>Ga0206949_1219_pt1 | contig 18339 bp, 11 predicted proteins | sample Alteio_BWOrgHeat_40_FD_153240 | JGI IMG/M metagenome (GOLD analysis project Ga0206949, IMG submission 153240) | Enriched cells from forest soil in Barre Woods Harvard Forest LTER site, Petersham, Massachusetts, United States -... | ecosystem: Environmental > Terrestrial > Soil > Temperate forest >...
GATGAAATTATTATCAATAAGATATACCTGATCAGGGGACAAAAAGTTATGCTCGATGAAGACCTTTCTTTACTGTACGGAGTCAGTACAAAAAGGCTGAATGAGCAGGTAAAAAGAAACGCGGAAAGATTTCCCACTGATTTTATGTTTCAATTGATACCCGACGAGTTCAATAACTTGAAGTCGCAAATTGCGACTTCAAGTTGGGGAGGCAGAAGAAAGCTGCCATTTGCCTTTACCGAACATGGCATTGTAATGTTGTCGGGTATATTAAACAGCAGTACTGCCATACAGGTAAATGTTCAGATCATACGCATTTTTATCAAATTAAGGGAAATGATCCTCACGCATAAGGATATACTCTTAAGGCTCGAACAACTGGAAAAAGAGGTAAACACCAACAAAGAAGATATCCGGGTAATTTTTCAATATGTAAAAGAATTATTAAACCCTGCATCGTCACCAAGAAGAAAGATAGGATTTATACAGGATGATTGATCATTGAGATTTTACTTCTAAGTACAAGCCTCAAAGAACAAATTACTAACTACTAATTATTAATTGCTAATTAATTCCCCGCCGGCGGATTATTCAGAAAACTGTTATCCTCTTCTTTGGGTTTCTTAAACTCCAGTTTTCCAAACTTATAACTGAAACTGATACCGAATGACCGGTAAGGCACCTGGCGTAGGTTGTAGGAAGTGTAATTAGATGCTGTTAGTGTAGTTACCTGCTGAATATACTGACTGAACGGATTTGTTGCCGTAAAACCAAAACTGGCTTTTTTATTCAGGAAAAATTTCCTGAGTGCACATGTATAAGCAAAAAATTGCGGTTGTTTGCCCTGCACATTATTTACAGCTGTATTATAATTTCCAAATCCTTCGAGAACAAGATTGTTTGGTAACTGGTAAGTTGCATTGAGATTGAAACGCGCATCAAATCCATTGGTAACATGGTTGGCGCTGAGCTCATTCACAACGCGTCTGTTCGACATAAAAATATTGGTACGCAGGTTCAATTGTTTTGTTACAGGTAACGAACCATAAATGCTGATCCCCGTCCTGTTTTCCAGGCCAACATTCAAACGCGTGGAAACAGAAACATTCGTATAAACAGAATCACCCACTTTATAACTTGAATAAAAGTTCGTGTACGGTTTTATATCATGCGAATTGAATCTTGATACAAGCGAGATATAAATGCTTCCGCCATTATCGAATGATTTATTAAACCCGAGTTCAAAATTATTTCCCAGTTCCGGTTGCAGCAAAGGGTTGCCTGTGCTGATATTATAAGGATCGGCAAGGTTGACAAAAGGATTGATCTCACGATAATCGGGCCGCTCTATACGGTGGCTATATGCCAGTTTGATCGATCTCCCGTTTGTAAAATTGTGCGACAATACCATCGATGGTACCCATGAATTGTAAGATGGGATAGATGTATTCGGAAAATCAATTTTCGTATCTGTATGTTCCAAACGCAATCCGGTTTTTACATTCAGGAACTTACCGATCGCAAATGATCCTGAAACATACGCTGCATATACATTCCTGTTATAATTTAACTGATAAGATTGTGCAGCATCTTTACTGTAAATATTATTGGCGGTATTCAGCTGCAATACATCAGCCTGACTGTAAATAGTTTCGAGAACTGTTTTTAAACCGGTCTCGATCATAAGATCTTCTGTTACAGGATGCGAATAATCAATAGAGATATTTGTTTCCTTGTCTTTGCCCGGATTGTTGCTTGTGGTTCCTGTATATGGCGATGATTGCCCTTTATACGTTTGGGCCTGCACATAATTTGAATTGGGTATACCAAAGCTTGCCTGATACTGCAATTCCAGTTCCTGCCCGTCTTTTTTTAATTTCTTTTTATAGTTCAGGCTCCAGTCGAATGAATGTGTGGAGGAACGGTTATCTGAATTTCTTGTATTGATTATATCAGATACAGGCGTTCCCGCATTTGTTTGTGTTATCTGTTCCTGCAATGAAATACCGGTACCCCGGTTACTGAAATGATTATAGCTGAATGAACCGCTCAGGTTATCTTTTTTAGTAATGGCCCAGTCAAACCCGGTGCCCGATTGATAACCATTCCTTTCAAAATCGCTATAGCCATCCTGTAAAAAATGCGTTGATTGTTTGGCAATCGTATCAAGTGAAGTCCTGTCCTGCGAAGTGGGCGTATGTGAACTCAGTTGTGCATTACCACTAAAGAAAACATTCACGCCAAAATTATGGTGGCGCACATTCAGGTTTAATGATCCGTTCTCTAATCTTGTGCCGGCGCCGATATTGATGCTGCCATTATAACCCTGCACTTTACTGTCTTTCAAAATGATGTTGATGATGCCTCCCGTACCTTGCGCATCATATTTGGCGCCCGGGCTCGTGATCGCTTCAATACTCTTTATCTGGCTCGCAGGTATGGATGCCAGTGCATCCGCAAGGCTGTTACCAAATATGCTCGAAGGTTTTCCATTGATCAAAAAACGGATACTTGAATTTCCCTGCAGTTCAACATTGCCATCAATATCAACTGTAACCTGCGGAACTTTTTTCAGAACATCGAGCGCCACGCCGCCCTGGGAAGTAACATCGTTGGCGGCATTGTAAACGATCTTATCAATTTTATTTTCAATGACCGGCGCTTTGGAAGTTACCGTAACGGAAGCAAGCGTTTCTTTTGAATTAGTAAGCTGTATGGTGTTCAGCGAAATATTCTTTGTTACATGAACCGTATCTATCGTGTACATTTTATAACCGATAAAATCGATCGTGATCTTATAAATGCCTGCTGCAACATTTACTATTTCGAACAAACCTTTTGCATCGGTAACTGCGCCATTGATCGTTTTTGATTTTGTGTCGATAACAGACACGGTGGCATATTCTACCGGTTTTTGCGTGGACGCATCGATCACTTTACCGGTGATCTTTGAATTTATTCTGGATTGTGCGGAAGCTGCGAACGACAAAATGCTAAACAGGAATGAACAAACAATTGATCTCATCAGAATTCTAATCTTAAATTAAGTGGCAAGATTAGGTTGTTATTCTGAATAGATTCTGTAGAAGATTTCTGATTCGTAAAACCTTATAAAAACCTCCCCCATCTCTGCGGTGAAAAAAAGTCACTTAACAAACGCAGCCACATCCACAATATGATCCGTATTGATATAATCAACACCCAGTTCCATCATCATCTCCCAGGTATGCCGGTTATCCGGTACGCCCCAGAAACGGATCTGTTTATGCAGTGCATGCGCATAAGCAATATTTTTTTTCAATACCAGTAATTCACTCTCGGGAATGGCGCCCTCGCCCTTCCATTTACTATACGTTGCAAAATTGGCGCTGAATATGGCCACGCGGTTTACCTGTTGCAGGTGCGATGCATCATTGATCTTCCCATCAAACAAAATATAAGAAGGATAACTGCCGAACTGTACCGGTGGCGGCTGGTTACCCGTGATCACAAAACGCACGGATCGGTTATTCAGTAATAAAGGGAATTTCTTTATACTGTTGATCACCGCATCCAGTGTTTGCAGTGAATCGGTTTTTACATCGATCAGCAATTGCAATATGCGTGATGTATCTGGATATGCATAGCCATTATTTTTTTTAATGCCTTCTTCTAATTTTTTGAGATAGGTATTTTCAAACAGAACATTTCTTTTTAATTCCTTTGCGCTGTGTGCCACAAACAATGTGTCGTTGATCCATAATACATCTGCTTCTATCGAACCCAGTTGCAACCCGTATGCCTGTATGAACGGAATGTTATGATCATAATCGTTATGCGCGTGGATATTGGCGATACTGTATTTTACAGGCTGCGCCGCCAGGCTGATAACAAGCATACAAAAACCGGTCGCAAGAAAATATTTTATCATATAAAATAAGTGAAAGCCAAATTACTGAGAGTTTCGCAGAGGTTTAAGATAATCGGGTTATTTTTGAGGTTCTATGTCATTATTCATCACGTCACTCAATTCGGGAAGCAACGGTAATTGCTATTATGTGGGCAATGAACAGGAAGCCGTATTGATCGATGCCGGTATCTCCTGCCGCGAAACAGAAAAACGGATGAGGCGTTTGGGATTGCTGATGGAAAAAGTAAAAGCCATTTTTATTTCACACGAACACGGCGATCATATTTCGGGTGTTGCCGTTCTTGCTAAAAAACACAACCTGCCCGTTTATATTACACCCGATACTTTTACACACGGCAGGTTATTGATCGAAAAAGAACGCATACGGTCGTTTACCGCACACAAACCCATAATGATCGGTTCTCTTTCCGTTACTGCTTTTCCAAAATTTCATGATGCAAGCGACCCGCATAGTTTTATTGTGAGCAACGGTTCTGTAAATGTGGGCGTATTCACCGATCTCGGTATTGCCTGCGACCAGCTGGCCAATTATTTTAAACAATGCCACGCCGCTTTTCTCGAAACCAATTACGATGCCGTTATGCTGGAGAATGGTTCGTATCCTTATCATCTGAAGAACCGTATCCGCGGCGGCATGGGGCACCTGTCAAACGAACAGGCGCTGCAGTTGTTTCTCGATCACCGGCCAACATTCATGAGCCATTTATTACTGGCGCACCTCTCAAAAAATAATAATGACCCTGCATTGGTAGAGGATCTTTTTAATCAGCATGCAGGCAATACACAGATCGTGGTTGCATCGCGTTATAAAGAAACACCGGTGTTTCATATTACGCTCAGCGGAGATGCTTATATCGTTCCCAAAAAAATTGTCCTGAAAAAAAATCAGTTGCAGCTTTCATTATTTTAGCACAGCAGGTGCTGAGGCGAAATGATCCTCCGTTTTAAAAATCCATTAAAAAAACAAGCCTTTCTGCGGCGAAAAGCTGTTTATAACCGGTCAAGCAACAGCTATGGCCAAATGCACTGTTTACGGGCTAAAAAATCAATTTTTGCCTCACCTATTTGCCTTAAACTATTACCGATTATTTAAGTCCAACAGCCTTTATCAAGGTAACTTGATGCAATCATTTTCCAAACTGCTTCTACTATGGCCTTAAAAAATCTACTTGCCTGTATTTTATTGTTAGGTATTGGTTCTTCCGCAATGGCGCAAACCTCCGGATCCATAAAAGGTAAACTGGTTGATACTACCAGCAAACAATCTCTTAAAGACGCTACGGTTACTTTGCTTGATGCCAGGGATTCCACACTCGAGTTGTTTGGCCTGGCAAAAGAAGATGGAAGTTTCGAGATCCTCAATATTTCATTTGGAACTTATCTCGTTCACATCGCTTTCCAGGGTTATGAGCCGGTATTCAAAACCATTACCATTTCAAAAGCAGAACCGGTAAATAATTTCGGCAGGGTTTATATGAAACAGTCGTTTAACGACCTGGGTAATGTAACCGTAACACAATCGCCTATCTCTATCAAACACGATACGATCGAATACAATGCATCCAGTTTTAAAACCAAACCGAATGCGGTTGTTGAGGATCTGCTGAAAAAATTTCCGGGAATGGATGTTGATAAAAGCGGAACCATTAAAGCACAGGGCGAAACCGTGCAACGCGTATTGGTTGATGGCAAACGTTTTTTTTGGCGATGACCCCAAAATGGCCACCAAGAATTTACCACCGGATATTGTAGATAAGATACAGGTATTTGATGACCTGAGCGATCAAAGCAAGTTCACCGGTTTTGATGATGGCAACCGCGTTAAAACCATCAACATCACTACCAAGAAAAATATGCGCAAAGGTTATTTCGGAAAATTAGTAGCGGGTGTTGGTTCGGATGAAACCTATGATGAGAGTTTTAATATCCAGAAGATGAATGGCGACCAGCAGATCTCCGTTGTTGGGCAAGGGAATGATGTGAACAAACAGAATTTTACTGTGCAGGATTTTCTCGGCGGTGGTAATGGCGGCGGCCGCGGTGGTGGAGGTGGCGGAAAAGGTGGTGGCGGTGGAACTACCACCGGCAGCGGTATTACAACAACATGGGCAGCCGGAACAAACTACCGCAACTCATTAGGCAAGAACGGCGATATTACCGGAAGCTATTTTTATAACAGCCAGCATACCGTAACAGACCAAAACAGTTTAACGCAGAATATATTAACGGCCGATTCGTCAACATTTAATAACAGGGTAAATTCTTCTATCAGGGCCAACCAGAATAACCGTATCAACCTGAATATTGAAGACAAGTTCGACAGCAGCAATTCTTTTGTATTCCGTCCCAATATCAGTTTCCAGCATACAACACCGGTGTCAACGTCTACCACAGAAACAACCACTGGCACTACATCGGGAAAGTTCGTGAACAAGTCTGATAATAATACAACCGGTATCAACACAGGTTATAATATTAACGGAACCAACCTGCAGTTCAGGCACAGGTTCAGGAAAAAAGGGCGAACGATGTCGCTTGATATGAATGTATCTGCCAGCACCAATGATGGCAGCGGTTATAATTATGCGGTGAATGATTTTTTTGTACCCATTACCAAGATCGATACCATTAACCAGTATTATATCAGTTCTTCCCATGCGTTCACGTTCAGTCCAACATTATCGTACACCGAGCCGATCGCGAAGAATCAAATGATCGAACTGAATTATAATTATTCCAACTCGCACAATGTTTCTACCAATAATACCTACGAGATGAGCAACGTCACGAAAGGGTATACTACGTTCGACAGTTTATTCAGCAACTCGTATAACTACAGCAATATATCAAACCGGGCCACGCTGAACTACCGCATACAGAATCCGAAATATAATTTCAGTATGGGAAGCGGTATACAGTTCACCAGCCAGAGCAGTGTAAATACGACCAAGAACATTACGGTTAATCACGACTTTACCAATTTTACACCAACGGTTAATTTTCAGTATAATTTTACGAGGACAAAAAATCTCCGCTTAAATTATAATGGAAGAACAGGGCAGCCAAGTGTTACACAATTACAACCGCTTACAACAACCAGTGATTCCATTAACTTCCAGGTGGGTAACCCGAATTTGAAACCGCAGTTCACGCATAGCCTGCGTGTATTGTACACATCGTTCGATCCGCTTACGCAACATGTATTATTTATTACGGTAAATGCAAGCACGATCGTGAATGATATACAGAGTTCCATCACACAAAATGCAAATGGAGGTAAAACAACCACTTCAGTGAACCTGAACGGAACTTATAACATTTCGGGTTATGTGAACTATGGTTTCCCGTTGAGAAAACCAAAATCTAACCTGAACTTTACAACCAATGTAAATTATTCGCAGGCACAGACACTGGTGAACCTGCAAAGCGATTATACCCGCAACACCACACTTAGCGAAACCATTAAATGGACAACCAACCTGAAGAATAATTTTGATATGAACTTCGCGTCAACCACTACGTACATTATTGCACGCAACAGTTTACAGCCAACGCTTAATTCAAATTATTATACGCAAACACTGTCTGTTGAAGCAACTGCTTATACCAATAACGGATGGATCCTGGCAGGTGATTTCGATTATACCTACAGCGGCAACCATGCAGCAGGATATAATACCAGTATCCCGTTGCTGAATCCGTCCATCGCCAAACAGTTCCTGAAAAATAAAGCAGGCGAATTAAGGCTCACTGTATTTGACCTCTTCAATCAGAATGTAAGTGTAACAAGAACCGTTTCAGAAAATACGATCGTGGATCAGAGAACCAATGTGCTTACACGGTATGCCATGCTCACCTTTACGTATAACCTACGCCAGTTTGCGGGCAAGCAACAACGGATGCCTAACCCATTAAGGAGCCTGCTCAGGGGCCAGGGAGGCGCTGCAGGCGCAGGCGGCGGCATGAGAGGCGGCGGTAATGGTGGCGGGCGAAGGAATTAATCGCATCCAAAACTGCGCCTCTGCAACTTTTCGTGATCTTTTGGCACGCAAAGGCGCAGAGGCGCGGTTTTAATCTGTATAAAATTTTTAAGCCCGGAATTTCTTTGTAAATTTCCTGTCATGTTCCTTCTTTACAGGAAACCAAACAGATTGCCTTTCCGTACAATGACAAAACCCCTTACCACTTTAAATAACCAACCATGAAAAAGAATCTTTTCTTCTCTGCGATCCTGCTGGCAGCCCTGGCAATGATCGCGGCAAAAAAGCCAGTAACTATGAGCCTGCCCTATGGCATGGCCAAAGGGTCGCCTGAGATCAAATCGATCAGTGCATTAACTTTTGGCAAAGACGGTATTTTATTTATCGGCGATTCAAGAGGTGCATCCGTGATCGCGATCGATACAAAAGATGTTAAGAAAAATGATAAAGCTACCGCAACAGACATCACAGGTATTGATGTGAAGATCGCTACTTCATTGGGTACGCAGAAAGAGAACATCACCATCACTGACATGGCGGTTAATCCATTGTCTAAAAAAGTATACATCGCTGTTCAGGGAACTGACGGCACGCCGGTATTACTGGTTGTTGATAACGGCAACATCACCAACTTTCCTTTGAAAGATGTAAACTATTCAAGCATTGCGCTGAATGATGTGTATGCAGAAGATGCAAAAGATGCACGTGGAAGGCCGATGCGCGCATCAACCATATCTGATATGGGTTTTTATGATGGTAAAGTTTTGGTGAGCGGTTTATCAAACAAAGAATTCAGTTCTACTTTACGCAGCATCCCTTTTCCGTTTGGCAATGTGCAGGATGAATCTTCTCTCGAGATCTATCACGCATCGCATGGCCGTTATGAAACTACTTCGCCTATCCGCACATTCACTACCGGAAAGATCAATGGCAAAGATTACCTGATCGCAAGCTATACCTGCACACCATTGGTTCTTTTCCCGCTTGATGAATTGAAACCCGGTATGCATGTAAAAGGAAGAACCGTTTCAGAAATGGGAAGCGGCAATACACCGATCGACATGACCACCATTCAGAAAAATGGTGAAACATTTCTGGTAATGGCAAATACTGCAAGGGCCATATCAGAAGTGAATTACAAAAACATCGCAGCATTTGAAGGAACACTTACAGAAAGAGTTGCCGGAAAAGCGGGCACGCCTTATGTTGAATTACCTTATTCAAATGTTTCGCAAATGGATAAATTAGATAATACGCATTTGATCATGATACAGAAACAGGCCAATGGAGATGTTAACCTGCTTACTGCCAATGACACGAATTATTAATACGAACACAGTAACAATAAAAAATATCAGGTTGCGCGCAGTGCGTAACCTGATATTTTTTTTGATACCGGTTTTATTTTCCTGCAACAGCAGGGAAACCGGTATACATATTATTAAAGACGGGCAACGCGCAAAAGCTGTTTCTATTCCACGTAATTTGGCAGCAGATATTGCTGACGATTCGATCGGCACAGTTGTTCAGGTAAAACTTAAAAGCGGACATCCTTCTGTTGCCATTTTTGGAAAATATATTCACAACAACGATAGTATTGTTTTTGAGCCCTACATTCCTTTCACTCCCGGTTTGGAATATGAAGTATTTGTTGGGAACAAACAGGCAGGCAGTTTTAAAATACCTGCCGGCAATATTGCTGATGCACCCACTGTACTTGCGGTCTATCCATCACCCGATACATTGCCCGAGAATTTATTAAAGGTTTATATCCGTTTCTCACAACCCATGCAGGAAGCGCGGTCTGCACAACATATCGTATTGATAAAAAATAATAAAGACACACTTACAAATGTTTTTCTTGACCTGCAACCTGAATTGTGGAACGATACCAGGACAGTGCTTACTGTATGGCTCGATCCCGGAAGGATCAAACGCGACCTGCAGCCGAACCTTCGTCTCGGTAATCCTTTACAGGAAAAAAATAAGTATACCCTGCTTGTAACAAATGGCTGGAAAGGTGCAAACGGGATTTCGTTACAAAAAGATTTCACTAAACAATTTGTTGCATCAAAACGCGACAGCTTATCTCCTGTTCCCCACAACTGGGATTTGGAAATACCAAAAACAAATACAAAAGATGAATTCAAAATTGATCTGAAGGAACCGCTTGATCATTTTTTACTGGAAGAAAGTTTACAGGTTGTTACCGATAAAAACATTCCGGTAAAAGGTAAATGGGTGATCGATAAAGATGACAGGCATTGCGCATTCATCCCAACTGAAACATGGAGCGCCGGAAATTATATATTAGTTATAGCATCGAGATTAGAGGATCTCGCCGGCAATAACCTCAACCGCCCTTTCGACAGGGATATCACCAAAACCAAAACCCCGCCGGTAACGGCTACTTACAGAAGGAACTTTGTGATCGGTGATTGATAATTTCTTCACCATTATTCCTCGCCTGCCCAACAACAATTTCAAACTAAAAATCTAGCGGATCTCTGCGTAAATACTTTGCGCCCTCTGCGTTAAAATTTAATCCCGCACTTTCGGGACCAAATTTTACCGCAGAGGGCGCAGAGTTAAAGAACGCAGAGATCCACGAAGTAAAAAATTTAAAACAGGAACAACCTCTCACCTCCAACTTTTTTCTTCGCTCCGCCGATTGTGCGGATATTATACGTAAAGGTTGCCATCAAATAACGGCTGAGTACATTGGTTTGAAAAGTGCTGATCACGTTGCGGTTCACATTTGTATTGATGCTGTTTCCGTTGTTGGTGATATCAAATACACTGATCTTCAAAATCCCTTTCTCATCTTTCAGCATCGTAAAATTGATCGCAGCATTCCAGCGGATATAACTGGTTGGTACACCGGGAACCGCACTGCCATTATTATTATAAGTAACCGTGCTTTCCCAGATCACATGCTTCGGAACACGAACGATCATTTCAGAGCTGAGGCTGTATTGGGTTACATCCAGCCTTTTAAAGGCAGCGCTGGTATACGTTGTAAAATTATATCCTACACTACCGCTGTTGTTCCATTCAAACTTGTCGTTAAAATTAAGGTTGAACCCGCCCCACTGCTGTACTTGCCAGGTTGACTGCCAGCTATTCTCTCCGTTAAATAATAACCTGCCGTGGTTAAGCCCGTACCATGCGCCGAAGTTCCATGAATAAATAAATTTCGGGTTACTCCTGTACTGGCGGTTTATATTATAGTTGATACCAAAGGCGCTGGTGCCGTCTGCATTTACCGGTGTATTTGTCTGCACCCCTTTTTGATCCACTACAATACTATTGATCACATCATTCGATACAAAACCACCGTTCGCATTCAACCCTATGTTCAGGTTTTTCTTTGGATCATTGATATAATAGTTCACAGAAAAATTCTGACGCGTGGCAGGCAACAAATTAGGATTGCCTTTGCTGATCAGGTATGGATTGGTATTATCTGCAACTGGGATCAGGTAAGTGTAACCCGGCAGGCTGATATCTTCATTATAATTTAGGTTGAGTTGTTTGTACACGATACTGAGGCCCGGTAACAGGTTGGTTTCTTTTTGTTTGATCGGCGCACTCAATGATGCGAGTACATTATCTACACTCTGAATAAGCACTCTTGCATTGGGTGTGATCGTTAAACTTTTGATCTTGAAATCCATACCGGTTGTTACATAAAAGCGGTTGCTCTCCCTGTGAAAATTGCTGCTGAGTGATGGATTGGCCACATCAAATTTTTCATTGGTATTATTTGGGTTGAATGTATTGATCGCATCATTCAGTTTACTGTATTCATACCTGCCGCCAACACGAAGCGTAAGCAGTTTACTGAACGGTTCGCTGTAATTGAATGCCACCGTTGCATCAGTGCGTGGCACACCTTCCTGGCGCAACTGGTGCAGCAGGCTGTCGAACCCGGTTGGGTATAAATAATTTGTATTTGAATTAGTGGTGTAATAATTAAACCGGTTATTAATATCAAGGTTATGGAAGATGGTAAACCTTCTGCCTTTTTTTGTTTTTGATAACCTTGTATAAGTAAGCGCGTGTTTATAATAATAGGTATTGGAAATATTATTCTGATCGATACTACCATAACTCAGCGGCCCGAGAATATTATGTTTGCTGCTAATATCGCTGAACCTGTTCTCATTCTGTATGCCAACAGTATAATTCGCACTTACCTGTAAAGTGGTAACAGAATCCGGCTTGAACTTTCCACCAATACCCATATTGTGTGCATTGGTTATGATACCGCCCGTTACAATATTATTGTTATCAATGATGCTGTCGTTGTTGAATTGTTTGGTATCGGTTTCATTGCGCCTGTCTACCAGAACATTTCCATAAAAATATTGTGCAAACAAAGATTGTTTTGCATTGGGTGCATGGTTCAGGTTAAATCCTAATCCTTTGCTCGTTGCAATACCGCCGCTACCCTGTATACCGCCAAAATTTATTCCATTAATGGTGATGCCGCTTCCTGCGCCATTGGTCCAGATACTGGTGCTGCGGCTGTTGAGGTTACTGTTGCTTCTGTCGAGCCCGCCCGTTTGCGTAAGATCCGTTAAACCAAAGCCGGGTTTGTTCAGGTTATTGGCATAACCCAATACACTCACCTGTAAAGTATCGCGGAAAATATTGGCTATACCGCCACCTTCAAAACGCTGATCAGTTCCGCCGCCTGCATATACTTTTCCGAACCATCCTTTCTTCACACCTTTCTTCAATGTAATGTTCACTACTTTTCCAACGTTATTGATATTATCATCGCCGTTGCGTAACAGTTCTTCCTTATCATCCACTACCTGTACCTTATCAATAATATTTGCGGGCAGATTTCTTGTGGCCATTTTAGGGTCGTCGCCAAAAAATGTTTTGCCATCAACCAGGATCCTGTTCACTGCTTTTCCATTCACCGTAATGTTTCCGTCTGCATCAACCTGTACGCCCGGTAATTTTTTCAAGAGGTCTTCCACCAATGCATTCGGCAAAGTTTTAAAAGCAGTTGCATTGAATTCGATCGTATCATTTTTAATAGAAACGGGCGGGCGCTCGGCCACTACAATTACTTCATCCAACTGATTAGCAGTAGTACCGAGTTTTACAGAGTCAAAATTCAATACGCTGTTTGCTGCTGTTAAGGTAAACTCTTTACGAAATGCCTGGTATCCTGAAAATGTAATGATCGCACGCAGAGGAACATCAAGTGGTAATCCGCCTACTTTAAATTCCCCTTCGGGATTACTTAAACGATAGGTTACAATAGCCGTATCCTTTGCTTTAAAAACAGTTATCGTAGCGAATGCCAATCCTTTGCGCGAAGCTGAATCAACAAGCTTACCGCTGATGGTTCCGTTTTGTGCCGATGCCGTAAATACAGATAAAATAATAGTAGCTAAAAGCAATGCCTGTTTCATGTTGCAGTAGTTATTTTGACATGTGTCTGGTTAATGTTGTGCTTAAGAGCTCTAAAACCTGCTAAAGTTGGAAATGTTACAGAAAAAAAGATATTATTTTTATTTGAACGGTCGGCACAGGCATAACCTGTACTCTACCGCTGCCGGTATTATTTTTTCCGCTGTTGTTGTAATTTATTTACTATCGTGTATGCTGTAATAATCAAGGAACACGCCTCTTCCTGTGATCTGCACCGGCCCATAATAATATCCCATGCCATTCGCACGAAGATATTTGGCTTTGAATTTTTCATACAATTCGTTCGACATAGGTTTTCCATCTACTACGAACTGTTTATTATCAAGCCCGAACCAACTCGTTTTCTCATCGATCCTGATATTCTCTTTCTGCAGGTCAGCGATGATATTTTTGATCTGTTCAACGGAAGATCTTAGGTTGATATCGTCGTCTGCACGCCTGTTCCTGATGGCTTCCTGTTTCTTTAAGATCGCTTCAGTACGTTCGGCTGAATTTATTCTGTACATTGAATCAGCCCTGGATCTATCGATCTTCATACGGGCCTCTTTTTTCAACAGCGCACCTACCGCAGTATCTTTCAGGTAATTACCTTCCGGCGGGCCATCTTTCATAAAACGGCCTTTATGCATTGCCGTATCTTTTCGAAATTCACCACGCAATAAACCATCTTTCAAAACACGGTCTTTACGCATGGCAGTATCTTTTCTATAAGTGTTATTCAGTTTGCCATCCATGAACAGCGTATCTTTTCGATACTCACGTTTGGCATCAGCTAACATTCTGTTGCGTTCTAAATTTACCAGCTGCCTTTCCTTGTTTTCTTCCTGCCGTTCCGCCATGGCTCTTTGTTTATTGAACGAGTTGATTCTTCTTGCCGAATCAGCACGAAGTCTTTGCCATACAGACTTTTCCCTGCGGCGATCATAGGCCGTTTCAAGATCACTGATCTCAGCCGAGTGCGCTGAAAAGTTGGCTGACGGAACCGCTACATTATCGATCGAGAATTCAGTTATCACATCATTTACCTTCATCAGTTTATATTGATGCCCGTCTTTTTTGGTAGCCTCGATAGCCAGTACGCGCCCATGTTCATCATTAGTAGAATTAATAGACATATGCGGAAACATTTCTTCCGTAGTGTCGGGCCCATACACAGATGCATGCGAAAGCTGTTGACGCATTTCTTTTTTTGATGGAAGTGTATCCATAATCATATGCATGTTATGATCAAAACCCGGAAGTATAACACTGCTCACAGTTTCAGCAGGAATATGTTTGGTTGACGGCAAAAATGCTGTTGTTGCCAGAGCAGTTACATTTTTTTCAACCGGTTGTTTATCGTTCAATGATTTTATGATCACTTTTTTCAATTCTGTTACCGGTATCTTTTTCGCAGCCACAAAAGAGAACATGATAAATATGGCAATACCAAATGTGAGAATACTTTTTTCTGTTGTATTCAGTGTTTTATTTTTTTCATGAACGATGCGTTTTACACGGTTCAGCAGATGGCTTTTTTTGCCGGCAAACCCAACATTGTAAACTGTATTGGAAAGATTATATTCCTGAAAAGCGATCAGTGCATTGATGAATTTTGTTTTGCTGTTGGTAACAGAGATCGCCATATCATCGCAGCAGTTCTCACGTTCTTCACGTATCATGGATGATAGCCACAGGAGCGCTGGGTTAAAGAAGAAAATGGTTTCAGCAAAACTCTGTAAAAGGTTAACAAAATAATCTCTCCGCTGAATATGCGCAAGTTCATGTAATAATATGGCTTCGATTTCATCTGCGGGGAGATTGGCAAGCAGGCCTGCAGGGATCAATATCACAGGTTTTAAAATACCCATCACCAGTGGTATCTGCACAATACCCGATTCAAGCAAACGGATAGGTTTGTTTATTCCGAGACTGGCGATCAATTGCTGTAATTTGTCTTTCCACTCGCCTGTTACTTCATTTGTTTTGTAATGTCTCAGCCGCTGAACATATACAAGATTGGCTGAGAGTTTAATAAACTTCACAACAAAAATGATGAACCATATCATCACGATCAGCGATGCATGTTTATTAAAGTAGTCTTTGAACTGATCGGTAAAACTTTGCCCTGCATTTACTGTTGAACCGATTGAAAAATTATCCGTCGCCTGTAACTGGTTACCTGTAACCGGTATACCGGAAACCGTTTGAGCCGGGTTTGCTTTTACCATATGTAATTCCTTCACAAAAGTGATCAGCACCACCGCCATGAACAGAAAGAACAGAGAAGTTAACAGGCGATATCGTTTTTTTGCATGGGACTTTCGTGTAGCGATCAGGATAATACCCGTGAGCACAGCCAATAAAAGGCCCTGCCATAAAGAGTGTATCAATGTCCAGCAAATGGACAGCACGAGATCGTTTTGCATAAATGATATGTCCATAATAATAAGTTTCAGAGTAATTTTTATTTTGGAAATTTGAAATTGCTTTTGTTGCTACTTCTTATCCAGTTTCTTCACCAGCTCTTTTATCGCTTCCAGTTCTTTTTTAGATGTTTTTTTATTTCCGAGCAACTGCATCAGTAAACTGCTTGCCGAACCTTTGTACATGGTATCTACAAAACGTTCCAATAAATAATTCTTGGTAACCTGCTCCGCTTCTGCAGGGATGTAGATGTGCTTCATCTGCGATTCATCACGCGTTAATAATTTCTTATCAACCATGATCTGCATCAGTTTCAAAGTAGATGTATACTGAACGGCTCTTTTCTGTTCATTCAACCGGTCGTTTACAAAACGGACAGTTGAAGGGCCATTCTCCCACAATACCTGTAATATTTCCAGCTCAGATTTAGTGGGTTCGGGATTTGATAGGTTTTGCTCTTTCATAAACTAAAGGTAGGAAATATTTCGTACGAACAAAATTTTACCTCATTTTTTTAAAAAATATTTTTCAGCAATAAAAAAGCCTGTGCGAGAGGCACAGGCTTTTATCCGTTTACTTTATCTGTTTAAATAAAACTATTCAGAAAGTTTCTTTTCTACCCCTGCCCCTAAAGGGGAATTAAAAAGAACCCCTTTAGGGGCAGGAGTAAGAAAGAAACTCAATCATTAATTCGTTGGCGCCACCGGCCCTTTACGTATCGCTTTCACAGGCACCGGCCATGTTGCAGGGCCACGCTGTCCGCCCCTGCCGCCATTGCCGCCGCCATCAGCATTTCTTTGCAAATCCGCTTTATCCCTCGGGAAGAAATTCGGATCCTCACATGCCATATAAACCAATGCAGCAGCCAGTATTGCATTACTGCGAAGATCATCAAACACCACTTTGTCATACGTATCACGATTGGTGTGCCATGTATAATTAAAGTACGACCAGTTCAACGAACTCAAAGAAAAACCAGGCGCACCAACTGCAACAAAAGATGCAAAATCAGATCCGCCGCCACCCGGCGTACCCGGAAAACTTGTTCTGATAGAATCGCGGATATTAGCAGGAACCGCTGCCAGCCAGCGTTTGATAAATTCTCCCGCATGTTCAAAACCCTGGCCCGACATATTGATCACTCTTCCCGTTCCGTTATCCTGGTTAAACAAAGCCTGTAATTTGCCAACGATCTCAGGATGATCTTCCACAAATGCGCGTGAGCCGTTCAGCCCTTCTTCTTCGCTTCCCCAATGTCCAACCAGTATCGTTCTTTTTGGATTTGGATAAACCAGTTTCAGGATGCGCATGGCTTCCATCATCGTTAATGTTCCGGTACCATTATCTGTAGCGCCGGTACCGCCATCCCATGAATCGAAGTGTGCAGAGAGCATTACATATTCATCCGGTTTCTCTGTTCCTTTTATTTCAGCAACGGTATTAAAAGTTGGTACAAGCCCATTGTCTTTTGATTCTGTGCGGATACTGATCTTTGGATCATCACCCGATTCAACAAGGCGATACAGCATTCCATAATCTTCCAGCGCAATATCAACGGTGGGTATTTTAGTGGTGTATGCATTAAAAATTTTATCAACGCCAAAACCGGATGACCAGTTGTTTCCGATAATACCGGCTGCGCCTGCTTTTTCTAAAATCACTTGCAGCATACGTGCACTATAGCCAGTTTTGCTGATGCGTTTCCGCCACGCATCTGTTTGCCGCTGGCGCTGGGCTTTCATCGAATCAAAAGAAACCTTTGTACCGAATTGCTGCCAGTTGTCATCGGGCCTGCCTGTTGGCTGGTTCATTGAGATCATTACAAATTTTCCTTTTACATTCGGCAGCCATTGCTGGAAAGCCATTGAATCGGCTGCATCTGCTAAAATGATCAATCCTGCTTCGACCGTTTTTTTAGTAGCCGGGCTCCATGCAAGTTGAGTGCCCTCCAGGGATTTAACACGCGGCGAGATCATGTCGATATGTGTGATGCCACGCTCCCATCCTTTCCATTCTCCCCATTGTTCATTGCGTGCGCTGATGCCCCAGCCGGTATATTTCGCAACGGCCCAATCGTTTGCCTGTTTCATTTGCGGCGTACCAACAAGCCTTGGCCCGATCTTATCAAATAATTCGTGTGCGAGTTTTTCTAATTGGGAGTTCCCATTTTCTTCTTTGACTATGTTATCTATCACAGTATTCTGCGCCATAACCGTATTGGCGAAGAGTACCATCATAAAAGCACAAAGCCCGGCCATGTTCCTGACATAAGCGGGGCGCAGGTAGTTTTTAGTTTTCATAGCCCTAATTTATTAAAACATTGGCGATCGGCTGAAAAATTAAATAGCCCATAGTCGATGGCCCATGGACTATGGTCTATGGCCAAATCGGTCAGGAACGATATTATCCAACAGCTTGTAGTATTTCCCTTACATTTTTAATTTTCGTACTCTACTGAATATTAACAGGTCTTGCTATTTTGCAGGGCCCTTATTGTATGTTACTTTGTTCTATCGCAGTAAGTAAAGAATGAAAGTTTGAATTTACTGATGATTGTTGAATCCAAATCCTTTGATAAGATCGTGAAAG
>Ga0206949_1221_pt1 | contig 18172 bp, 16 predicted proteins | sample Alteio_BWOrgHeat_40_FD_153240 | JGI IMG/M metagenome (GOLD analysis project Ga0206949, IMG submission 153240) | Enriched cells from forest soil in Barre Woods Harvard Forest LTER site, Petersham, Massachusetts, United States -... | ecosystem: Environmental > Terrestrial > Soil > Temperate forest >...
CTGTAATAGGTGGGCAAATAGCGTTTAAAAACTGTAAAACTGCGTAGGTTGATAATTGCCCGCCGGGGCCGTTCAAATTAAAGTCGAAGCCATGAGTGGCCCAGGGGATTTGCAGCCAGTAATGCTTGACGCCGTTTTGTTGTAATTTTTCGTTCAATCGGCGACTATGTTCCGGTGCAACGAGCACATCATTATCGCCGTGTATAATGAGCGTTGGTGGCGAATTTTTATCGACATAAACCAATGGCGAGCAGTCGAAATATTTTTGCGGAACCTTAGCATACGGTCCGCCGATATAATTTTCCATCACTTTGCGCGAATCCATAATGAGCGGGTTCGAACGGATAGCATATCCCCAAACCATATCGGCAGGGCCATAAAAATCAATTACGCCTTTTATGCTTTTATCGTGCAAAGCATAAGCAGCCAGCAAAGCTATCTGCGCACCCGCCGAACGGCCCAGCAGGATGAAGCTATCGGTATCAATATGTAATTCACCTGCATGTGCGCGCACATATTTTAGAGCATTGGCAACATCTTCAACAGGCGCGGGTGTTTGCCATTTTGGGGCCATGCGATAATTGATGGAAGCCACATTGAAGCCCTTGGTTGCCAAATAACTATTCAGTTCGGGCAATTGCCGGCTGTCGCCGCCAGCCCATGAGCCACCGTGCACCACAATTACACAGGGCCTTTTACCAGCTATCTCCGAGGGGTAAAAATCCAAACTCATGCTGTTATCGGCATATTTAACATAGGTTATGGTACGATATGGCACTTTAACCGTGCCTGTAAATAGTTTAAAAAAACTGAATGGAGCTGTTGTGCTATCGGTATGGATATTGAATGCCATATCAAAATTTTCGCGTAAGATGCCTGCAATCATATAGGCCCTTGCGATAGGTGAAAGAAATAATATAAGCGCGATCATACCAATTACAGTACCCGTCATTTGGTATTTACTTACCCAAAACCCGGTTAACAGCAACACAATGGTTATTGCAGCGAATACCCAGCAAAACTCTGTTACCCCAATAGCCAGGAGCCACAGATGGTATTCGAAGGCCCTAAAAATGGCGAGCAGGGAAATAAAAAACAGGAGTACAATAAATATCAGCCGGGTCATGCGTTTGTTTTAATTAAGGCACAAGCTAAGTAAAAAAACGGCGATCAAAAACGTTCAGTCAACATGAACGCTGCAAAAAATTAAACTACTTATAATTAGTATCTTAAGTGTTTAGGGGTGTTTGGGTATGTTTAGGTTAATTTCGGTTTGTTTAGGTGCGTTTGGGCTGTGTTTATGGGATGTTTAGGCCCTGTTTAGGTGGTGTTTGGGTGCGTTTAGGTTCTGTTCAGGTTATGCCATTTTGTTGACATACAGCAAAATGTGAACACTTAAAGTGGTGCATTTTTTACCGGTTTTTGATCCTATCAAACAACAAATTCAAAGAATCTTGATACTTGATACTAAATACTTGATACTTTTTAAAATGCTGTTGACATAGGGCTGTCACTACCGCACAGTTTATTTGTATTGTAAAACTTAAAACAACAAAAAGCTATGCAAATCATCCAAATGTTTTTAAACGAAGTTGAGCAGGAAGCTCAAACTACCCGTAAATTTTTGAGCATCATACCAAACGATAAATTCGATTGGCAGCCTCACCCAAAAAGCATGACTATCCGCCAACTATCAACCCACATTGCCGAGTTACCCGGATGGATACCGATGGCTATTAATACCGATGAATTGGATTTCGCTCAAAATGCCTATAAACCCGAAATCCTGAACAGAACTGATGAACTGCTGGAACAGTTTGAAAAGAACCTGGCCGCAGCCAAAGAAAGTTTAGCCAACACAAATGAAGATGTATTAGCGCAAATGTGGACACTACGCAATGGCGAAGATATATACATGACACAAACCAAAGCCGAAGTGGTAAGGGTGTCGATTAGTCAAACCATACATCACAGGGCGCAATTGGGTGTGTTTTTACGTTTGTTAAATGTACCCATCCCCGGCAGCTACGGACCGAGTGCCGATGAGCAGGAATTTAAATTGCAGGAACAGGAATAATTTGACCAGGCACGGGTTGGGATTAGTACCAAGTAGTTAGTATCAAGACTAAAAACATACTATTTGATCCTATAAAATACAGGATCAAAAAATCTTGATACTTGATACTAACTACTTGATACTTTTAAGGTTTACCACCACCCTGATTGCGGTTTTTATTACCGCCGGGGCGGCCGCCCTGCCTCCTGTTATTACCGCCGCCCCTGTTCCGGTTACCGCCGCCATCGCGTTTGCCGGGGGCCATTTTTATAAGGGTTGGATCGCCTAACGATTCGGGTAATGGTATGCGCCTTACCTGGCGGTCGATCATTTCCTCAATATTTTTCAGTTTGCGTTGGTCGCGATCATTCACAAAAGTTATGGCGGTGCCAGTAGTTTCAGCGCGGGCGGTACGGCCAATACGGTGTATATAATCTTCAGGATCTGATGGCACATCGTAGTTCACTACCAGGTCAATTCCCTCAACATCAATACCACGCGATAAGGCATCGGTACCAATAATAACCGGCACCTGGCGGTTCTTAAATTTCAGCAATATTTCTTCCCTTTCGGTTTGCTCCAGGTCGGAGTGGAAAGCATTTACCTTTATATGCGCCGATTTAAGTTGCTTATAAACCTCTTTTACTTTATCCTTTGTTGATGCGAATATGATAGTGCTTACATAAGCGCCGTCTTTCAATATTAATTCAAGCAGGCCAAGTTTCTGGTGGTCGTTAACCAAATACACCTGCTGGTCGATACCAACAGCGGGTTGCGATATGGCGATGTTTATTTGCTCCGGGTTATGCAATACGGTTTTGGCCATATTGCGTATGCGCCCCGGCATAGTGGCCGAAAACAACAGCGTTTGCCTGTGCTTTGGCAGGTAGCTGATGATGCGCATGATATCGTCGCTAAAACCCATGTCGAGCATGCGGTCGGCTTCATCAAGCACCAAATGTTTTATATGGTTAAGCTTTAACACACCCGATGTAAGGTGTGCAATAAGCCTGCCAGGGGTGGCTATAATAATATTTACATTATTTTGTATGCCACGGCGCTGCTGTTCATAAACTATACCATCACCGCCACCAAAAACCGCTATGGAGCTTATGCCGGTAAAATAGGCCAGCCCTTCCACCTGCTGGTCTATCTGCTGTGCAAGCTCACGTGTGGGGGTTAATATAAGCGTGGTAGTTTTTTCTTCGTGATTTTGGGTTATCAGGTTTAAAATAGGCAGCAAAAATGCGCCTGTTTTGCCTGTACCCGTTTGCGCGCAGGCAATAAGGTCGCCGCCTTTTAAAATAGCCGGGATGGCCATTTCCTGTATAGGGGTTGGCGTGGTGTAACCCATGCTCAAAACGCCTTCTAATAAATGTTCGTTAAAGTTGAAATCCTGGAATGTCACTGTTCTTTTAAGGTGAGGCAGGCAAGATAGGAAAAATTCCTGGCCTTTTTAAAGTCCCTCTCCTTTGGAGAGGGATATAGGTGAGGTAGTGAGGCTTTTACGACTGTATATAACTCTTCAAATGCTCAATAGTTTCCAAATGTGTAAGTATGGTTTCGGTAACCAAATCATTAATTGAAATTATACCACACAGGTGGTCGGCACGGAAAACGGGCAGGTACCTGATATTGGTTTCACTCATGATGTGCATGCATGTTTCAACCGAGCTTTCGGGCACTATGCGGGGCAGGCCGGTACTCATAATTTCGCGCACCATGGTATCCTGCGATGATTTACCCTGCAAAATTACCTTACGGGCATAATCGCGTTCGGTAAGCAAACCCAAATATTCGCCACCTTCGGTAACTACTACCGAGCCGATGTTTTTATCGTCCATCAGTCTTAGCGCGTCTAAAACGGTAGTATCAGCATCAATGGTAATAACGCTGACACCTTTTCGGTTAAGAATATCAGATACTTTTTTCATAATTCACAGGAAGTTAATTGGTTGCTAATTAGGTTTTATAAATATACAAATCATTCGGCCAAAATAAAATACAAGCGCGCTATAAAATTTTTAAGTTGGTGTGTATTATTTTTATTGCATGTGCGCACATATTTAAAAAAAGGCAATATATTTAACGCTGCGGATTTGCCCCATAGCTTTCCCCTTCAATAACTACGCACATGAAAAAAATCCTTTTAGCAATTACGGCAATTATGACCGTAAGCTTTTCATCTTTCGCCCAAACCATGAATACCTTAAGCCATAAAGAACAAAAAGACGGTTTTACGTTATTGTTTGATGGTACAACCACCAACGGCTGGCATACTTACCTTAACACTACTTCGGTCGGCTGGTATGTTAATAATGGCGCATTGCAGGTTGATACCCTTGCCGCAAAACATGGCGACCTGGTAACCAATAAGGAATACACCAACTTTGAGTTAAGACTCGATTGGAAGATACCTGTTGGCGGCAACAGCGGTGTTATTTTCAGTGTGCATGAAGACACAGCTTACTCCGCCACTTACCTTACAGGTATGGAAATGCAGGTACTTGACGACATTAAAGCTGAAGACAATAAAAAGGCTAACCATTTGGCAGGTTCGCTGTATGACATGATCGCGCCTTCGCACCCTGCAAAACCAGCAGGCGAATGGAACTCGATAGTTATACGCAAAGTAAATGGGCACATCACCCTATTTTTGAACGGCAAGCAGGTGGTTGAAACACAGATCGGCAGCCCTGAATGGAACGAGGCGCTGCAAAATAGCAAATTTAAAAACTGGAAAGGCTTTGCCCAATACCCAACCGGGCGCATCGCGCTGCAATTCCACGGCGCGGCGGTGGCTTTCCGCAATATCAGGATAAAAGAATTATAGGAATTATTTGAAACAGATCTTTTTTTAAACATGAGTGATTTACAGATCAAAAAATCATCAACCGTTTATGACGCGGTAATTGTAGGCTCGGGTGCGGGTGGCGGCATGGCCGGGTATGTTTTGGCCCATGCGGGTTTAAAGGTATTGATGTTGGAAGCCGGCCCTTTTTTCGACCCACAAAAAAATTCATCGCAATTAATGATGCCCTGGCAGTCGCCGCGCAGGGGTGCGAGTACCGATACCCGTAATTTTGGCGACTTTGATGCCGCATTTGGTGGCTGGCAATTGGACGGTGAACCTTACACTACTAAAGATGGTACCGATTTTCAATGGTTCCGTTCGCGTATGCTGGGTGGCCGTACCAATCACTGGGGCCGTATATCATTACGCATGGGGCCGAATGATTTTAAACCCAAGGATGGTTTGACAGCAGAATGGCCCATTACTTATGACGATGTAAAGCCGTTTTATGATAAAGTCGACCGCCTGATAGGTATATATGGCACCGTTGAAGGCCTGGAAAATGAACCGGATGGCATTTATTTGCCTCCTCCCGCCCCAAAACTAAATGAACTATATATAAAGCGCGGCGCAATAAAAGCGGGAGTTACCACCATCGCAGGCCGCGGATCAGTTTTGACCGAAGCGCTGCCAAATAATAAAGACCGTGGCGCCTGCTTCTTCTGCGGGCAATGTAACCGCAGTTGCAAGGTTTATGGCGATTTTTCATCGTCATCGTGCCTGGTTATCCCGGCTTTAAAAACGGGTAATTTAACGCTTGTTACTAATGCCATGGTGCGCGAAGTGCTTACCGATGACGAGGGGCTGGCAACCGGTGTATCATACATCAACAAAGATGATATGCAGGAATACCAGGTGAAAGGCAAAACGGTAATACTTGGCGCAAGCGCGGGGGAATCGGCACGCTTACTGCTTAATTCAAAATCAACCCGGCATCCCGGCGGTTTGGCCAATAGCAGTGGTGTGGTTGGAAAATATTTGCATGATTCAACCGGATCGGGCGCGGGCGGCTGGCTGCCGCAACTGATGGACCGCAAACGCTACAACGAGGATGGTGTGGGCAGCGTACATATTTATTCGCCGTGGTGGCTGGGTAATAAAAAACTTGATTTCCCGCGTGGTTACCACATTGAATACGGCGGCGGGCTGCATATGCCGGGTTATGGTTCAACCGATGGTATTGAGGCTATGAATGGCCGGGTACCCGGTCGTAATGGCAAAATGAAGGATGCCGGCGGCTTCGGTGCAAGCCTAAAGGATGATTACCGCCGTTTTTACGGAACAGGCTTTGGCATGGCCGGCCGTGGCACTGCCATTGCCCGCGAGGATAATTATTGCGAGATAGACCCCGATGTAGTTGATAAATTTGGCATACCTGTTTTGCGTTTCCATTACAAATGGGCCCCTGAGGAAATAAAACAGGCCAAACACATGCAGGACACTTTCCAGGAAATTATGCACAACATGGGCGCCATAGCATCGCCGCCTGAAGGGCCTGAAACCAATTACGGGCTTGCTGCACCTGGTGTGATTATACACGAGGTTGGTACCGTGCGCATGGGTGATGATCCTAAAAAATCAGCATTGAACAAATTTTGCCAGGCGCATGACTGTAATAATTTATTTGTGGTTGATGCCGCCCCATTTGTACAACAGGGCGATAAAAACGCCACCTGGACCATACTGGCATTAAGCATGCGTACAGCAGAGTACATACTATCACAACGAAAAAAATTGAACGTTTAACAGCTCATTATATACAGATATGAACAGACGTGAATCATTAAAAACACTTGGCATTGGCGCCGTAGCAACCGGCTTACTGGTTGAGGTTGGGTGTAAACCGGGCACACAAAAACTTGCTGAAGATAACAGCGCCCCGGCAGCAAAAGACGCCCCGGCTGATCCCAGCCGCCTGCCCAATGAAATTACGCGCGATAAGAAATTAGCGGCAGATAAATTCTTTAACGACCATGAGATGGCAACCATTACCGTTTTGGTTGATATTATCATACCGAAGGATGAAAAATCAGGCAGTGCATCTGACGCCAAAGTTCCCGAGTTTATTGAGTTTATTGTGAACGATATGCCCGATAACCAAACCCCGCTTCGTGGCGGTTTGCGCTGGCTCGACCTGCAATGCCTGAACCGTTATAATGCGACTTTCAGGGAAGCGACATCGGCACAGCAGATAGAAATGGTTACCATGATAGCTTACCCTAAAAAGGCCAAACCCGAAATGGCGCAAGGCGTAAACTTCTTTACCCGCCTGCGCGATCTGACTGCTACCGGCTTTTTCACTTCTGAAATCGGTGTAAAAGATATTGGCTACGCGGGCAACTCGCCCACCAAATGGACAGGCGTACCCGCCGATGTACTAAAAGAACACGGGTTTGCTACTATTTGGGGGTAGCTAATGATCCTATTACACTGATATGAACCTACGAAGTTTTGTAAACTTCGTAGGTTTGTTATTTATACCCTGTCCTATATAATCTGCAAAAAATTAACCTGGCACTTATCCATTCCTGAATAAAAAACTATATTCGTTTACCCTAAATGAATTTAAGATCAGGCCTTTATCATGCAAAACTTAATCGCGGCTAATAGCCGCCGGTCTAATAAGTATTTCCTCATCGCCTTTGGTCTGGTAAACCTGCTGGGCTTTACTTTGCTTATGTGCTCGGTAGGTTTGCTAATGGATTTACCCATTTCCGTATGGCAATTCCCTTTAGGCTGCATATTAACGCTGATAGTCAATTTCTACGCCGAAAAGTTCTTCATTGGCGAAAAGATAAAGGGTTTTATAAAAAGCAGCACCATTATACTTGCCCTGGTTATAGGCTCCATATTATTTGCAGCCTGTTTTTTTGATATTTCTTTCGATGGACAATGGTACCACCAGCAAATTGCCATTGATATGAAACAGGGATACAACCCCGCCTATCAAACCTTGCAGGTACCGGCAGATGAGCAATTGACAGACAATGCCAATAACTGGTGTAAGGGTGCAGGTAACCCGGTACTTAATACCATAAACCCCACTACCCCACCGGTGAATTTGAAGTACCTGAACATGAACTATTTTAGTAAAGGTACCGAAACCATCGCGGCATCCATCTACCTGCTTACCAATCGCATTGAAACGGGGAAGGCGGTGAATATCATCCTGTTTATCGCCTCATTTTTTTTATGCCTCGCGTTATTATATAAAGTTGATAAAATAGGTACGCTTAGTAAATGGCTGCTTGCTTTTATATTGGCATTTAATCCAATCACCATAAATGAAATACTTAGCTTTTGTGTTGACGGCTTTATGGGCAGTTTACTGCTATGCCTGCTGGTAGCGTTTTGCCTATTGCTGCTGGAAGATAACCGCTATTATCTGCTATTATTAGGCATTGTGCTGATGATTACTGTCGATGTCAAATACACCGCGCTTGTTTTTGCCGGGATGTATTCCGTAGGCTTTCTTATAGTACTGTTGCTATTTGAAAATAAGGCCCCACTAAAAAAAATGATCATTACGGCGGTTATTGCCACGGTTGTGGGTATATTCTGCTGCGGATTTAACCCTTATGTTACCAATTTTGTTAAAAAACACGATGTATTTTATGGCCTGAGCGAAACACGCGACGAAATAGCCCGCAAAACGCCGCCACTTTTTTTAGGCCTTAACCGTTTTGAAAAACTGTTCCTTTCGCTTTCGGCGCACCAGGATGACCCCGCATCGGATACCATACCCAATAGCAAGCTGCCTAAAATACCGTTCACTTTTAATAAAAGGGATATTTATGAAGGTATCGACTCGGAAACGTCGCGTTCAGGTTTTGGGCCGATGTTTAGCGGGTCACTGTGTGTAGCCATTGTTCTGTTTGTTATCGGGCTGATCTATTACCGCAAAACACACGCTTTTAAGCTGGCAGCGGCGACGCTGCTCATTATCACTTCAACTATAATTATTATGCCCGACTCGTGGTGGATGCGGTTTGTGCCGCAGCTATGGCTGGTACCGGTAATTACTTTGGTTATGGCCGAGTTTATTTCCTTCCGAGGTGAGCGCATATTGAAAAGCATACTTTACCTGTCGCTCATATTTAACAGCGTATGGTCAATGCTTGTTATTATATCGGCGCTCATTAATACGGCCCGTATCGACTACCAAATGCAGCAGTTAAAGGCGCTCAATCAGCCTGTTTATCTCGAGTTATGCAATTATCGCAATTTTAAAAGCAACCGCATACGGCTTGAGGAAGCGGGCATACCCGTAGTGCCAAAATCTTCCGGGGGCCATTACCAGTATGATATATCACAGTCAACGTCAAAGCTTGGTACCGATAAGCCATTGCCTGAATTACCCATGCCGGCGTTGCTAAAATTGAGCAATAAGGTAATGGGAAAATAGAATTATAATCCCGAATAATAATCATAGCCCTGCTCGGCCCAGTAATCATGCGGGCGATGATTGCTAAAGGTGATGCTGCCAATACGTTTCAGGTTTTTTATGCCGTATTTTACGGGAATGATGAGGCGCAACGGGGCGCCATGTTTTACAGGTAGTGGCATGCCGTTCATTTCATAAGCCAATACCGTTTGCGGATGCATGGCGCTGGGCATATCAAGGCCAACGTAATATTCCTTATCGGGCGTTTCCATACCTACATACTCAAGTCTGCTTTCGGCCTCAAGGCCAAAATGCTTTACAAAATCAACAAAGCGCAGGCCGCCCCAATGCTGTATCTGGTCCCAGCCTTCAACGCATTTAAAATCATAAACTATATCAAACTTTGGCAACGCTTTTATTTCATCAATGGAAATGGCCATTATCTCACCCGATATTTTCCTCACCTGCAATCGCCATGCCGCCGCATCAAGTTTGCTTTTTGAGCCTATATCCGTATTATGGCGCACATATTTTGCAGCCATTTCCTTAGGATAGGTTTTAACCAAATGGTTATTGCTGAACACCCGCCTGAAAGCCAGTTCAGTTTTATTAAGTGCCCTGCGTAAAGGCACGCGGGTATCGCCTGTGATGCCACCATTAGGCTCCATTGGCGAATTGTATAGCCAGCGCCATCCGCCATAAGCAGATAGTCCCAAAGCACCGAAAACGGTAAAGGAAATGAAGTTGCGCCTGCTTATCTTTTGGTCAACAGAAAGCTCCTTCCTTGTTTTTTTGGGTGCGCGGTTACTCATCTTTTAAAACAGTTTTTGGTTCTTCATTCACTACCTCGAAACCCGAAATAACCGACCTGAAATTATTCCAACCGGCTAATATTACCTGTACCACGTGTATCACAAAGAAAAATACATAGCCAAGCGTTAACGCGAAATGTATGATGCGCGCAAAATGATAGCCGCCGCAAATCCACGTTAAATAATAAAATTGCACGGGCTTATAAATGGCCAGCCCGGTAATAACCGAACCCATGCCCATAACAATAATAGCTGTATAGGCTATGCGCTGCGCGGCATTATATTTATTTTGCGGTGGCGCCATTTTACGGATATGCAGGTCATGCAATAACACCAGCCAGGCTTCTTTAAATGATCTTTTCTGCGGCACAAGTTCGCGCCATTCGCCTGATATTATAGTGTACAGGATATAGAATATGCCATTCAGCGTAAAGAACCACATGAACAGGAAATGGAACGCCATGCCCTCGGCCAAACGCTGCGGGATATGTAAAAGCTTGTAATACCAATCAGGGAAAAACTGCACAAATTTATGACCAAATATGGTGATGGAGTATTCGTCATTCGCCCAGTAGATCAGCATGCCACTCCATATCATAATAGTGAGTATGGGGAAGTTTACCCAGTGGCACCAGCGCATGGCTAAGGAATGTTTTTCTTTAATTACTTTCATTATAAATAATTATGTGAAAATACTAAAAATGGATGGCTCAATATCTAATTAAAACGTAGCTTTTGCAGCACCCGATATCTCGCCGTTGGCAGGGTTTTGCAAAAAGGCGATAAGTTCATAACCTTTCGCGTCAAAACCTTTTGGTAAGGCTATTGAAGCGTTACCATCGCCTGCTTTTACCGGCGTACTTGTTAACGAGCGCACAATTTGCACATGCGATAGGGTACGACCACTATTCTCACCCCGTTCTACATTTGATTGAGCGTGTTTTTCAACTACTGCTAAAAGTAAAACATCGTTACCGATATTCCCTTGCGTATGATATTGTACACTTACTTTACCGCCATCCGTCTTGATATTACTTAATGTTAAATTAGCGGCAGGTGTTTTTTCCAGGTTGGTTTTTATGGTACTACGAAGGGTGCCTTCTTCCGACCCTACAAATTCGGTACGACCGTTAACCACTACCTGAGGTGTGTAAACCGATTGTAAATGCAGCCAGCTTGCGTATTGGTTTTGCCTGTGTGAGTAATCGGCGCTACTGAATACATCATTCCAGCCCAGGCGGTTCCAGTAGTCGACATGGAAAGCTAAAATATAGATGGGTTTATCCGCGCTTTCCTTCTCAATTTTCGCAACTAATTCATCAGCAGGCGGACAGCTTGAGCAACCCTCCGAGGTAAACAATTCAACTACCGCGAAGCCTTTGTCTGTATTGGTTACTGGCTTTTTATTTATAAAGGAGCTTAGCACTACGGCGGTTATTACCAGCCACCCCAGCGCAATGTATTTTATTGGGATCATTTTCGTTTTTTTAATTAAATACGATGTTTGTATACCCTTAGTCGGCAGTGAAATAAAACCTTACAATAAAATTAGAATTTTTTTAATGAAAAGAGCAAAGATGGTCATGCTGAGCTTGTCGAATCATAAGCGTAAATGCCTTCGCCCACATACTTCGACGGGGCTCAGTATGACCTCACGTTATTATTATTCATCCTTCTTAGGTAGATTCTTCATATTAAAACGCGGTTTATAAGCCGGTTTTGCTTCGGGACTTTCAGCTTCAGGAGTATCGTTAGGAGCTTCGGTAGCGGCAGGTTTATCAGCCTCAACCGCAGGTTTAGGTGGACTCGCCGCTTTAAACTTAGGCGTAAAACCAAGTTTTGGAGCAGGTGCCGTGGTTGGCGTTTCTTCTGTTTTAGCAGGCTCTGCTTGTTCAATCGCAGGTTTCGGTGGACTTGCCGCTTTGAATTTTGGTGTAAAACCCAATTTATGAGCAGGCGTTGCCGCAGATTGTTCTTCCGGTTTGGCTTCAACAGGGATATCTGCCGCCGCAGGCTTTAGTATATTTGCCTTAAACTTCGGCACAAAACCCAATTTGGGCGGCGTTACCGTTTCTTCAATTAAGCTTTCGGTAATGGTTTGTTCGGCTAAAGGATTATCGATCCTAACTTTTTCAGTTTTTACCTCGGCAGGTGCGGGAAATTGCAGCCTTAACTTATTGAACCAGTATTTTTTAGTGTGATCGAAGCTTTTCTCGCCCATTAAGCCGAAGTGGTTCTTAAATTCAGAAAACAAAGCCGGTTCAACCTTTTGCAAGGCATCCAGGTCTATTCTTTTCTTCTTAAAAAACTCCTCGAAATCCATGATTCAATTTGAAGGTTTGGTAATTTGAAAATTATAAAATGCCATTTTCAAATTGGCACATCTTCTAATCCTCAAATTGGAATAATTGTATCCAGTTTATTAAAGCGTATGCCATTGGAGGTTTGCTCCCAATCCTCGCGCTCCTCATCGGTAGCATCCTGTAATTTAGGGAACCATTCCAGCGGAAAAGCTTGCTGCTTGCCATTTTCCTTTTCAACAAAAAGCAAACCATTGGCAAATGTTACCTTAACCTTCTTTTCCTGCTTACGCGATGTGAATAGTGCCACTTTTTTTGATTTGAAAATTTGAAAATGTGCCAATTTGAAAATGTCTGTCGATTTACCGTTTGATTTTCCCGATTTTCAAATCTTCAAATCAACACATCTTCAAATTAAATTACTCCTCCATATTATGATAAACCGCCTGCACGTCATCGTCCTCTTCCAGTTTATCAATCAGCTTCATAATATCGGCAACCTGTTCTTCGGTCACCTCGTGGAATGATTGTGCCACACGCTCTAACTTAGCCGATTTCACTTCAATTCCCGCTTCTTCAAGTGCTTTCTGCATCTTGCCAAAATCTTCAAAAGCGGTATGGATAACACCTATATCGTTGCCTTCTTCATCAGCCTCAACAAAAAGGTCCTCTAAACCGGCATCTATCAGTTCAAATTCCAGTTCTTCCAAATCGCGATCGCCCGGCACAAATGTAAACACAGACTTACGTGTAAATATAAAATCAAGCGAACCGGTTTTACCCAATGTACCGCCTGTTTTTGTGAAATAGCTGCGTACGTTTGCAACGGTACGGTTGGTATTATCAGTTGCAGTTTCAACCAATACGGCTACACCATGCGGGGCATAACCTTCATATACCAGTTCTTCGTAATCCTTTTCGTCGCGACTGGTAGCCCTTTTTATAGCGGCCTCCACCCGATCCTTTGGCATGTTTACAGCCTTGGCATTTTGCACAGCGGTGCGCAAGCGCGAATTAGTATTCACATCGCCACCACCGGCTTTTACTGCCATTACAATTTCCTTGCCCAAACGGGTAAACTGAACGGCCATTTTGGCCCAGCGCTTAAATTTTCTTTCTTTACGGAATTCAAATGCTCTTCCCATAATTTTTTTAGTTCGATGGTTGATAATTCATAGCCGCAGCTATAAAACTAAATGCCCCTTCTGCTGATAATTGCAGAAAGGGCAAATATAATAGATATGTTTCTTTTAAATAATACTTTTTAGGTTGGTAAGCATATCATTGCTCATAGCAGCCAGATCATACTGTAGTTTCCAGTCCCAATCTTGCTGCGCGTAGCTGTCGTCAATTGATTTTGGCCAGCTGTCGGCTATTGCCTGGCGGGGGTCGCTTTGGCTGTAGCTTATTTCGAAATCGGGTATTACCTTCTTTATTTCTTCGGCAAGTTGTGTAGGGGTAAAGCTTATGCCTGCCAGGTTATATGATGACCTTATGGTTAGCTTTTCGGCAGGGGCATCCATCAGTGTAAGGGTGGCACGTATGGCATCATCCATATACATCATGGGCAAAGCGGTATCGGCAGAAAGAAAGCTTTCATATTTGCCTTTTTTCAAAGCCTCGTGGAATATATGTACCGCGTAATCGGTAGTGCCGCCACCGGGGTTTGCCCGCCAGCCGATAAGGCCGGGATAACGTAAGCTGCGCACATCGAGCCCATACTTATTAAAGTAATATTCGCACCAACGCTCGCCTGCCAGTTTGCTAAAGCCATACACCGTGTTAGGGTCCATCACACAGTATTGCGGGGTATTGTGCGCCGGTGAATGCGGCCCGAAAACGGCAATAGAACTTGGCCAAAAAACTTTGGCCACTTTAAATTCAACCGCGAAATCAAGTACGTGGATAAGGCCGGTCATGTTCAGGTCCCAGGCCATTTTGGGTTTTTGTTCGCCTACGGCCGATAATATGGCGGCCAGTAAATATACCTGTGTAGGCTGGTGTTTTTGAAATATGTGGTGCAGATTATCTTTATCGAGCACGTTCACAAACTCAAACGGGCCGGTATTCCTGATGGCATAGGCCGGGCTGTTTATATCAGATGCTATAACCTGCTCGGCGCCATGAATATTGCGTAATGCGGTTACCAGCTCGGTGCCGATTTGGCCGTTCGCGCCTATAACCAATATTTTCTCGGTCATTAAAATGAGGGTTAAAACACAAAGTTAGAAATTTGAGTGATAACATCATTTTTCTGCAAAAATGAATTTGACGCAAACGGTTGTATAAATGTAAAAACAAGGTTTAGAAGCGCTATCAGCAGAATTTCTGCTCAGAAAACAGAAAAAAATCGCATATTTGTTGTTCATTTTAACTATTTAAATAATTTTTTAAAAACATGGCCCTATGTAAAAGGCCGTAAAAGAGTAAAACAAATTCAAAAAACAATGAAAGTCGCAGTAGTGGGTGCCACAGGATTGGTGGGCACCAAAATGTTGCAGGTTCTTGATGAACGCAACTTCCCCGTAACAGAATTAATTCCGGTAGCTTCAGCTAAAAGTGTAGGTAAAGAAGTCACTTTTAAGGGTAAGCAGTATAAGGTAGTTTCTGTAGAGGATGCGATAAAGCAGAAGCCCGACGTTGCCATTTTTTCGGCAGGGGGCAGCACGTCATTGGAGCAGGCGCCGCTTTTTGCAGCAGCCGGCACAACCGTTATTGATAATTCATCGGCCTGGCGCATGGACCCTACCAAAAAATTGGTAGTGCCCGAAGTTAATGCCAACGTATTAACCGCAGAGGACAAGATCATCGCTAACCCGAATTGCTCGACCATACAAATGGTAGTGGCCCTAAAGCCATTGCACGATCGTTATAAAATTAAACGCGTAGTAGTTTCAACCTACCAATCGGTAACCGGTACCGGTGTAAAAGCTGTGGCCCAGTTATTTGACGAGCGCAAAGGCATTGAGGACGGCCCTAAAGCCTATCCATATACCATCGACCTGAATGTAATACCGCAGATAGATGTTTTTACAGCTAACGGCTACACCAAGGAAGAAATGAAAATGATACTGGAAACCCAAAAAATAATGGGCGATAACAGTATTAAGGTTACAGCTACAACCGTACGTATCCCGGTAATGGGCGGGCACTCCGAATCGGTAAATATTGAGTTTGCCGAAGATTTTGATTTGGCCGAAGTAAGGGAAATATTAGAAAAAGCGCCCGGCATTATTGTAACCGATGATACTGCGAACCTTAAATACCCTATGCCGCTTGACGCGCATGACAAGGACGAAGTATTTGTTGGCCGCATCCGCCGAGACGAAAGCCAGCCAAATACCCTGAACTGCTGGATAGTATCGGACAATTTACGTAAAGGCGCTGCCACCAACGCGGTGCAGATAGCTGAATATTTAGCTGCTAACCATTTGATAGGGCAGGCTGTGGAAGCATAATACCCTCCTAAATCCTCCCCAAGGGGAAGATTTAAATAAAATTTTTGAATAGGGATAGTCGGAAGATTATCCCTATTTTTATTTGAAACATTTTGCGATGAAAGCCCTAAAGCTTATTATTTTTATTAGTTGCTGTTTTTCTGGCATTAACACACTTGCACAAACACCAAAAGGCATTGAGGCTGCCTTATTGAAATCATTTAAAAAGATTGATTATTGGGCCGATAAAGGCCGCAGAGATATAACAGGCAATATTAGCCTGGATGATTCCCTTGAAAATGCAAATGAAGTATTTGCAAAAAAGCTGAAAGATTATACCGTTAAATATCCCACTACGATCAGTCAGGATTTTAGTGCTTTAAAGAAAGAACGCTTAGATATTTTTACTTCTGCTGATGGATTGTTAAGGGTATACTCCTGGGAAACTTGGTTAGGAGGTACAATGCGTGATTTTGCCAACGTTTTTCAATATAATACCGGCAAAAATATTCAATCAGTTTATCTGCATAGCACGGGTGATGATTCGAAAGAAAATGTCCCCTTTTATTCAAACTTATATACATTTAAAGCCAACCAGAAAACCTATTATCTTGGAATTTATGGCTGTATATATTCAACCAAAGATGCCGGGACTGGCATAAAAATATTTGATATTGAAAATGGGGGATTAAATACCGATGTAAAGATCATAAAAACCGCTTCGGGATTGCACGGCAAAATATATTACGATTACGATTTCTTTTCAGTGGTTGATATAACCTATGGTAAAAGGCCAACCATCTCTTTTGATGCAACTACCAAATCCATTTATGTTCCGCTTGTTGATGGCAATGGAAAAGTGACGCATAAATTCATCACCTACAAATTCACCGGCAAATATTTTGAGAAGGTAACGCCTTAACTATTTCTTTTTCTTTGCAGGTACATCCTCTTCGTCAGTTTGCCTTTTCTCGTTCCGCATAACAATCACGGCATAAATAGCAGTGAAAACTACGCCCGAAAGCACTGCTTTTAATAGCGCGTCGGTATAATTTTCTTTAAAAATATAGGTGTTAGTTAAAAATACGATTACGGTGTAAATAGCGTAAACAACAAGTATCTTCCGTGCCATGGCGTAAAGGTATGAAATAAATTTTTCTCTGAAAGTCGCCTGGAATAGCATAACGGACTTATGCAGCAATAAAAATTATATTTGCTACATGCCAAAAAAAGCTTTCATCATCGGTGCCGGAATCGCTGGAATTTCCACAGCTATACGTTTAGCCATTAAAGGCTACACTGTTGAAGTTTTTGAAGCGAACAGCTATCCCGGCGGCAAATTATCGGAGTTTGAAAAGGACGGTTTTCGTTTTGATGCAGGGCCCAGCCTGCTTACCATGCCGCAGTATATTGATGAATTGGTCGAACTGGCAGGCAAAAAGCCATCGGATTATTTCAATTACCAGAAACTGGATGTGCTGTGTAACTATTTTTATGAAGACGGCAGCCCCCTAACTGCTTATGCTGATGAAAGCAGATTTGCCAAAGAAATAACAAAAGCAACAGGTGAAGCATCATCGGCCATAAAAAAATATAGTGATAACAGCCGCAACATATACAACATTACCAACCATGTTTTTTTGGAACGATCACTGCATCAACTCAAAACCTACCTGCGTTGGGATACGCTCAAATCTATTTTTCGCCTGCGGCAGATAGATGCCAGGCGAACCATGCACAATGCCAATAAAAGTTTTTTTAAGGATGAAAGGATAATCCAGTTTTATGATCGCTTTGCTACCTATAACGGTTCAAACCCGTACCAAGCTCCGGCTACCTTAAATGTTATCCCGCATATAGAGCAGCATTTTGGGGCCTACTTTCCGGCTGGCGGCATGTATAGTATCATAACCGGCCTTGTAAAACTGGCGGAAGAATTAGGCGTAACGTTCCATTACAATTCACCTGTCGAGGAAATAGTTCTAAAGGAGAAACAAGCAACCGGCATAAAGGTGAATGGCGAAATATTGCAAAGCGACATAGTGATATCCAATATGGATGTATGGTTCACCTATAATAAGCTGTTAAAATCTTCCCCTCAATTGCATCCCAAAAAAATACTGGCTCAGGAGCGCAGCAGTTCGGCGTTAATATTTTATTGGGGGATAAATAAGCAGTTCCCGCAGCTCGATCTGCATAACGTATTTTTCAGCGCTGATTATGAAAAGGAATTTAACCACATCTGGCAGCAAAAAGATATTTATCATGACCCTACAGTTTATGTAAATGTCAGCTCAAAATTCAAATCCGATGACGCGCCAAACGGATG
>Ga0206949_1217_pt2 | contig 18094 bp, 12 predicted proteins | sample Alteio_BWOrgHeat_40_FD_153240 | JGI IMG/M metagenome (GOLD analysis project Ga0206949, IMG submission 153240) | Enriched cells from forest soil in Barre Woods Harvard Forest LTER site, Petersham, Massachusetts, United States -... | ecosystem: Environmental > Terrestrial > Soil > Temperate forest >...
ACGATAGACACCAGCGAATTTTGAAGCCCCATGGCAAACAATAAACTGCCGGCAAAAATTTCTTTAGCTACCAGGCTATTGTCATAACGATAACCAAATAAGGCTACCACAAGTAATACAGCGATCTCAATTATAATTGGAATAACATAGGAGAACCGTTGATTTCGGCCTATGAAAGACACGATCAGGCTTGAAACGAATGCGCCTGCCAAAAAAAGAAACATCCAAAGCGCCACCACCCGTGCGGTTTTCCAATCTTCCATGGCAAGTCGCTCTGCAAATAAGGCGGCATGGCCTGTTACATTAGTAGTTAATACTGAGAATCCTAAAAACCCGGCCGAATTAACAAAGCCTGCTACTACACAAAGCAACGAAGCTAACTTAACATTATGCACATAAGTGCGTTTGGTGCCGAGATGCCTTAACATACTTTAAAATATCGGCGTAATTGATCAGTCATTTCCAGAAAAGACCAATAGGGGTATAGTAATATGGCCAGCCATTTTTTTAGTATGGCTGCCTTTTAAAATACTATCTAAAAAATCATGCTTGCGATGAACCATTGCCAACATATCAATTTTACTATGTTCACAAAGCCAGTCAAGCCCCGATTCTATTTTATCTTGTTTAATGATACGATAATAAATTTGTGGGTAGTTGGCTTTATTGGAGATCTCTGTCAAAAATTGCTCAATACGTTTTTCAAACTTCGCCAGGTGCCCGCTTCCATCATAAATATGTGTCAGCAATATCTCTGCATCCAGCAATCGGGCAAAATCGATAAGTCGATAAATTTGTTCCAGGTCGTCATCAGGGTTTTCAAAATCTGTGGCAAAAGCTATTTTTTGAATGGGTTTAAACTCAGCAGTGTTGGGAACTATCAGTAATGGTTTTATACAGAACTCAATCAGTTCATGTGCGTGGTTCCCTAATAAGAAAGTACCCAGTACGTCCGGTTCATGCGATCCGGCTATGATCATATCAACTTTTTGCTTAAACACAGCATCATTTACAGTTTGCCTTACAGTTCCGGCTTCATTTAGATAATCCACCGGTGGCCTGAAATCATCGGTATGGTCAGCATGTTCCAGGTGCGCTTTTAAACGCTTTAGTTCTTCATCAGAATCATCCAGCAAAATAGCGCTCTCGCCCTGCGGCCAAACACCCATACCAGACATAGACACCTCTGCGGGTATAGTGATGCTATTACAAAGGAATATACCGGCTTTTAATTGCCTGGCAAACTGGTAACCATATTCAGCAGCGTGCGTTGCATTAGCTGAAAAATCTGTGGCGATCAATAGTTTTTTCATAACACAAATTTGCTTTTGGTTTGGTATTTAAAAAATGATGATAGTCACTATCCGGAGTGCTTATCATCATTGCCGGGGAAATGAGTTATGAAGAGATTTGTTGCCATGTTAGGAGAATTAAACGAAAGTCAAATTGAAAGCCTGTTAAATGATCTGCCGGTTGGCCGCATAGGTTGCCATGCGGACGGTATCACTTATATAGTACCTGTAAATTATGCTTATGATGGTATAAACCTATACGCGCATTCAGCCAAAGGAATGAAAATAGATATGATGCGCAAAAATCCGGACGTATGTTTCCAGGCAGATGCGATAACCGACTTGCAGAATTGGGAAAGTGTGATATGCTGGGGAAAGTTTGAGGAAATTACTGATATGGTAGAACGTGAGCATGCTATGCAAAAGATAATCAATAAAGTTATGCCTCTAATGCATGGTGAAACTGCGCAACCCTCTCATGGGTTTACATCCGATGCAAGTGAGGTTGGATTTGAGTTGGAATTGATATTGTATAAGATTGTTTTGAGTAAGAAAACGGGGAGATTTGAAAAGGTATGAAGACTAAATCGGTATCACTTATGACCTTCGGGTTTAACTTGACATAAAGTTGCAAAAAAAACTCTCAAACTCCAATCTACCTTTAATTAGTTGTGTATGAATTAATTGTACTTATCTTGTTTAGTGCTGTGCCTGGTTAACGTTCAGGGAGAATTGATTTGCTTAAACATTGTTTTAACAAAAAAAGAAAGGCAGTCACGATTTAACGTAACTGCCTGATAATCTGGTAGACGGAACAGGTCAAATCTCGAACTTTTTAGAGGACTTGAATAGTATTAAAAAGGAATGTCAGGTTACGGCGTAGATAACGTAAAAAAACCCCGATTACTATCTGCCGTGCAGCAACCGGGGTTAACTTATTCATAAAGCGATGGCGCTTGTGGTACAAATATTCAGTCATATTGCGGCTCATACTCTGGCACGCTTTGCTTGACCGCGTGCTTGAGAAGGTACGCATCAAAAGCGTCAAACGCCTGCTTGCGCGTTAGTCCAACGTATATAACATCACTCTTTGTGAATATGTGGTATACGTCTCCCGCCCTCAGCAGTCCGAAAAATTCTTTTTCACACTGATGCAGCGCAAGTCCCTCGATTTCCAGCAACGGGTTGTAGCTTAACGCAAACTCAATCCATTGATTTTCAGAAATATACGGTGTAATATCTAATTCGGTTAGTTCTTTAAATTTTTTCATGTCGAAAAGTTTTAAAAACGTTGAAAAATTGAATGATAAATTTTACTCGCCATTTCGCTGAAAAAATTAATTTTGCAACAAAAAAGCACTTAAAGGACTTTCACCCGATGCGTTAAGTTTAGCGGCTAAGCATCGGGTTTTTCTTTGTTCACGGAGAATGATTTTGTAGTTTCATATTAGCTTTTTAGGTTGTTACCGGTCAAGTTGGAAAGGCTATAAAAAAAAGAAGCCAAACAAACAGCACATCATGCGTTTATTTGGCAATTGCCTAATCCAAATTAATAACACAAAAATTTGGATTGTATAGTTGTTTTAACCTATCTTAGATGTCAAAATCAAATACGGGCAATAAAAAAGTGCTAATTCCAATCATTTGGGATTTTTATTGTCAAATTACGCGCTGACTATGTAAACGAAAGCCGTGCAAAAGATTTCGTTTACAGAATTACGAACATTACATTCCGGGGCCTCGCGTCCCGGTTTTTTATTATCCTTTTTTAGGATGTTCTACAGGTAAAGTTAGCTATTCATTTTCAAAAAAGTAAGGTTTCCTTAATAAATTTTTCACAAATTCCAAAAGGCTCATTTTTCCAATCAGAAATGGTTTTAGCAAAAATGTTTGTCATTTCGTGATGATCGACAAGCGTGATTGTTTAAATCCCTATTCTTGAAAATCAGGAACGGTTACCACGCTAATCCCCGTCCCGTCAATTAGATTTAAAGCCATAATCTATGCCTGATTTTAAAGGCGGTGGTAATTTAATCGTTAATTCAAAGGGTATATTTTTTGAATAATCTGTAGTATCAATTTGTCGTATTGTGTCCATACCATTCATATCGTTAGAGTGGAATGTGACATTTTGATTTATAAATTCCAAAGGGATATATCCACTTACCACTAATTGTTCCCGATTTCCAATAACCTTGTCTATGAATTTTTCTACTGCACCTTTTTTTCCGTTGAAATTCAAATCTTTTAACTTTTCGGCGGTAGATAGGGCAAACGAGTTTAACTCTGATAAATTAAATGATGGATACATAATTTCTTGACTATTGTTTTCTGTTTGTGCGTTCGCTATCTGATTTGCTAATAATGTTATCTTTCCGCGTATTGGTTTAGTATTGGCTTTCAACTGTTCCATCGAAATTACTTCAGCACCATACGCTTTTAAAAATCGGTCTTCCTGTTCCTGTAAACGTTTAATTTCCTTTTCAGTAGCGTGAACGTCGATAATAGAAACAGGGCTATTATTCTTGGTAAATTTCTCCCATCGCTCATATTGCTTGTGAAGTAATGCGGGTGTACTTATAGTTCTGACTATTTCATTCCATACCAACTCGTCAACTATGCGGGCATTAATCCCCTTTTCAAAGCAGGTGGGTGGCAGAGGGAATGACTTCGCTCTGTTTATGCAACGATAATAAAGATGTTTACCCCCCGGTGCTCCTGCGCCAGTCCGCCTTGTACCGCATGTGCAATATATTTTCCCCACAAGTAGATATTCATTTTTAGTGTTTCTAATGGAATGTTTAAAATTAATTTTGAGTTGTTGCTGCACGCGGTTAAATAGAGCCTCATCAATAATAGCCGGAGTTGGTATCTTAATCCATTCATCTTCTGGTTTGATTATTCTGCTTGATTTTTTGTTTTTTTTGTAAGAGTTTATATGTAGTGGTTTTATTGGAATTGTCGCCATTGTCGCCCCGAAGTGCCCCTCACCAATGTAAGTCTTGTTTCGCAATAATTTGCTTAATGTACTGGTGTTCCATACGCCACGCTTGCTTTTTCTCGGCGGAATACCTAATGATTGAAGTTTCAATATGATGGCTGATAATGTAAGTCCGCTTGCTGCCCATTCAAAAATGCCTCTCAATATTGACAATTCCCGCTCGTCAATTTCATAATAGCCTTGCTGAAAATTTGTCTCTCCGGCTTTACCTTTTTTTGGAATGAATGTATAGCCAAATGGCGCTTCGGTTGCGATAACGTGCCCCTCACGCGCCTTACGAACCCTTCCCAACCGAAAGCGTTCTTTAATTTTCATACGCTCGTATTCGGTAAACACGCCGCGCATCTTATACATAATAATATCTTCGTCTGTTTTAGCAGGAGGCACGGTGACAAACAGTACCTCAATGCCCAATTCTTTTAGTTCCTCTATAACGACTTCCTGCCATGCCCCGCGTCGCGCCAAACGGTCAGGGTCATAAACCAGCACTGCATCCCAATTTCGTTTCTTCGCATCCATGCGAAGTTGGTCAAGTCCCGGACGCGCCAAAAAGTCTCCCGTCCATCCCTCATCGGCGTATTTTTTAACGATAGTGTAGCCGTTCTTTTTAGCAAATTCATTAACCGCAAAAAGCTGCGTTTCAATAGTGCCCTCATTTTCTTGATTTGTGCTTGAAACGCGCCCATAGGTTGCAACACATCTTATTACATTCATAGGTTAGTTTTATTATCACTTCTAAATAATTCTTCAAATAGAAAGTCAAATGCTTTGTCTAATTTTTCGGGGTCTTCGACATATTCATACACCAAAAAGGGACAACGACACGACTTTTTGTTGCTACACAACAAGCCTCGTTGCCCCTTTTTGGGTACGAAAAATTTATCGTGTAAAGACTTGTTGTGTAGCTTTTTCATTATATGGTATTTTTTAAATTAAGAATAGGGCGCTGGTTGAATAAAACCACTTTCGCGTACAGTTGAAATAGAGGAAAGATTTTTCATTATGATTGTGCGGCGAAATTCTCAACCGTTACCGCGCTAAACCCTTTGCTCTCTGTCCCGTCAATCAACAGCTTTAGATAAACATGGTATTTCGGCAAGGTGGCAAAATCATCGAAGGTAAAAACAGGGTAAAATTCGCGTTGCATGGTTTTAGCATCAGTAAGACCTAATCGGAAACAGATAATTGTTCCTACGTTGCCTAAAATTGCGCTTTTCGTGTCAGGCTCCAATTGGTCAAGGTATTGGTGCGTCAAGAACAGCCCCACGCCGAACTTGCGAACCTGAGAGAGCATGGTCGCGAACGTGGTGGATATGAAGCTGTGCGCTTCGTCTATAAAGAGATAGAATGGCTTACGTTTATGTACCGGCAATGATGCCCGGCGCATTGCCGTAGCTTGAATAATAGTGATAAGAAAACTACCTAACACAGTGGACACATCTTCACCTATTACACCTTTAGACAGATTGCACAACACAATTTTATTTTCATTCATACATTGTTCAATCGAAATGCTCTGTTGTTGCCCGAAGATGCCCCGGAGGGTGTCATTTGCAATCAGCACCCCTATTTTATTGAGGATGGGCAAGATGCTGCTTGCTTGCGTGCTGGCGGAGTACTGATTGTATTCCTTTTCCCAAAAGGAAATGATGTACTGATCATGGATGTGCTCCAGTACCTTTGAACGGAAGATCTTATCAAGCAACAAGGCATTTATATCTAATAAGGTTGCACCGGGGTATGACAGCAGCGTTAATATCGCAAAGCGCAAGATGTATTCGAGCTTACTCCCCCAGGCATCTAAAAAGAGCTTTTTGAACGTAGCAACTATTTCGGAAGCCACTAGCTGACGTTGCGATTCTGCTATATTGCAAATCGGATTAAACGAGGGCAAGTCGGTAAGGTTGGTGGCATCAAAATACACGACATCTTTTTTTCGATGTTCAGGAATACGGTTAATGATAGCCGTCACCGTGTCGGAGTGCGGGTCAAGCACGCACACGCCATTCCCCTTGTATATGTCGTCCAAGGCTATGTTGAGTAACAGATGTGATTTCCCCATTCCAGTCTTGCCCAGGCAGTACATGTGGTACAACCTGTCGGCTACCTTTATGCCAAACAACTCGCCGCGGTTACGGAAATTAAGTTTTGCTATTGGGGTGTATGGCTTGTAGTCGTACATGCCATAATCGTACGCCACGCATGAGAAGCGTTGTAGTACAGCATTATTAAACTTGCATTAAAGTTTCGTTACGTTAAGCATCAGAACTCTTCGCGGGGAAAAATCATATTGAATAGAGTGCAAACAACGGCATTTAAAGACCGGTAATATCGGTTTTACTTCGATATTGCTGTTATACCCTTACGTTATCCACATCTTTCGATTAAATTTTGGTTTAATTTCACGGTACTTACCTTATACTTATGTCTACTGCTATCGTATGTGTATGGATTATGACCGACCATATCCGAATAGGTTGCGTCTAATCCGGCAAAATGCGGGCTTCCAACAACAACACGTAGCCAAACTATTAGGGCATACAAATGTGGTTAGCATCTGTAAATGGGAAAGTGAAAATATTATGCCCAGCGGTACGAATCTCATAAAATTATGCATCCTGTATAAAAAGACACCACAAGAACTCTATCCGGACTATTACCGCCGGATAGAGAAGAACCTTACCTCTCGCAACACATAACTCGACGGAGTAATGTCACAATTTCATAGTTTCCTTTTTAACTGTTCTTAGCGAACAGGCAGCTTTTTTGTGCCCGCTTTTGAAAAAAATGCAACGTACGAACGTCTATTTTTTCCAAAAAAATCGAACGTACGCCTGCTATTACCAGTTCTTTCATGTTCATTATGAAGAAAAACTTAATACCAAGCCATATGTACACACCAAACGAAATAGAACTGGCTCACACGCTTGCGAACGCCCTCGACGACCAAAAGTCGCTGGCGTTCTACCTTACGTGCGCCAAAAAGTATCCAAAGGATTTTCTGCTTTCCACCCTAACCCATGTAGCCACATTGCCCGACCATTCCGTGCGCACGACGCGGGCCCGCCTGTTCACCAACATTGTCACCAAATCAGTATTCAACACGCATGACCATACTTGGGATTAGCGTCGGTACGACCCGGACGGGCGTGTGCGTTCTCAAGGACGGCGTGTTGCAGGATAGACGCGTGCATGACTATAAAACCATGTGGTCTGACGGAAAGCTGCATGCGATACTCAAGGACTATCGGCACTATATTCTTAAGCATAACGTCACGGCAATCATTTTGAAGATACCGCCGCTTAATAACCACACTCCTGCGGTTCGGCGACTGTTGAGGCGACTTGAGGCTTTGGCGAGGGAATACAGCATCATGTTCGACCTTATCACGAAAACGGAACTAAAGTCTTTTACCGGTGCACGTTCCACCGATGAACTCATAGACTACACCCGAAGATTATACCCCGAATTAAACGTACTCTATGATAAGGGCATATCAAACCATCACAACTACAACAAAAAACTCTTTGAAGCGGTACTTAGCGCGCACGTCTTCCAAGAGAAGCAACGCATCCGGGCGTTGCAGATAGAGCGCGCAACCCAATAGCAATCAGAATTAACAGGGCTTACGCCCTGTTTTTTATTTATACAACATTGCCATTCTTAAAATTAAATTCCCCAATGTCATTGTCTCAAGTACGCTTCCGCTTGATGATTGGCGTGTGGTCGTTAAATTCGCTTTCTCTGCGGTTCTTGTCTTCGTGGCACGGCCAACACAGTAACTGCAAGTTCGTCAAATCGCTGTCGCCGCCCATGAAGAGTGCCAAAACATGGTCTATGGACAATTCCGTTTGCTCGAACGCGACTTTGCAACAATTGCATAGTTGGCCGTCACGTTCAATCAGTTCACTTTTAAGCTTTGCCTTGACTGCCTTGCTGCTGAACGAACCCTCGCGCTCTCTTCGTATCAACTTCTTCCGCTTGTTCGAGAGATGGCGGCGATACTTGGTGTCGAAATAGTACCGTATCCCATGCACGCGGGCATAGGGGTACATGACCTTGATGTTCCTGAATATGCGCACGATGTAGCGAAACCTTGTTTCGCCTGGTCGCAGCTTGTAGTACGGTGGCTTCATTTATATGGTGTGGGTGGTTTAACTCACGAGATAGGAATGGCGGGTTGAGTACACTAAGGGCATGGCATGGTGCGCGCCATGCGAGGGGGCGAAAGTGGGATAAGCGTACATAGATGTAGATGGTTTATAGGCAAATATATGTATTTCGCATATTAACTATTACGCAAGCAATAATTTTTCCCTATTTTTATAGCTTCATCTAATAGGTAGGTTTCTACACTTACTTAGTATATGTGATAAGGTTTAGGTTAAGCCCCCAAGCAGCGAGTGCAAGGGGGCTTTGTTAGTGCAACAGGCCGTTATTGGTCAGCCCCCGCCCGTCAGGCGAATGACTATCATGCAAGGGTTTTATCTTTTAGGCAACAAGCCTTGTTTTAATTAAAACAATAACTAAATTGCGCCGCATTCGTAAAAGTTGTATTGACGATAGCCCGTTGACCTATAGCAAATGAAAACATCAATGCCTGCCCGAACCCGCACCTATGAAAAGACCATGCAGATGGTTTTCGGCGCGGTCATCGCGCTCGTGCTTATGCAGGCGCTTGTCACGGTAGTAATACAGATAGTCGAGCACCTCATCTTTAGCTAACTGCCGATTCCGTAACAAATGTGAGTTGTGACTTATTTCGTATGTTTAACTATTATGGAAAATACGATTCTAATTATTTTTACGGCTTCATCGACGCCAAGCGGCTAGTGCAAGAGGCTTTATTTTTTAAGAACAAAATAAAAAGCAACAAAGATACCCGGCTTGCACTGTGCCTCCATAAACAAAGCAAGAAATTCTGGCATAATCCCACCGCGCCACCAATTTATTCCATTGCTTGCCGATGCAGAGAGCGATTTCTTTTCCTTTTTGTTTTTTGGAAATAATATATTGAACGATAAGTAAGGCTATTTTTTTGACAGTAAGCCCTCTATGATTTTATTGAGCCGGGCTATCTCCTCGTCCTTGCCGAGCAGCATCCTCTCCACCAAGTCCTTTTGAAACGCGTAAAAGTGCTCCACATGCCCGATGCCTTGCGTCCCTTGATTCGGCTGGAAGTTAACGATCGCCGGTATTCCGCTGATGATGTCCAAAGGCGCGACTTCCAGCACTTCAGCTATCTTGTTCAGCATCTCGACATTGAGCCTTGATTGGTTGGTTTCGATCTTTGAATAAGTGTTTTGGGCAATGCCCAGCCTTGCGGCCACGTTTTCCTGTGAAAGCCCGCGCAGTTCCCGAATGGTTCTTATCTTTTCGCCGTACATGTGCTGAATGTTTTTTTAAAAGTAGTAAAAATTGGGATAAAGTATCCTATTGACTGATAAAGTATCCTTTGAAGTGGTAGGAAGTAAAAAAGCGCGTTCAGACCTTTACTGCTCACCAATTTACAACCAACATGAAAAAAAACCTACTCATTCCCGCGCTCCTTATGCTGCTAACAGTTAATTTCTATTCCTGCAAAAAAGACAGCCCTAATTCATCAAGTTCATCCGCCGTCAAATTATTAACGAGTTCACGATGGACGTTCCAAAAGTACGAGTACAACCAAAATGGCACATGGATAGCCGACCCCGATGCCGTGGATGCCGACAAGTTCACCGTCGGCTTCAACACAAACAACACCTTTTCAGAGTACGACCTCACCAACGGAGAGACCTCGCCCGGCACCTGGAACTTTTCATCAAACAACACCGTGATTACCACCACAGGCGGCGGCGACATATTCCCGGCGGTGTACACGGTAACGGTATTGACCTCATCAACCTTGCAGATAACGAACCTCAACTATCCCGTATACAACGGAGAGCGACTTACGTTCACGCATTAATATAAATCGCTTTAGCATATTGATGAAGGTTTAAAAATTGCATTGTAACGAAAATATTACAATGCAAGCATAGCAATATTAAAAAACTTTTCTTCTACTTTTAACTAACCGTTAACCAATAGACTAACCTTTAAGCAATTACCATGAAAAAACTTTTTAAAGCAATGTTGATATAGCCGCGCCCAAGAGCGCCAGTTTTCTTCTTTTTGACACAAGGTCAAAAATTCCCTTAATCTATTTTTAAACTTAATCATCCTAAACCGATGAAGAAACAATTATGCGCCCTAATGGGTGTCTTGCTCTTTTTTAACATCAATCTCACCTACGCCCAAAGTATCGCGAATGTTAGTTTGTACACGGGCACTTCAACGGTTGGCATACCTTTATATACAGTGGTAAGTGGCGGTGTAACTTTGCCCATATCGCTCAGCTATGCAAGCAATGGCGTCAAAGTAAAGGATGCGGAGGGTACGGCAGGCATGGGCTGGAATTTACAAGCCGGCGGGAAAATAAGCCGTTTAGTTCGGGGCTTGCCAGATGATTGTCTCAAAGATACCGCCGGGAATTCACGGCTCGGCTGGATGAGTACTTCCAACACCGCTGCTAATCAAATAGCGGGCTTCACCATAAAAAATATAGGTGACGGTAATTGTTCAAACGATACGGCAGACGTTGATTACATTAACAACAAATTTCATTACAATGAGGACACCGACCCGGACATCTTTTATGTTAATGCTACGGGGCTATCTTGCCAATTAGTGTATGACAGGAGTACATCCAAGTTTCAGCCTTTGGTGTATCAGGACATTGTGGTGACTTACACAAAGGATTCCACGTCAGGCTTGATCACATCGTTTACGATAGTCAACGATAAAGGCACGAAATACGTTTTTGCTGCGCCCGACAGCACCACGCAAACCGCGGTTGCAGCGGGTGGCACGCATACCTACTTTTCCACGCCATACAAGCAATATCAGCATGGCATCACTTTCTTTAGTGCCTGGAGTTTGACAAGCATCACCGATGCCAGCGGCAACAGCGTCAACCTGAATTATACCTATGCTGCAACTAAAAGAAACAGTTCCGATAGCTTGACACTTTATCTGCCAAACAGCACAACAACCTCTTATCAATATTCAATAGTGCAATCGATACGGCCGGAAACTGTTCAGACCATTTCCACTTCTGACAACAACACATCGTCCCCGGTCACGCGGTTGACATTCAACTGGCAGGACTGCGACGCATTCAATCAGACCGGGCAAACTATTTTAACGAATATAGCGGGCTATGGCCGGGTAACGCGCCTCACTTATAGTAATGTGACCATATCCACTAACCCCAATAGTTTCAGTAGAAGTTTTTTAAGGAGCTTGGCTGATGATGGCTGCAATACGCCCATCAGCTACAAGTTTGCCTATGGCGGAGAAACTTTTACCTCAGGGGTTTGGACTACTGTAGTACCCGATTCGGCAAGCAACAGGATAGATTATTGGGGTTTCCCGGCGTACAACACTAATACGTCATTGCAGCCAAAAGTCCTGATTAACCCGTCGAACGCCTCATATACGCGGTATGTCATCTATAATTCTGCTACGAGTGGTGGGAGTTATTCCTATTCAACAACAAATGGCTACGATAGAAGCGCGGGTTCGGCTAACTACAACGGGGGCAGCTTAATAAGCATCACCAACGCACAGGGCGGAACTACAACCATATCTTACGAACCCAACTTTTACGTGGACGTGCCATCCGGTCAAACCATTAAGGGCGGAGGTATAAGGGTTAACCAAATTACCGATTATGACGGAATAGATACCACAAAGAACATTGTCCGCAACTACTCGTACAATGACCCGTCTACCAGTACAACAAGCGGCAAACCGATAACGTTGCCATTATATGCGTTTGACATTCCTTATAGTGGTTCGGCTGGCGGTCAAACGCTTTGGGACGATGTGACGATACTTTCAAAGAACGACCTTTCCTCGGAAGACCACAGCATCGTGTACGGCTACGTTAAGATGAGCATGACGAATGCGGGCAGCACAAGGTATCATTTCACAAATACCGCAACCAACTGGGACAGCAACGTTGTGGCGATTTGCACCGGCTGTTCTACAGTCGAATGGAACCCGACCGTCAACTTGAGTTCGCGCACGAATTGCGCGCTGACCTACGGGCCTGTAAAGAATGATATTTACTCCTACCCGTTTCTGCCGAACACCAATTTTGATTTTGAGCGGGGTTTGCCTATCAGCGTTACCAACTTCAATAGCAGTAATACTGAAGTGAGCGAAACGGACTACACCTATCAGCAGTATAGCGGCCCGACACATCTCTCTACGGTGACAGGCTTTCACTTTGACAATAACCCAAGTGGCAGCTTAACGGTTGTGGGCTACAACAAGTACACCACCTATTTTGACGCAGGCGAATTGCAAGCGACAGTGACCAACAAGGTCTATGATTCGCCAACCTTAACGCAGTCCCGGTCAACTGTTTCAACCTACACGTATGGAAGCAGTAACCATGAATTGCCCACTGCCATAGCAGTAACCAATAGTGACAACAGCACGAACACCACCAACATAACTTACACTAAAGATATTCCCGCAACCGCACCGTCTACCGATAGCGTAACAAATGCGCTTTATAACCTAAGGCTGCTGAATATAAACATTCCCGTTGAAACTTACCAGCAGGTAACAAGAAGCGGCACAACGCTAACCGTTGGCGCTTCACTCACACTATTTAAAGAATTTACTGTAGGGGCTGTAAATAATTATTTGGCATGGCAGCAGTATAAGATGGTGACACCGGATGGCGGTTCGTTTAGCCCGTTTACGCTTATCAGTTCGCCGCCAAGCTATTCCAAAGATTCGAAGTATTTCCAAGTGGCGAATTTCGATAAATATGACAATACCGGTTTCCCAATAACGGTGGATGACGCCAACAAGCATTACCAAACCACTATTCCCGACCACAACGTAAACCAGGTTACGGCCAGCTTCAGCAATGCCCAATATAATGAATTGGCCTTTATTAATTTCGATACTAAATTCGCACCGCCTGCAATTACCTTTTCGATAAGTGGCACGGGTTCGGCGGCAACTGGCAGCCATAGCGGCAAGGCATATGGGCTAAACACAGGGCAAACAGTTAGCGCAACTGTTGTTAAAAACAGCACCGCGTCCAACTATATACTCTCAATGTGGATCAATGCCCCATCTGGTTCTAAGAGCCTTAATATAACTATCAACGGGAGTAGCCAACCGGCGTTCTCTTACACGGGCACGGGCACATGGCAATACTATGAAAAGAAAATACCCGTTAGCAGCTTCACCTCGCCGCTCGCGTTTAGCTTCACCACCAGTCAAAACATATCTATAGATGACATATTGCTTTATCCTGATGTGGCAGAAGCGACCACTGCTGGCTATGATACGGTGTCATATGCCAAAACCGTTTCAACCACTACCAATGGGGTTTCTGCTTATTACACAAATGATACTTGGGGCAGATTGTTATACCAATATGACCGTGACAAGAACATTTTCGAAAAACGAACCTATGTCACCGCAAGTCAAATTTCGACGGGGCTTTCCGCGGGTTTTAACATCACCAATACACATAGCGCCATCGTCAAAAACTATCCGCTCACATTTACGGGGCCAAACGTCAACTGCACCGTTGGGGTCACTTATACGTGGGATTTCGGAGACGGCACCGTTATAAGCGGGGTGAATCTTACCAGCCTGGCACACACTTTCACCACAGCGAACACATTCACGGTAAAGTTGACCATGAGCAACCCGATACTTGGCAGCAGCACCTACTCGCAGCCTGTAGTCGTGTTGAGCCAACCGCCTGCGTTGGTTCCACATACTTGCCCAGTCGGGGTGTCTAGTTGGGACAATTGCCATGACCGGGCTGCCAGCTTGTTCAACTCCACTTGTCCCGCCGGCGGCGGTGGCGATAACACGCACAGCAGTTTCAACATTTACCAAGTCGATTATAGCGATTTCTATACTGTTCATTACCAATGGCAGAAAAGCACGGACGGCGGAGCAACTTGGACAAACATTGGCACTGATTATCCAATCTGGACTTCTCCAAGTTATTCGGGTGTCCATCAAAATCCGTATGAGGTGCAATGCATCGTTTCTTCGTCGGGACAGTCATCGGGCAATTCCGGCACAGTTAGCATTCTTACAGTATGTCTCCCCTAATCATGAAAGTTATGTGCAATAAAAAAATCTTTAGCGGAGTAATAGGCTTGATCTCTTTGTTTTTTACTTATACCGCATCGGCGCAAAGAAGCGCCATTCAGGACGACATTATTAAAATCTCGGGTGTAACTATCGACAGCCTTATTTATCCATTAACTACCTCTCAAAAACAAACCACCATACAGTATTACGATGGTTTGGGCCGCAGTATTCAAACAGTGGCCGCCAATTCAAGTCCATCAGGCAAGGACATGGTGCAGCCCATCGTTTACGACAATTTGGGCAGGCAGACCACGAAATACTTAGGCTATACCGATACCTCTGCAGGCGGAAGTTTCAAAGCAAATGTCATTACCAAGCAGGCGGCATTCTACAACAACACCTCTCAATATCTGGTAGCGACAGACACGGGGGCATACAGCAAGCAGGTGTTTGAGAACAGCCCATTGCAACGCATGCTTTCAATGGGGGATGTCGGTGGCGGCTTTCAACCGATAACAGGGCAGCATTTTAAAACGGTAAGCTACCGCTACAACAAAAGCAGCGATGGTACGATATTGATATGGAACCCGGATGGGACTTATACATCTGGCAACAATTACGCGGTCAATTCGCTTGCGGTTACCGATGGCACAGACGAAGATGGGCACGAGACGCTCACCTTTACCGATATAGCAGGACGTTTAATATTGAAAAGGCAAATGTCAGGCAGCGCGAAACTAGACACCTACTATCTGTACAACAACGCGGGGATGATAAGCTACATCATCCCGCCAAGGGCGATAACCAACCTTGCGCCGAACAGCTATAACCTGAACGCGCCCGTATTGGCTAACCAAATATTCAAGTTCAAATATGACGGCAGGGGCAGGCTGTACTTAAAGAAAGTTCCGGTAAAGGGGACTATGTACATCATCTACGACCCGCTTAATCGTCCGGTACTGTTGCAGGACAGCAACCTGATGGCCAAACACGAATGGAACTATGTCCGCTACGATGCTAAAGGCAGGGCGATAAGCCAGGGCATATATACCGATAATACCTATACCACGCCTGCTGCTATGCAAACCTATGTGAGCGGTTTGAATTACAGTACGACATGGTATGAGAGCCGCAATACCACGCAAAGCACAGGCTATTACACCCAATCGGTGTTCCCTACTTCAACCACTGGTACAGTTACGCCTTTAGCCTACGCCTATTTCGACAATTACGACCTCAACCATGACGGCACAACGGATTTTGTCTACGTGTCGCAGGGATTGCCAAACGAAGAAACTGCCACCATTGATTCGCTGAAAGGCATGCCTACTATGGTGAGAACAACGACCATAGGCGCGGGCATAGCCAGCGGCGAATGGCTGATAAAGGTTATATTTTATGATAGGCGGGGCAACGCCATACAGACCCAAAGCAACAATCAGTTGTATTATCATCTCGACACGGTGAGCGATTATAGTACTGTTGTGCCCGATTTCATGGGGGTTACGCAAACGACCAAAGTATCTAAAATGACCTCGGCCAGCGCCAATCAAAGCGTAAAGACTTTTTTCACCTATGACCCGATGAACCGCGTAACCCGCATCATGCACCAGTACGGCACAGGGGCATCGACTTTGGTTGCGGATTATTCTTATAACGAAATAGGTCAGCTCATTAAAAAGGGCTTGGGCGGAACGGCGGGTGGCCCCTACCTGCAAAACGAGAACATGCGCTTTAACATCCGGGGACAGCTGGTAAATATCAATAACAGCCAGTTGAAGAACGATACGGGCAAGACAGCAAGCGATACTACGGCTGTGTTCGGCATGAACATACTCTATAACCTTGTTGATGCCAACCTGGGCAATACGGCATATTACAACGGTAAGATCTCGGCAGTTAAATGGATGAGCCGCGACACGCTTGGCAACCCGACCCATGAACGCAGTTATAGCTACAGTTATGATGGGGCGGACAGGTACAGCAGCAGCTACTATGCTGAAAGGATAAGCAGCACAGGCAGCTTTGGCACCAATACCCATGCCTATGATGAATTTGGCATCACCTACGATGCCAGCGGCAATATCGCCACCATGAAGCGCAACGCCTTAAATTCATCGGGCAGCGGCTATACGTTAATAGACAACTTGGGCTATATGTACAAAGGCAGCAGCCCTTGCGACCTGCAAAACGTGACCGACAGCACCGGCAACACCGCCGGCTTCGCCAACGTGACCGGCAGCACGGCAAATTATGCTTATGATGGCAATGGCAACCTGACAACCGACCCGTATAAGGGGCTTTCCATTAGCTACAATGCGATTAACCGCACTGACACCATAAAGGTAACCACGGCCACAAACCAGTATGTTGTTTACACTTATGCTGCCAATGGCACTGTGCTGCGCAAGCAGCAATATACTGCGGGCACGTTAAGCGCCATAACTGATTATATTGATGGCTTTGTGTATACCGGTACGACAGTAGCCAACGAAAAGATTAGCTTTTTTCCCTCTCCTGAAGGACGGGTTTTGGTTGGCTCAGGAACTTATACAATGGAGTATATCGTAACCGACCAGCAGGGCAACGCCAGGATAAGCTTTAAGGACAATGGCTCGGGAAAAGCAAAGGTGACCCAAGAGGACAGTTATTATGCCAGCGGACTGATATTGGCCAACAGTCCCGTGCCCACCCCTGTCGTAATGAACAAGAACCTATACAACGGCGGCAGCGAATTGCAGAATGACTACAGTAATCTACTGGATTATTATCAAACTGGCTTCCGAAACTATGACCCGGCCGTTATGCGGTTCGTTGGCGTTGACCCTTCTCCTGAAAGCGCGGAGAGCATGGGGCCTTATCAATATGCCTACGACAGCCCCGTAAACTTCAATGATCCGATGGGTGACTGGCCGCCGGGGCATCATATAAATATAAATGCAAGTCGACTATATAGCGGCGTTGATCAAACTGTTTTAGCGACTTTCAACGATTTTAGTGTATTGCAAAATCAGTTAAATCAAGCACTTCTGTTGGAAAACGCGAAGAACGGCGACCCAGATGCCATAGAAGAATATGCAAAAGAATATGGCATACGAGCGAATTCCAGTGTTAATTTAGCCGTAGCCAACAATGTCAATACGTTGCTCCATCCCAATATCCCGACGGGTACTGTAACAATAGGCCCTTACGAAAAAGGCAGTGGTGCAGACCTTGTTGCTGAATATGACTCTGAAAAGGCCTTAGAAGGTTTTTTGATGTATCAGGTTACAGGGGGCGCGAAGATGTTGTGGTCATTTTTAAAGGACCATTTCGAGGGCCAAGGCAGCATTGCTCTCACGGAAGGAAGTGTCGGAATTACGACTGGAAAATTTGCAGGATATGAGGCTGCATGGAAAAAAAGGAATTTGGGAGTATTAAGCATAGGAACGGAAAATAAGCATTTTATTAGCTATCAAGGATACGACCCTTACACAACTCGCGGAGGACAAACGGTTATGCCTGTGGATGAGGATCCTATTGGGGTGAGCATGTGGCGAAATCAAAACACTGGCGAAAGAGACGTCGCAGTAGGCACGGGCGTATTTGGCTATGAAAATAATGGGGGACAAAACTTTTTAGGATTCGACTTCT
>Ga0206949_1222_pt1 | contig 17952 bp, 12 predicted proteins | sample Alteio_BWOrgHeat_40_FD_153240 | JGI IMG/M metagenome (GOLD analysis project Ga0206949, IMG submission 153240) | Enriched cells from forest soil in Barre Woods Harvard Forest LTER site, Petersham, Massachusetts, United States -... | ecosystem: Environmental > Terrestrial > Soil > Temperate forest >...
CGTTGCGGATAGAGTTTAGGTTTTTAACCTCGCAGCGGTTATTAAAAACGGTTGAACCTTTTAGCCGCACCGAAATATTGGCATCACAGCGCATGCTGCCTTCTTCCATATTGCCATCACAAATACCAAGAAACCGAACCAGTTTGCGCAATTCAGTTAGGAATTGGCCCGCCTCCTCGGCGCTCCGCATATCAGGCTCGGATACGATCTCGATCAGTGGCACCCCTGCCCTGTTCAAGTCGATCAGTGAGTCTTCATGATGCTGGTCGTGCATGCTTTTACCGGCATCCTCTTCCATGTGGATATGGTGTATCGCGATATTTTTGGTTACCCCGCCACTAAGCCGCACGGGTACAAAGCCGCCTACACAAATGGGCAGATGATCCTGCGTGATTTGGTAACCCTTGGGCAGGTCGGCATAAAAATAGTTTTTGCGGGCAAAGGTATTGTACAGGTTTATGGTGCTGTTACAAGCAAGGCCCATCTTAGCTGCATATTCCGCCATTTTTTTATTGATGCGCGGCAAGGTGCCCGGATGCCCCAGCGAAACAGGACTGATATGACTGTTCGGCCCGCCGCCGAATGCCGCGGAATCGGATGAAAAAGATTTGCTTAACGTAGATAATTGCGCGTGTACTTCCAACCCTACAACCAACTCATATTTATCACTTATTTCGGCAGTAATACTCGACATAATAATTATTCAGCGTCACACAAAAAACCGCTTTTCGGATGCCAAAGATAAAGTTATTACTTATTAGTGGGATATATTTTTTGCGGAGGATGGATTATCTAACAAACCCAAAAGTCGTGCTGTCCGCCAATTTGGCGGATCAGCATCCCATCATACAGGTAGACGCCAAACAGGTAACCAATATATAGGTCACCCAGCGCCCGGTTCCCTGTCCCTTCATTACTTAGCGTGTGGGGTGCTGATCCGCCAAATTGGCGGACAAGCATGACTTCTCTTTTATAGGAAACTCTTGGCCTTCTCCAACGCTCTATCCAGACCTTCCAGGTCACTCCCACCCGCTGTAGCGAAAAATGGCTGGCCACCTCCCCCACCTTTAATCTCCTTAGCCAGCTCACGCACGATGTTACCGGCGTTCAAGCCCTTCTCTTTAACCACATTTTCTGCGATCATTACAGTCAAAGAAGGTTTTTCACTAATCTCCGCCGCTAACACCAAAAACAGGTTCGGAACAATATCCTTCAGCTGGTAAGCCAGGTTTTTAATTGCGTCGGCATTGGGCAAAGTTACTTTTTGGGCGATAAAGTTAATACCGTTTATGGTTTCAGCCTTTTGCGCCAGGTCATTTTTTAGGCCTGATGATTTCTCCAGGATCGATTTTTCGATCTCTTTTTTTAGCCGGTTATTTTCATCCAGGAGGCCTTCAACACTTTTGGAAATATCCTTCGGATTTTTTAGCAGTTCCTTTAGCTGATGCACCAGTTTGCTTTGCTCATTGATGTAATTTTCGGCAGCAATCCCGGTAATGGCTTCGATACGGCGCACCCCGGCGGCTACGGCGCTTTCGGCAATAATTTTAAAAAAACCGATCTGCCCTGTTGCTTTGATATGCGTACCGCCGCAAAGCTCTTTTGAAAATTGGTCATCAAAAGTAATCACCCGCACAAAATCGCCATATTTTTCGCCAAACAAAGCGGTAACGCCGCTTTCGATAGCTTGCTGATAAGGCACATTCCGTTCTTCTTTCAGGAAGATGTTTTCTCTAACTTTTTCATTTACGATTGCCTCAATTTTAGCCAGCTCTTCATCCGACACTTTGGCAAAGTGCGAAAAGTCGAAACGCAGATAATCGGCATTTACCAATGAACCTTTTTGATTAACGTGCGTGCCCAGCACCTGTTTCATTGCAGCATGCAGCAAATGGGTGGCGCTGTGGTTGTTTTCGGTGCTGGTGCGTAAATCGCCATCCACCAGGGCAGTCAAAGCATCGTCCGGTGTAGTCGGCAGCTTATCCGTAAAATGAACGATCAGGCCGTTTTCCTTTTTGGTATCGGTTACTTCAATCACCTCTCCATCCGGGAAAACCAGTTCGCCCTTATCCCCCACCTGTCCGCCGCTTTCGGCATAAAAAGGCGTTTTATCCAGTACGATTTGGTATTGTTCTTTGCCTTTAGCGGTAACTTTGCGGTATTTGATGATGCGGGCGACGCTTTCCAGTTCATCATAGCCGGTAAACTCGACGGTGTCGTCATCTTTTAATATTACCCAATCGCCGGTATCAATGGCGGTGGCAGCGCGTGAGCGCGATTTTTGGGCTTCAAGGGCCTTATTGAATCCCTCCACATCGACAGTCCAGTCCTCTTCACGGCCCATTAATTCAGTTAAATCCAAAGGAAATCCATCACTATCGGATAACTCAAACGCAAAGTCGCCAGAAATAATTTTAGGTTGCCCCTCCATATAGATTTCTTGTCCTCTGCTACTTATATATCGATCAAACTTTGTCAAACCTCGTTGTAAAGTTCGTAAGAATGACGCTTCTTCCTCCAAAATGACTTTTTGAATAAAGTCCCTTTGATTCCATAAATCATCAAACACATTTCTAAATTGCTGGGCCAATAATGGTACGAGTTGATTTAAAAATGGTTCTTTAAAATCCAAATACTGATAAGCATAACGAACAGCACGACGCAAAATACGACGTATAACGTAACCCGCTTTGTTATTTGAAGGCAATTGACCGTCAGCTATTGCAAAACTTATCGCTCGGACGTGATCAGCCATAACCCGCATAGCCACTGACTCACCGAAATTTTCACCAAAAGCCAAATTGGCGCTCAAGCTATCGCCCGGGGCTATGTTAGAATTAGGATTATATGATTTACCTGATTTATCAGCAATAAACTGAATCAGCGGCTGAAAAACATCCGTATCATAATTCGAGGATTTCCCCTGCAGCACGCGCACCAATCGCTCAAAACCCATCCCGGTATCTACGTGCTTAGCCGGTAAGGGCTGTAACGAGTCATCCTTCAACCGGTTAAACTGCATAAACACGTTGTTCCAAATCTCAATCACCTGCGGATCGTCCGCATTCACCAGGCTTGCGCCTTTTACCTTTAACCTTTCACCTTCCTCACGGTTGTCATAGTGTATCTCCGAGCAAGGCCCGCAAGGGCCGGATTCGCCCATTTCCCAAAAGTTATCTTTTTTATTGCCGAACAGGATGCGGTCTTCCGGTACATATTGCTTCCAATAATCGAATGCTTCGGTATCTATCGGCAGGCCTTCCTTTTCATCACCACCGAATACGGTTACATACAGGCGTTCTTTGTCAATCCCATAAACTTCCGTCAGCAATTCCCAGCTCCAGGCAATGGCTTCTTTTTTAAAATAGTCGCCAAAGCTCCAGTTACCGAGCATTTCGAACATGGTATGGTGATAGGTATCGATACCCACTTCTTCCAAATCATTATGCTTGCCGGAGACACGCAAACAGCGTTGGGTATCAGCCACACGGGGATATTTGGCCGCTTCTTCGCCCAAAAAAATAGATTTAAACTGGTTCATCCCCGCGTTGGTAAACATCAGCGTAGGGTCGTTTTTAATCACAATCGGGGCGGAAGGCACAATAACGTGTCCCTTCGATTTAAAAAAATCAAGAAAAGCCTGGCGTATTTCAAAAGCGGTCATAGGGTGCAAAGGTAAATAATAGTCCGAAAGTCGGGAAGTCCGAAAGCCGAAAAAGTCGGAAGTCCGGAAAGTCAGAAAAGTCCGAAGATAAAAAATATTTGTTGGGCAAAAGGCCGTGCGATGACGCCTGGCTTCGCTAAAATCGAGTTTTATCCAATGTATTCAGCATACCGCCTTTAGGCCGCCCTGACATTGCACCGTTAGGTGCAAAATATCGGTAGAAAAAAATGAAAAAGGAATTTAGCGTGCCGTAGGTACGCAACTGACGAAGCTGCATTTATGCTGATACATAGAGGATATTTCGTACCTACGGCACGAAAAACCTGGTTTGCGTGTTTTTTCTACCGATATTTGACCCCGATGGGGTCTCCACGCCAGAAATAATAAATTAAATTTGTTGTATGGAGATTATAACGGTAGATATCAGAAACGAACAGGAAAAAAAAGCGTTACTGTTCTTTTTGGACAACCTGGGCTATCATTATACAACTGAAAGCGATGGCACTTTGACCAATGATCAATTCGGGGAAATGCTAAAACGCAAGGCCGGCTTCCTGGCTGGCAAAACCACCTCACGGCCGTGGCAAGAAATAAAAAACAGCTATCAACAACCTTAAAACCATCAATTGTCGAATGGTCAACACCTACCCCTTCTTCTCCAGCAAAATCTTCTGCGAATTAAAATTTGATGCCGCATCGATCAGCTCCGTCAGCAAGGGCCAATCCGCTGCTTTTTCAAAATTATTGGTATAAACCCGGTTTACGGTGATTACCAAATTATTGCCGTTTACAACCGCCGTGGAAGAAAACGACCCTGTTTTATTCGCCTTTTTTATGGTCATCTCCTCCATTCCTTTGGCACTGTAACCCGGCGGAATAGCAATGGATATGGTATATTTAAAAGTGCGCGCGCAGGGCATATAAACATCAAGCGTACGTTTCCGGTCCTTGTCTTCCAGCTTGTAAAAGCTACCTGTAAGCTTGCCGGCATCGATAATATAATTGTTACCCGCTTTTTTTACCAGGTTATTCAACACAAACGATTCGGTATATTGAAACACGGGATCGGTGTTTTCCAATGCGGCATTGATGATTTTCGTATCCTGCACTTGCTCCGGATCCTGGTCATACTGGCCTTTAATTTCGGCTGTAAAGTTTTTGGCATTATCCGTTTTTTGTTTGGTAAACGAAAAGGTGTAGTCATCAACCATCTTTTTGGTCTCCTGGATGGCTTTTAAACGCTTTGCCAGTTCGTCACCCTTTACCATTGTGCGATACCCATCATCAATATCCTGCACCGGCAGCAATAGCTTTTGGTCTGCGTGCCTGAGTTCGCCCTGTTCTTTTACCACCCGGGTTATTTTTAATTTCTGGGCGTTTGCCGACTCCAGGCTCACCTGCAAATTCTCCTCTACCTGGTTTTTATCGGGCACCGCTACAGGAATGGTCACAGAGCTCGTCTCAAAGCTATATTTTTGCGCATTTTTCCGGGTCGGGAACAATTGCGTAGCCTTCTCGCCCTGGAACCGGGCCGGTATTTCATTATAATGCGTTACAATATCATCAAAGGCCAGGTATATGGGTGTTTGCGTGTTGATGAGGATCATCGCATCCATATCTTCCGGGTTATATACGTTTTCCAGCGAGTTGGAATTCCTTGGCGCTACCAACAAAACGGAGTTATCAACGCCCAGATCGGTTAACATCATGCTCATCACAGCGGCAGCATGCCTGCTTTGCGCGGACCGGTAATTTATGTTGCTAATATCCTTCAGCTCATCGCCCAGGTAGGTGCAAAACACTTCGAATTTCCATTCGTCGTACAGTACTTTTACCAAACTATCCAAAGGCGCGTTCTTTACATTCTTGTGGCTGCCAAAAAAGTCCTTTAGCTTTTCTTCCGGTACATTAAAGCCGGAATATTCGAGAAAAGATGATTCAAAAACAATCTCATTATTCTCAAAACGTGTAGCATTAGGATCTGGCTGATAGCGCGCCGGCAACAGGCTATATGAGCTGCCGACCTCGATATATGGATACTGGCGCAGCGGCGAGGTCCACAATTGGCTTTGGTACTTAGGCAAATTGCGTACTTTAAGGCTCATCAGCAGGTCGTCGGCATCATTATTACTTTCCTCAAACTTGGGCGCGCCGTTCGCGCAAATATATTGCACACGTACTTTTTTGCTGTATTGAAAATCGAGGCTGAAATATAAAACAGGGTACTCATCCGCCAGCACAAACAAATTATCATTATCCTTAAATGAATTACCTTCGCCGGTTTCCGATACATCAATATTGGTGATATAATAGTCCAGTATATCTCCAACCTGCAATCCCGGTATGGCCAGCTTGCCTTTTTGGTCTTTCTGTTCATTTTTCAGCAAAACTTCCTCGCCGGTATTTACGATGTTTTCGCTTCCATTTGGCTTAATAATTTTTGCCCCGATATAGGTGTTTGCCACATCCATCATTTTATTAAAAAGAAAGGTGGTGGTTTTATCGAGCTTTTTTTGGTATTCGATTGTGGAAAAAGCTTCAAGGGCCGATTTATCGTTGATTTTAACGCGTTCGTGGTAAGTGGTCACTTTTGACGTACGGGCTGCTAAGCCAGCCGCGATTACCATAAATTTAAGCCTGGCTTTTGACGTACGCTGCAGGCTAAACGCCCTGGCCAGCACCACGGCGCCCTCGTTAGCCAGGTTTGCAGGCACCGTTGTTACCTTAAATTCAGGCGCTGCGGTTCCCCAAACATCCTTTTGAATTTGCAGTGCTTTTTCTGCATACGGCACGTTATCCTGCGCAAAAAGACGCAGAGAAATAAAAAAGCAAAGAGGTAATAGTAAAAGTTTTCTCATTCGTTAACGGGTTTTAATATGATAGTTTCGTTGTACGCTTTGCCAAGCTGTTCTATGTCTTTATTCCATGCCGCAAATTTTGCAATGGGCAGGTGGGTGTTTTTAATCAGGATGTTTTTTTTATAAATCAATTTCCCTGGTGCACTGGTGTATTTTAAATGGAACTCGTAGTCATCATTTACAATGTTCAGATCAGCCGGCAAGCCGGTAACTTTGTAATTCAGCGGCAGGGTAAGCTCGGTTTCCCTGCAAAGGTTTTCTTTATAGTCAAACCAGTAATCGTGCTTGCGCTCATCCGTTTTTATCGCCGAATTAATAAACTCTTTTTTGTGATCAAGGTCGACATAATAGGCCTTGCTGAAAACGGAGACGCCGTTTTTCATGTCGACTTGATAGCTGGCCGTAACATCCTTATCAGGACTTGTCACATTTGAAATAGCAAGTTCCTTTATTACATAATCACTATTATTATCCGACAGATATCTTGTCATCGCTTCATCGGTGTTTTCCTTTTTGATGCTGTTCAGCCCGCTCAAAATCATTTCCTTGTCCTCGCCTTTCCATAAATGGCTGATGCTGCCGGTAAGGTCGTTGTCCGTTATGCTCAATTTACTGGTTTCGTAGTCGTAATTCTGCGCTGTGGTGGGAACAGGTATATGGGCCAGCACATATTTATCCCCATTTTCCATTAATACCTGTCTGCCCTGGATTCGCTCTGCATAATCGTTAATTCCCAGGTAGGATTCCGTTGCATCCAGGTAAATGATCTTCCCTTTGTAATTCAACGCACAGATCATGTGATTATCTACTGCCATTGACGGGGTTTGATAATCATAAGCGATATGGTTGGTGCCAAGCCAGCATAAGCGCGCATCATAACCAAGTGAGGTGAGCAATGACTTGGTTAAGTTTGCCATTCCTTTGCAATCGCCGTATTTTTTACGCAATACTTCATCGGCCTTTTCGGGCCGGAAGCCGGCGATCCCATTCTCGAATGCGATATAACGGATGTTATCCTGCACATAGTAAAAAACAGCCTTTATTTTATCCATATCAGCGGTAAGCCCGCTGGTTAATTCCTTTGCTTTGGCGCTGATGACCCCGGTATTGCTATTGATGTTTTTGACCAGGTCCTTATACCATGCATATTGATCATCCAGCGTTGCAAAATAGGTAAAGTTGTGCCCGGCGGCACTTGCCGACTTGCAAAGCACCATAATATGCGGATAGATGTAAGTAGGCCCGGGGCTATTTTCTTCGGTTTTAAAAGCAGGAAGGTTATAACCCGTATAGGTTATAACATCTGCATCCGTCTTTTCATCGTACGATGTCGCTTTTTTTATGTTGAAGCCGGCAAAATTAAATTCCTTCAGTTCGACCTTCATCCACCGGGGAATAACGAAAGTTATTTCTTTTGAAGTGACAGGCTGATCGTCAGAAAAAAAAGCCGAAGTAAAATAACGGGGGTCCAGAATTGTTTCTTTAAATGTAACCTCGCCTTTACTATTCTTTTTGAGGAGTTTTAAAGGAAAATAGCAGACCCTGGAATCGGAGTAAAATATGTCGCCTTCAGAATAATAGGAATATTCGGGCTTGAAGTCCTTTGGCGTGCGGTCATCGATTTTACAGTTAACATCATCGATCGTCACCTCATCGTTATAATTCTCAACAATTGGCAAATCGACGTCATAAGCATTACTTGCATAAAGATTATCAATTGACCGCTGAACTTCAACGGCATTGGTTTTGGAATTGAAGACGAAGGTGTATTTTTCTTTAGATAGCGTTATAGTTGCCGATGAGTCTGCAGGGCCGGCAAATACCTGTGCAAGGCAGCATGAAGCGATAATAAAGGATGTAAAAGTTTTAAACATATTAGTGTCGTATCAACACGTTTTTATCGCATAATCATAACCGGAATTTCAATTTGGCCTTTGTTGCCAATGATAACAATATTTGATTGCCCAAGTGCAAATGTACCCGGTAACGCGCATCCATAATCACTCAAAAGGGTTAACACAACTTAACATATTTCAATGTTAACCATATCACAAACAACTAACAATCAAATACTTATGATAAAATCCAAGCAAATCAACTTAACATTATGCCAACCAGGCAACCTGTGTCAACAATCAACTCATTTTTTCCGGTCAGCTGCAAGCAGTTAAAATCCGCTGTAAAGGCTAAGCGTCATTTAAATGGTGACATGACACTAGTTTGCAGGGGTCATCTAATATAAAAACTTTTTTATTCATTTACCAGGTAACACGCTTGCTGATAAATAATATATTTAAGATCATCCTTGATTTTGCCGCTTTATCAATTAAAGTATTACATTTGTATATGGCATTTAAAGAACGGGAAATCAGTAAGATGTACTATACCATGGGCGAGGTTGCCATCCTTTTTGATGTAAACCAATCGCTTATAAGATTTTACGAAAAAGAGTTTGATATTCTGGCCCCAAAAAAGAATAAAAAGGGCATGCGTGTTTTTACGCAGGAGGACATCGAGAACCTGAAACTGATCATTAACCTGATAAAGGACAAGGGCTATACGCTGCAGGGCGCCAAGGACTTTATAAAAAATAAAGGCAATTCAAGTAAGAATGATATCCGTGTGGTCAACGTGTTGGAGAACTTAAAGAGTTTCCTGATCGAGGTGCGCGACCAGCTGTAACCTTGCGTGCAATTCAAATTGTCGCTTCGCTAACCAAGCGTTCCGATGGAACGCTAAAACCAATATTTAATTTATCTACCCACCAACCGTCCCTATGGGACGAGGATTGCAGAAATTTCGCCCCATCGGGGCGTCTGGTAGGTAGAAAGTAAAAAAATATTCTTTACGTTCCATAGGAACGTTTGGTGGCTATGCGACAATTTGAATTGCACCCGTAACCTTTGCCTGCCAACTAAACATTATTTTTTATATTAGCCTGATATGATCCCGAATCACAAAGGCGAAATACCGGTTGCTTTACTGCTGCTGCCTTTTTTATTGGGGATAATTGCCGGTCTCAGCGTTTCGCCAGGCGCAAACATCAACTTTCTTTTGGGCCTATTTGCTTTTTGCAGTGTTGCTTTCATTCTTCTCAATCTAAAATATGCCAGGCTCAACCTTTACAAAAACAGGTGGGTTGGCGGCGGTCTTATCGCGCTCATCGTTTTTTTATTCGGTTGGATATTGCCCCTACGTTACAACGAGCTTCGGTCCGTCAATCATTTCTCTAAACTGCCGGCACAATATCTTGTCGTAAAAATCAATAACGAGCCCGTTTTAAAGAACGGTTTGTTCCGTTTCACAGCCGATATTGAGGAAACCATAAACAACGGGAATAAAACAACCGCCAGCGGTACGCTGATCTTATCGATCAAAGATAGTTCGGCAACGAGGCTTCATTATGGCGATGAATTACTGCTACCCGCAAACTACACCGCAATTGATCCTCCCTTCAACCCCGCCGAATTCAATTATAAAAACTACCTGGCCCGCAAGAACATATTTTACCAGGCTTTTCTTTACCCAAAACAATATGCCATTTTAAAAACGGGCTCGGGCAATCCACTGATCGAACATTCAATCCTATTGAGACGAGGGTTGGTTGAAAAGCTCAGGCAAAACATGCGCGATACCGATGCTTATGCTGTTGCATCGGCTTTAGTGCTCGGATACCGGGCCGATTTGAGCAGCGACATCCTCGAAGCATACTCAAAAACGGGTACGCTTTACGTGCTCACCGTTTCGGGTGCACAGGTGGCTATTATCTACCTGGTACTAACTTATGCGCTAAGCTTTTTAAACCGGTTTAAATATGGAAAGATCATTAAGGCGGTTATCATAATCGGGCTTATATGGTACTACGCGTTGCTGACGGGCTTTTCTATCGCAGTTTGCAGGGCGGCGTTGATGCTCAGCATGGTAATCATCGGAAAAAGCTCAGGCAGGTATGTCAATACGCTAAATATCCTGGCTGCATCGGCCTTCGTATTATTGTGCTATGACCCTTATTTTATAACGGAGCCCGGTTTCCAATTGTCCTATCTTGTGGTGTTTGGCGTGATCATTTTGCGGCCGGTAGTTTACCGGTGGCTCCGCTTTAAAAATAAATTGTTGGATAAAGCGTGGGCGGTTCTGTCCTTTTCAATTGCCATACAGCTGGCTATTTTTCCGCTTTGTACATTGTACTTTCACCAGTTCCCGGTTTATTTTTTGGTCAGCAACCTGTTTGTTATTGTGCCTTCGGCCATCATTATGTACACTGGCGTCTTTTTTCTTTTATTGCCTAAAATACCGCTGGTTTCAGCGGCTTTGGTATTTGTACTGGAAAAGACCACTATTTTTATGAATAAAGTATTAGCTTTTATTGAACATTTGCCCGGCGCCAGCTTCGATAAAGTTTGGCTAACGCCTGTGGAGTATTTACTGGCTTATGCTGTGGTTATCAGCTTGTTTTATTTGGGGTATCATAAAAAAGCAAGGTGGCTTGAAATCGGATTATCCTGCGGTTTGCTGTTATTTCTCAGTTTCAGCATCAAAAGTATCCGGGAGTCAGCGACGAAAGATATTGCCTGGCTGAACTTAAAAAAGCACCCGGCGATAATTTTTAAAAATGGAACCTCGGGAATCGTGCTTACCGACCTTAAAGAAACAGATAAAGCCTACAAATATTCCGTCCAGCCTTATTTGGATAGCTGCCAGGTAGAGCGGGTAAAAATATACGATTTGAATACCAATATCAACACGCCCTGGTTTAAGAAGAGCGCCGGTTTGGTTCAATTTATAAACACAAAAGTATTTATCTGCGACCAAAACTTGGGGGAGCCTGCTTTTCCGCAAAAAATAGCAACTGATTTTATATATGTCACCGGCAATCCCCACATAACCTTAACCAGCCTGGAGCACAATTTTGGCTATAAAACGCTTATAATTGATGGCGCTAATTCGGATAACAGGATAACGGACTGGGAAAAGCAGATTCCGGGCAAAAGCATTAAGTATAAAATTCTGAAGCGTAACAAATCTTTTGTTTCCACATCTAACTAAAAGGAAAACTATTTTAAATTTGTATCTGTCCAAACAAAAATCTAACTTGTATTAAATAAAAGCTGAATTTATGAACATTAAATTTTTTAATGTTGCTTTAGGCATAGCGCTTGCAGCAACCACTATGAGCGCCAGCGCGCAGAAGACGTACACAACCGGTGCGATAACTTATTCAACCGAAGTAATGGGCCAGCAGGCTGATGTAAAAGAGTATTTCTCGCCCGACTCAAGCGCGGCGGTAATTACTTCAGGTCCGGCAACCATAAAAGTACTGATGAATGCGAAACACGATTATTTAGCGGTATTAGTTGACGTTCCGGTGGCCAATATGAAAAAAGCCGGCATAGCAACCCCCGCAGAACTCGAGGAATCGATGGCTCAATTTCCTTCCCTTACTTTTACGCCCACCACTGAAACAAAGACTATTTCGGGGTTCAATTGCACAAAAGTAACGGCCAAAGACAGCAAAAGCGGCAAAAGCTATGATGTCTGGGTAACCAAAGATATCGTTGTTCCTGCCACGGCCATTCCTTTTTATTACAGCGGGGCCGGTGGCTTCCCCGTACAATTCACTGCTTTTCAGCAGGGCCAGGAAACATCAATTACAATTTCAGGCATTACCGATGAGAAGGCTCCGGCAGGGACTTACGCTATTGCAAAAGATTTTGAAAAAGGCACTTTAGCCGATTTGAGACAGCAGTAGAAATTATCTTTATAAAAAGAGCCGTTTGATGTATTTCAAGCGGCTTTTTTATTGCAGCGTCACTTCTTTTTCAAGCGCCTCCACCCAATCCGAAAATAAGCGGGACTCAAATTCGACAGCCTTGCCTGCATGTAACTGCCAATTCTCCGAAAAACTTTTAAGCTCGTTGATCATTTCTTCCAAATGTCCCTCTTCCTCAAGAATGATGGATTTTACGTTGACTTTACTCCCGGCGTGTTCGAGCGCTTCCTGGTAAACCGGGTATAGGCCGTCAGCACGTACCTCTATAGCGTACGTCACCAGCAAATATGCCGCGAAACGAAGGTCTTTTCCCTTAAGCCCCAGCTCATTTTTCAGATAACGGCAAACCTCAATATCCAATTGATTTAAGTAATACCGGCTTTGCGCGGGCGCCAGTAAATAACCTGGCTCATAGGTCGGACAAGCATAGGCGCCGGTCTTTTCAATTTGTTTTTTCAGATAAAACGCATGACGGTGTTCTTCGGCAGCATGTTTCAGAATAATATAGGTAACGGTTAAGGGGTCTTCGCAGGCGGAAATCTTGCGTGCCCCTGTATTCTCCATTAAGGATAACGTATTTAACCACCTGGCATGCAGTTCGTTATTGGTGATGATGAGCGGTAGTAGTGTAGCTAATTTCATGACTTGGGATTTCACCGATTATTATTTTGGGGGATTTCACCGATTATTTGATAATTACACTGATTATTGGTTAACTATGCTCCTTAATCGGTGAAATCATTTACCAAATCGGTGAAATCCCCCAAAAATAATAATCCGTGAAATCATATCTCATTTAATGCTTGTTCAATTTTGGCGTAAATGTAGGTGAGCTGATCGTTTGTAATGCAATAGGGAGGTAAAATGTATAGGGTGTTTCCCAGCGGGCGCAAAATTATGCCGGCGTTTAAAAAGTAGGTATACAAGGTATCCCTCAGGCTGTTAAAGTAGGAAGTATCGCTGCCTGTCTCCCACTCCATGGCAAAAATAGTTCCGGTTTGGCGGGTCGTTTTTACTTTTGGGTGATCTTTGATCTTTTCGCCGAACTGCCGGTGCATGCCGGTTATCTTCTCAATATTTTCGGTAGTGGCCGATTGCAAAAAAAGGTCCAGGCTTGCCAGTGCGGCGGCGCATGCCACCGGGTTAGCTGTAAAAGAATGCCCATGAAACAAGGTTTTAAGCCTGTCGTCCGACAAAAATGCATCAAATATCTGCTGGGTACAGGTGGTCAATCCTAATGCCATCGTGCCGCCGGTTAACCCTTTTGAAAAGCACATAATATCGGGTTGTTCGGTGACATGATTGCAAGCAAACCGCTTGCCGGTACGTCCGAAACCGGTAAACACCTCATCTGCAATCATTAAAACGCCTTCGTTGCGGCAATGCATCATCAACTCGTCCAGGTAACCTGCTTCGTACATCAGCATACCTCCGGCCCCTTGCACCAAAGGCTCAAAGATGAAACATGCTGCTTCCGCTTTGAGATGTGAGATAAGAGATTTGAGATTTGAGCTATTTGCCGCATCGGGCAGATCGATAAACTCAACTTCAAAAAGCAGTTGGTCAAAGGCCGCCGTAAAAGCGCTGCGGCCGCTCACAGCCATGGCGCCGAAAGTATCGCCATGGTAAGCATTCTTAAAGGCGATGATCTTTGTCCGCTTTTCGCCTTTATTGTGCCAGTATTGCAGGCACATCTTTATGGCCACCTCAACGGCTGTTGAGCCGTTGTCGGAGTAAAAGACCTTTTGCTGGTTATCCGGGAGTATTTTTAGCAGCCGTTCAGCCAGCTCAATGGCGCCCTCATGGGTAAACCCGGCGAATATCACATGCTCCAGTTTATGCAGCTGTTCCGAAACTTTTTGGGCGATATAAGGGTGCGCATGGCCGTGAATATTTACCCACCAGGATGATACCGCGTCAATATATTGGTTCCCGTGTTCGTCAAACAACAACGCGCCCTTGCCCCTCACTATTGGCACCGGCGGCGCAGCCGTTTTCATTTGCGTATATGGGTGCCAGATAACTTTTAAATCCCTGTCAGTCAAACTCATATTTCACTCATTAAAAGTTTTGCTACATGTTGGTCGGTAGGGAAAAGAAATGTTTCCCGCGGCAGGTTGGGCAGCTTTACCCAGCGGAACGATTGAAGGACATCTCCTTCGCCATCGAAATCAAAAACCACCTCTTTGAAAATCAAGTTCAACGGACTGGTATTTTTAACCAGGTAATATACACTGATCACCTGCGAATTGTTAAAAGCGGACTTTACAAAAAAATCAGTGGTATAAAAATGCCGTATAATCTCTATTTCCGCGTTGCATTCTTCCAAAAATTCCCTTTTCAACCCATCTGCCAAACCTTCTCCCAACTCCAGGCCGCCGCCCGGGAACTTGGTAAAACGCATACCGTATTCCTGCTCATCGCTAATGAGCACTTCATTCAGGTTATTTATAAGCAACCCGTAAACACGTACATTAAAATACATTACTCAAAGTGTTTTTTATTGCGGATGATCTTATCCAGCGTCCAGGCAATATCTTCAGTTTTGGCTTCCGACCGGATTGGGCAGTTAGGCATGCTGCAATAGTGGCAGCATTGCGGGATGCATGGATCGGTGTGAATAAACAATTCAGTTTTGGTTACTTCGCTGTTTATCAGCGCATCCACAAGCTTTACCTCTTCATGAACTTTATTCAGATCGAAATAATTGGGCAGGGTTAAGTGGCAATCGATATGCAGGTCATTGCCATACTTTTGGGCCCTGAAATTGTGTATATCTATCCATGAGTCCCGCCGCTTCTCGTTTAAAACTTTAATTACCTCAGTTACAATAGCAAAGTCCGCTTCATCCATCAGCACGGAAACTGATCTTCGGATCAGCTTGTAGGCGCTGTAAAGTATGTACAAGCCAACGACGATGGATAAGGCGCTGTCCAGCCACATTATTTTGGTGAAAATAATCAGCAGCAGTCCTGCCACCAGTCCCAGGCTGGTAACCATATCCGTGAGCAGGTGCCGGCCGTCAGCATCAATAGTTATTGAAGGCAGAGATTTCCCCTTGCGGATCATATACCACCCCAATACACCGTTAACTATGCCGGTAACCCCGATGATCAGCGCACCGATGAGCAGGTTTTGAATCGGATTTGGATAAAACAAACTATAAACTGACTTAATGAGGATGGTAACCGCAGCTATACCGATAAGCGAACCCTCTATAAATGCGGAGAGATGCTCCACCTTACCATGCCCATAAGGATGGTTTGCATCCCTGGGCTGGGCCGCCAGGTAAATGCTGAAAAATGCGAATGAGCTGGCCAGAACATTTACGATGCTTTCCGCCGCATCAGTAAGCACAAAGTTGGACGAGGTGATAAACCAGGCCGTGAATTTAGCCATCATCAGGATAACACCTGTGATCAGCGCAAACAGTATTATCCTTTTCTGCTCCTTCAAAGCCTTGCAATTTGCGCCAAATTTATAAATTTTAGCCGGAATGAGGCTTTATTGACGATCTGCGGGCATGTTATTTATTTGCATCATCAAATATTATTTTGGACATTCTTTTCATTGGGTAAATTCAGGGCGACCACAAGGTCGCCCCTGCAAAGGGTATGCGTTCAACCACCCTTGGAAATGTTTTCGAAACGGGTGCAAACAGTATTAAAAAAATTCATTTCGGGTCACGCTATGAACGCTTTTCTACCTGTAATTTACCGGATAATTGTTACAAATCCCGATAGCAGCTTACTGTTATCCTGCTTGAAATCTATAATATAATAGTAGGTACCGGCAGGCAATAGCGCGCCGTGATAACGGCCATCCCAGGGCGTTGCATACCCTATCGACGAGTATAGTTTCTCACCGTAGCGGCTAAATATCGTAACGGTGGCCGTTGGATAATCTTCAATGTACTTGATGTCCCAGGTATCGTTTATGCCGTCGCCGTTGGGTGTAAAAACATTCGGTATCGAAAGAGGTGGCAAAATAATAGTAATTGATAACGTGCCAGGCATATAGCCTATGGTGTAATTTGGCGACACCGCGCCGATGGCGGTGATCGGGTATTCGCCCACAGGCGAATTGACTGTCGCGATGGTAGTTACCTGTGGTTTGATTGTCATGGCAGCCGGGCCATCGTCATTTACCAATCCTTGGTAAGATACGGTTAGCGGCGGTATAGCGGCCAGGTAAACCTTGGTTTTATTGTCTGCAACGATAGTTAAAGGGGCTGGTGTTACTGTACCAGTCACCGGGACGGTGACGTTAGTTGCGTGGGGGCTACTCAATTCAATATTTCCGGAGTAACCGTCTACAGCAATGTGATTTGTAAGCCTCACGTAGACAACTGTGCCGGGGTCGATTGTTATCGAGCTGCCGAACGTCCGGTTATCGGCGCTTACCTCAAAATCTTTTGGCGCGGCAACCAAAATCCCCGCACTCAGGTTTTCACCTGTTACAGTAAAATTTGTTGAGGGCGATTGGGCTCCGTAAACTGTGCTCATAGGCCCGGGGACATCCATATAGGCAATACCTGGCGCATTGGGCGTTGGCAAAACCGTTATGGTAAAATGCACGGGGGGCCCGGCGCAGCCGGTGCCGGTTATGATAAAGTTGCCAAAAGATGTAGGGCCGGGATTCGAGTCGAACCGGTAAAGCTCCTGGTTTGTTTTCGTGTCGATAACGGACACGTCGTTCGAGGTTTGATTTGTCACGTAAATCGTGCTGCCATCCGGGCTTACCGATATACCAAAAGGGACGGTGCCAACAGGAACGGTTGCTATTATATTAAAGGCATTACCGTCAATAACGGATACAGTGTTTGATTGCGAATTTGTTACGTATAACCTGCTGCCATCCGCGTTCTGCGTAATTCCGAAAGGCTGAGCGCCGACCTTTACGGTAGACATCAAGGCCAATGTTAGCGTATTAAATATCGATATTGATGCCGATCCGGTGTTTACCACATATAATTTGCTTCCATCCGGGCTTAAGAGCAAGCCATCCGGCGTGGTCCCCGTCGGTATGGAATAAGATACAGTCCGGGTTATAACATTTATGACGGAAACTAAATTCGCGCCCGAATTGGATACATATAACGTACTGCCATCGGGGCTTATGGCTATCCCCGTAGGTTTTGATTGCACCTTAACCAGCGTTTGCGCGAAAGTTGCCGAATTCATAATAACGACATCGCTGCCCGAAGTGCTGGTTACGTATACCCAATTGCCGTCAGGACTCACACATACGCCAAAAGGGTCTGGCTGCGTTTTAATATCCGGTACAACCAATGTATTGGTGTGGGCATCGATCACGGAGATGGTGCCATCACGGCCGTTGGTAATATAAACCCTGCTGCCGTCAGGCGCAGCCGCTACTCCCTGCGGATAGGTGCCCACGGTGATCGAGGCCGTGATAACGTTAGTCACCGTGTTAATAACCGAAACGTTTCCATAGTTTGCATTAGCGATATAGGCCTCCGTTGAGGACAAGGGGGTGACCACAATATTTGCGATAAGAGGGGATTTCCCGCCATTTACAGGGGTAAATGAACTTATGTTGCCCTGGCCGCTTGCCGGTAATCCAATGGCTGGCGTATCATTGGTCCAACTGAAAGTATTACTCGCGCCGCCAAAAATAATGGCAGTTGATGGCGTACC
>Ga0206949_1223_pt1 | contig 17817 bp, 18 predicted proteins | sample Alteio_BWOrgHeat_40_FD_153240 | JGI IMG/M metagenome (GOLD analysis project Ga0206949, IMG submission 153240) | Enriched cells from forest soil in Barre Woods Harvard Forest LTER site, Petersham, Massachusetts, United States -... | ecosystem: Environmental > Terrestrial > Soil > Temperate forest >...
TCCCGGGTCCGTTACGTCGCAGCAGCAGGACGGGCCGGAAATAGGCGATTGTGGGTAAGTCGCGCATTGAAGCCTCACTTCGAAACAAAAAATTTTAACCCCACACAAAAAACACAGTTGCTGACCGGAGTCTGCGAGCCGGTGATGCTGACCGGAGTCTGCGAGCCGGTGATGCTCATCGGAACCTTCACGCGACGACGAGCAGACGCAGTGGAAGGATGACAGCGCTTTTTCGGTCGCAAGCGCGCGGCGGCAGACTCGTCCCGAGGGAGGAGTATTTGCCGATTCCAGGACTTATCTTCGCACGCCGTTCAGCCAGCCGGTATATACTTGCTGCGTTGCGCTCAGTGTTTATCCCTCTTCCGGATTCGCCGGAACGATCACACTGCCGCCGCTTCTCTCGATTGAATCGCAAGATTAGGCAACAGCTTCAACTCAGCCAGAAAGCGCTCGTTCTGTTCAGCCGCGCCGATCGAGACCCGAACCCACTCGGGGAGCCCGTAGGAATTCATGTCGCGAACGATGATTCCGCGCTTGAGCAGCGACTGGAATACAGCTTTCCCGTCGCCCACGCGAACAAGCACGAAGTTGGCGAAGCTCGGCACGAACTCGAGCCCCATCACTGCGAATTCCCGCTGAAGGTGATCCCGGCCTTCGATCGTCATCTCACGCGTTTTCCGCTGGTGCTCGTCGTCCGCCAGACCGGCCAGAGCGCCCGCCTGCGCAACGCCGCTCGTGTTAAAGGGCTGCCGGGTTTTCTGAAGGATGTCGACGAGTTCGGGCTTTGCGAGGCCATAGCCGATGCGCAGGTTGGCCAAACCCTGGATCTTGGAAAATGTGCGCAGGACGACAACGTTGCGGCCTTCGCGGATGTATTTCAGCGTATCCGGCGGGTTCTCGAGAAATTCGTAATAGGCCTCGTCGAACACCACGATCACGTGATCAGGGACGATGTCCATGAACCGGTCGATCTCGTCCTGGGATAGGAGCGTGCCCGTGGGGTTATTGGGATTCGCGATGAAGATCTCGCGGGTTCGCGGCGTGACGGCCGCCGCCATGGCTTCCAGATCGTGCGCATAGCCGGGATCGGGAACCTCGATGGTCACCGCGCCGAAGAGCGTCGCCATCAGCTTGTAAACGACGAACGCGTGCCGCGCCGTGATGATTTCGTCACCTGCGTTCAGGAAAGCCTTGCCGATAAACTCGATGATCTCGTTTGATCCGCAGCCGAGAATGACGTTGCTCCGCTCAAAGCCAAATTTCTGTGCAATCGCCTCGCGCAAATAGTATCCGCCGCCGTCCGGGTAGATGTGGGAGCGCTCGATGGTGTCCCGCATGGCGGCGAGCGCCTTGGGCGACGGCCCCAGAGGGTTCTCGTTGGAGGCCAGCTTGATGATCTCGTGGGGCTGCAGACCCAGTTCGCGCGCGACATCCTCGATGGGCTTTCCGGGTTCGTAAGAGACCAGATCGCGCAGCCAGGGATGAGCAGTGTTCCAGAGTGACATAGGGAAAAGTCGTAAATATTGGCGCGGGTTCTGCCGATTTGCCAGCGGAGATTCCTATCGCCCGCGAAGGGAGGAAAAGGTTGAGGGGAATGGACCGGCATCGGATCCGGTCTTCGCGTCCTCGACGGCGTCCCCAGAAAACTCCCCTGCGGAAGCCTGTCAGGACTTGAAATCCCGCGAGGCAAACACCACGGCGCCAACAATGAAGAACGTCGCATCCAGGCCGATCAGGATCGAGTAATCCTCCAACATCTTTGGCCAGGGCATCGGCTCTCGAAACACATTGATCCACGTGTCCATGTGCGTCCTCATCATCCATGGCCGGTACGATTCGAAATACGGCATCTCGTGGAGGATCCAATCCACAAAAAAGACGCTGAGCGCCGAAATCGTCGCCGACGCGGGTTTCACGTTCCAGCAGGAGAGCTGAAAGGCAAACGTAGACATCGTCAACATGCTCAGGGCGAAGCAGGGCAACGAAAGGAGGTATCTCGCAAACCCTGGGCCGAAGTCATAGAGTTCAAACACGTCCACGCCGATAAACAGGGTGAAGAGTCCACCTGTTCCTCGCATCAACAGCCCCACGGCGAGCGCCGTGGCGCCGACAAAAATCACCAACGTGAAGGTATAAATGACGCAGACCACATATTTCACCGTCAGCACCCTCAACCGGGACACGGGACGGCAAAGCGTCATCCGCATGGTTCCGTCCTCCACTTCCTTGGCCACCAAGTCACCTGCAATTAGTGATAGATAAAGCCCGCCAAGGACAAAGAGAGTGATGGCCATCATCATGAGCGCGACCGTCAACCCGGAAAAATACTCTTCGAAAATTCCGCCGTGGCCTTCGATCAGTTTTTTGATCCCCCGCTGGCCCTGGGGCATATGCATGAGAACCATGACGAGGATTTCGACCGATAGAAATACCCCATACCCGATATAGGTGCGCTTGCGAGCGAAGAGCTTCCACAGTTCACCGCGCAGTTGAAAAAGAAAGAGGGACATCGTCAGGCTTTGTTCGCCACCGCATCGGGATGCGTCAGCGAGAGATAGATTTGTTCGAGATTTTGCCGCTGCGGCTCCACTGCGCTCACTCGCAAGCCCCCGTGGACCAGCTTCGCGACGAGGTCCGCGACCTCGCATTTTTCATCCAGCGAGATCAGTCCCGCCCCTTCCACCTTTACGCCATCCGCGCTGGTCAGCAGCGTCGCCGCGCGCTCCCAGTCATTCACCTCCAGACGCACTCTCCGGCGATCCGTCGAAAGCTCGGCCCAATGCCCATCAAAAATCTTCCGCCCCATGTTAAGGATCACCACGTGATCGCAGAGCTGTTCCACCTCCACGAGCAGATGAGAGCAAAAAACGAGCGTCAGCCCGTGTTCCCGGTTCAGCCGGAGAATCAACTCGCGCATCTCGTGGATGCCCTCCGGGTCGAGCCCATTGGTCGGCTCATCCAGCAGGATCACCTCGTTATCCGGCAGGAGCGCCTGCGCCAGACCCAGCCGCTGCCGCATTCCCTGGCTATATGCGCCCACCTTGTCGTGAATGCGCGCGGTCAGCCCCGCGATTTCCACCGCCTCCTCCATGCGCTTCTGCGGCACCCGCGCCGAGTAGCTCGTGTAAATCTCCAGGTTCGTCCAACCGCTCAGGTAATCGTAAAAGCGCGGCGCCTCAAAAATCGCCCCCGTCTTTGCCAACGCCTGCGCACGATCCTGCTGCACCGACACTCCGCCGATAAAGGCCTCGCCAACATCCGGATAGACCTGCCCCAGCAGAATCCCGAGCGCCGTGCTTTTGCCCGCGCCGTTGTGCCCCAGCAACCCGAATATCTCTCCCGGCTTCACCTCGAGGGAAAGTCCATGCAGCGCCGGTTTGCCGCGGTAGGCTTTGGTCAGATTGCGCAATTCGATCATCGCATCATGGGGAGGGAATGCCCCGGTTTTGGAGCGCCGCAGCTTTCCCGCAGCCAGGTGCGGGTTGCAACCTATTTAATTTCCCGTAAAGAAATTCAGGTCCTTCGTGGCGTGGCCGTCGGCGTAAAGCACGTTCACCTTGTTATCGAGATACGGATGAAACCCTTCCTTGTCGGCCATGATCGGGATTTGGCTGGGCGCCTGCACGTTCTGCTGGCCTCCGGCATTTTGGAGGAAATTGAGACTGGACGCCGATTGCCCGTTGATCGCCACGTTCCAGAAATAGCTCGTCCCCGTCGTTTTCGCGAATCCGCCGTTGTCCGCAGGGCAGGCAAAAACGCTCGGGTTCGTGATGTATTTCGAGAGCGTATTGTCGATCACGGGCACATTGTCGGAAATGCTCGCCCGCGCCGTCATCAGTGTCGGCATCACGTTGTTGTTCTCCGCCAGATACGCCCCCAGCGCCACGCTGATCTGCCGCAGATTCGATACGCAAGCCGTGGCCTTCCCGCTCTGGCTAATCCGCTGATAAACGGGATACGCCAGACCCGCGAGAATCGCGATCACCACAACCACCGCGAGCAATTCCATCAAAGTAAATCCGCCATTTCGCGCAACGTCTCTCCTGCCCTCGATGCCATCCAGCGGAACCCGGCTTCGCCCGAACTCGAGGCCTCGCGTTTTCAACGGCCGCCTCCCTGCATGTTCTTCTGCAATTGCTCGATCAGTGGCGCCATGTCCATCTTCACTTGCGCGCTGGCATCGCTGTAGAATGATTTGAAGCCTTGATCGATGACCTTCTGCGCGTTGGCATCCATTTGCCCGTCCGGCGGCTCCTCTCCTTCGTGCTTCTTCATATCCGCCAACGCCTTATCCACGAATTCCTTCCGCTTTTCAGGGGTCATCCGGTTCAGGGATTCCATCATTTTATGAAATCCCGAGGGCAGCGTCAGATCCAGGAAGCGCGACTGCTCGCCCGAATTCAGTTCGCGGAAAAATCCGTCGAGCTTCCGGCTCACCCGCACCTCCCGACGCTGCTCGTAGCTGAATTGATTCAATTGCCCCGTCACCCTCTTGATCACTTCGTCCCGATCGTGCCCCGATTTCCCCGCCATCGGGTGCCCGTCCAGATACCGTATGACGGATTCCGGGGTGGCCCGTTCGCTCCTCGCCCAGTAGATGGCCAACCCCACGACAAGCCAGACGCCTGCAAGAAGACCAACGATTTTAATCCAGGGGATGCGCATGATTTCCTGGACAACAGGATTCACAAGTTTGCCGGAATCAACAGAATTATCTCTGCCCCTCCCACAAAACGCGCGCGAAAAGTGGCTCGCAGATGCCGGAAGAGGGCGCTATCCAGACGCCGTGCCCATGGCTTCTAATTTGCAGATTGTCCACGTCTCCTCGGCAAATCTGCGGGGTGGCGCTGGCCGATCCGCGCTCCGTCTGCATCGAGGCCTCAGGGAAATGGGGCATCGCTCGCTGCTCCTCGTCGATCCTGCAAATCGCGAAATGGTTGAAGAGGGAGTGGAAGTTATCTCGGGCGTCGAGCGGCCGGGGGGAAAAATCGCCGATATGATCCAGCGGGATTGCATCCGCCATCGGCGCACTCCCGTCTCCAATACGTTCTTTTCCGCCGGTTATCCCGGCATCGATCTTCGTCTCCTTCCTGCGATTCAGGAAGCCGACGTCGTTCATTTTCACTGGGTGCTCGGCCTCGTCTCGCCACCCGCTGTCTCCGCGCTTCTCGCCGCGGGCAAGCCGATCGTCTGGACGCTGCACGATCAGCGCCCCTTCACCGGGGGATGTCATTTTTCTGCAGGCTGCCGCAAATTCGAACGCGCCTGCGTCAAATGCCCGCAAATTCTCGAAGACACGCGCTGGCTGCCGGAGGCGAATCTTGCCGATGAAGTGTTTCTCCTGCGTTCCCGCGGCATTCACATCGTCTCTCCCAGCCAGTGGCTGGCGGATTGCGCAGCTGCAAGCGCTGTGTTCAAGGGCGGCCCCATCCATGTCATCCCTTATGGCGTGGAAACCGATCTCTTCCGACCCATGGAGAAAGCCACAGCGCGCAAAGATCTTGGGCTGCCGCCAGATGGCTTCCATATCCTTTTCGGCGCGGATTACGGCGCCGAAAAGCGGAAAGGGTTCTGCGAGCTGTCCGCCGCCCTGCGCCAATGCTTCGAGAATGCGGAGTTCGCGCAGAGGCTCAAGGAAGGGTCCATCACCCTCTCCTATTTCGGCCGGGCTTCGCAGGAAATTGAAGATCTCGGGATGCCAATCCACGCGCACGGCCACATCGCTTCGGATGAGAAAATGGCGAAAATCTACGCCTCAGCCAGCCTCTATCTGCTGCCTTCTCTCGAAGACAATCTTCCCAATACGCTCCTGGAATGCTTGAGCTCCGGCACGCCGGTCGCCGCTTTTCGGACGGGCGGCATCCCCGATCTCGTGAAGGATCAGACCAACGGATGGCTCGTGCCTACGGGAAATGCATGCGCCCTCGCGGAAGCCATTCTGGATGCCTCGCGAAAGCCCGAACTCCTCGTCTCCATGGCCGTCGAGTCGCGCAGAGCGATCGAAAACACCCACTCTCTCGCCGCCCAGGCCGCCAGCTACGCCCAGATCTACGAGTCGATGCGGCCTCCGCATCCCGTGGCAAACGGCGCCTACGAATTCATGCCCGCATTCGCTCCCGCCGTTCGCCGTTTACTGCCTTTTCTCGTGTTCAGATCCCAGTGCGAGCGCCTGCGGAATCGCATTCGCGGCTTGCCGCTTGTCGGCCGGTTTGTTTGAGAAACGGAGAGCCCTTGCCGTGTCCTATCCAAAAATCACTGTTATCACCCCCCAGACTGGAAGCCCTCTTCGCCCTACAGCCGCGCCTGCAGTGTACGTTCCAAAAATCACCGTAGTCACTCCGTCGTACAATCAGGCGGCTTTTTTGGAGACCACCATCCAGAGCGTGCTCGGCCAGCGCTACCCGAAGCTCGAATACATCGTTATGGACGGCGGCAGCACGGATGGCAGTGAGGAGATCATCCGTCGTTACTCCAGTTCGCTGGCCTACTGGGTCTCGGAACGCGACGGCGGCCAGGCTGAGGCCATCAATAAAGGCTTCGCGCGCGCCACTGGCGATATCCTCTGCTGGCTGAATAGCGACGATTACTATCTGCCCGGCACGCTCCAACGCGTTGCCGAGATCCTCGGCCCAAAGATCTCCGAACCGGCGCTGATGTACGGCGGCACGCTCTTTTTCCGCGAAAACAGCTCCTACGCAAAGGTTGCGCATCCGAGGGAACACGATCCGGAGTTTCTCAAAATCCAGGACTACATCCTGCAGCCGAGCTCCTTCTGGACGGCGGAGCTCTGGCGGAAATGCGGCCCGCTCGATGCCGCGCTCTCGTTTGGCTTCGACTGGGATTGGTTCCTCCGCGCCACGAAGCTGACAGACTTTATCCGCTACGATCAGATCTTCTCCAGCTACCGTCTGCACGCCGGGCACAAGTCCGGTTCCGGCGGCGGCAAACGGCGCCTGGAGCTCGTCGAAATCGTCCGCCGCCACGCGCGCCCGGAGCTGGCCGAGGCCTACCACTTCGTGAACCAGCACTGGGACGCCGTGCAAAAGCGCGAACGCCTCACCAAGCTGCTCAAGCGGTTCCGCACGCCCTTCGCCTCCACGCTCGCGCGCTACGCCACCCCGGATCTGTGGAAACTGCCCGAAGGCGTCACCGCCCAGGAACTGGAGATCTGCCGCTACATGATGACGGATATCTGACGGATCGCGCGATGCCCCAGCCGCTCATCTCCATCGTTACGCCTTCGTTCAATCAAGGAAAATTCCTGCGCGCGGCAATGCGCTCGGTCCTCGATCAACCGGATGTCGCCATCGAATACGTCGTCATGGATGGGGGCTCCTCCGATGAAAGCCCGGCCATCATCCGCGAATACGAGCCGCGCCTGCATCACTGGCAAAGCGCGCCCGATTCCGGCCACTACGCGGCTATCAATGATGGCTTCTCCCACTGCACTGGGGAAATCATGGCCTGGCTCAATTCCGACGACCAATACCTGCCGGGCGCGTTATCCATCGTCGCCGAGATCTTCTCTGCCTTCCCGGAAATCGAATGGCTCACCACCCTTTTCCCACTGCGTTGGGACGAGCGCGGCCGGGCCATCCGCTGCAGCCCGCGCAGAGGCTACAGCCGCACGGCCTTTCTCGCCGGGGAAAACCTCCCGCTCGGACGCTGGCACAGCGAAGGCTGCATCCAACAGGAGACGACCTTCTGGCGGCGCTCTCTCTGGGAACGCTCCGGAGCCGCTCTCGACACCCGCTGGAAACTCGCCGCCGATTTCGAACTCTGGGCACGCTTCTACAAACACGCCGAACTCTACGCGGTGGACGCCCCGCTTGGCGGCTTCCGCTGGCACGGCAACCAGCGCTCCAATCTCCAACGCGAGACCTACGAACGCGAAGCTCTGGAAATCCTCAAGCTCGCCGGCGGCATTCTCCCGAGCCGTCTGCGCTCCGCCCTCCGCGCCACCGCCGCAAAACATCTCCCCGATCGCTTCCGCCCCCTCGCCCACCGCTCCGCCCTCCTCCATCAAAGCAAAGTCTGCACCTATCTCGGCGCCGCCGACGGCTGGAAACTAGCCACCGTCCTGCACTGATCCGACTTTCGCTGTAGCATGGTTTGTCGATATACATTCACGATTCTTCGTCTTCGCTAAATGCCACCGAGGCATGGTCTTGGAGAACAGAAGCGCGGCGATACGCTCCTCGTATCTTTTCTCGCTCAATCGAGACTTTGAGGAACGACTTATAGCGATCGACCACATCTGGCGGAAGTTCTGAGAACTAGGAGTTCACGGTGTCAATGACGGTGACAACCTGGTCTTCGCTCAGTGAAGTATACAGCTCGGAAAGCAGAACGATCTCGTTGAAGACTTTAAATAGAACCTCTTCGGTATTCATAAATTCTTAGCGCCCCGAGCCATCTTCCAAATTCAACGAGCCGGGCGTCGGATTAACAGAAGAGCTTATTACGAAAAAATGGTCACCGCCCGCGATCACATCAAGCTCAATGCGCCCATAGCCGCCCCCAGGAAACTTCAGAAAGTATTGTCTATTAACATTTTTCCTCCATTTACTCCCCGCAGAGGCAAGCATATCAATCTCATCAGAAGGCAAGTAACCCTCCACCGGCGCAACGAAATCATAATCTCCATTCCGCTGTATCATTCCACCGCCTGGCACAGTCAATCGGCATCCCCAATCGAACCGTTGATTGGAATTTGGTTTAACGTCATTGTCGTTTGTCCAAACCTCCATCGTCACGCTTGCCCTCTGACCTCCTTCTAGCCTTCCGTCGGCCAAATCAAGGGTGATTGGGGCGCCATCCTTTTTGAATTTGACTATCTTTTTGGCTTTGATCAGCCTCTCTCCCTTTCCCTTTTTTCGCAGGAAAAATATCGCAGGTTTATCCGGATCTGTGTGACTATTGACTTCGCCGCCTACGAAAGCATAAGTAAAACTCCCATTCGACGCATCGTCATTATAGTAGCCCTCTTTTGACACCATTACCACGATGCCTAATCCGTGCCCAGAAACATGAAACACACCGGCAGCGTCGGTCGTTAGTTCGAGCTTGGTCTGCCCTCCGTACATGTGGTCCGTTAGCGAAGCATGGACGCTCGCACCCGGAACCAGATTCTTGCTTTCATCAATCACCTTTCCGTAAAATGTTACTGGAGTTGCAAGAAACGATTTCCAGATTCCGGCCTCACGTTTTATTCCCTTCGCGTCTGCGCCCGCAGCGGTGCTCCCCGGGTTTGGAGTCGCGTCTCTTATTAGCTTTCCTGTCGGAGCAACTTGAGTGGGATGAGCCATCAATCTACAGACGCACCATGCAATCGCGCCGCTGAGAAAAGCGCCGAAAAGAATCAACTGACGACGGTTGTTTTTCATTATTGAATTCGATGCGACTACAACGGCGGATTTGAGCTATTGGTTTGGTTTGGCGCTATTTGCAATTTGATTATTAGCTCCGAATAAATGACCTGCAACTCTTGAATGTCCAATCATACTCATTGCTGTGGCAATTCCCGAAATAATTGTGATTTACAGAATCCGTAATCGGGCCCAGCGTAAATTCACAAACTCAACGCAAACTTGCCAGCAAGATAACTTGCCGCCTCCCAGCCCCGAAGGGGAGACAGATTGTAGCCGGTGGTGCAGCGAGGAACGAGCGGAGCCACCGGATAACGCCGCAATCAGCATGCGTCCCGGAGGGGCGCCAGCAACGCTCGTATTTCACAAACTCCAAAAACCAGCAGTGTCGCTTTTTCCTCGTGACGAAGGTCTTCCTTCGTCACGCATTTGGGAGGGAAGGTCCCCCCTTCCCATGCGGGGGTGTCCGCGGGTCCGCTTCCCTAATACGCGCCCTACCGCTACTTCCCGTCCCCCGGCGGCATCCCCGAAAGCTTCAGCTTCCAAAGCGTCTCCTCCGGCGCCTTCAAAACCAACCCCGCGCGAAACGGCGAATAACCCACACAATATCCACGCAGCATCACCTTGTTCCACCCCTCCCGGAGCGTCACCTTCTTCACCGCCACCGACCGCCTCGCATTGCCACTCTCCTTATAGTCCGCTGGCTTCATCGGAATAAGTTCATCATTCAGAAACCACCGCAAATAAGTCTGCGGATGCCCCTGAAACTGAAACTCCACCTCCGTCGCCGCCGGCGCATGAACCCAGGTCGCCGCATACCAAACCTGCGCCGCATTGCCCATGATCGCCCGCGTATCCAGATCCTCCGTGGCCTCGGCCTTCCAGCGCGCCTTTGTTTCCGGCCACCATCCGTGAACCTGCGGCCCATCATACACCGCCTTTAAGTCCACCTTGCCATCGTCGGGCGGATATTGCGCCGCCTCACACAGCTCGCGCACGGCCTCCTTCTGATCCTTCTTCGTGCCAGGCATCAGCCCATTCGGATTCCAGCTAAACTTCTCCGCGCCCGGCCCGCCAAAAGGTCCGCACACCATCCAGTTCCGCGCAAGCACGCCCTCGCCCAGCCCCTCAAACTCCGCAGGCGCCCACGAACCTGGATACAGCCGCGCCTCGGTAGGTTCGTCATAAGTCTCGCGGCTCGCCGAGCCATCGCTATTCGACCACCAGAATTTATTGTGCCCCTTAAAAGTCGCTTCAAAGTTCACCAGCGTTCGCAGCCCACCGGAAAACGCCTGCTGCATTTGCGGAATGGCCACGCGCGGAATCGCAGCCACGAAGACAAAGCCCTTCCCGTCCTCATCAATCTTCTGGAAAAGCTGCGCGCCTTCCACCGCGCCCACATGGGCAAAACTCGCCGAGCCCGTGGGCGTCCGATACGTCTGCGGAAACGCCTTCGCCTTGCCCGACCACTGAGGATACAGCCCCACGGCGACGGGCTTCACGCTCCCACCATCGTTGAAAACGCCGAACACAAATCGCACGTCGCCATTGCGACCCCCGACCGGCCCCGGTTTCGCGTTCACATCTCCCTGAATATAAAAACTCAGCGTATCCGAGAGCTGATCGTGCGTAAAGACGCGCGGCAGCGGCGGAAGCGGCTTCGGCTCGAACTTCGCCGCCATTCGCGCATGCCAGCGCAGGAGCAAATGATCCGGCTTGTAAAGACACCGCACCTCCACCGTCTGATCCTTGTCCGATTGAAAAACCACCGGCTGGCTGGATTCCCACCCACTCATCGTTCCATCGAACGCCACCTCGCCCAGCGCCGGCTCGATGCGCGCAAACTTCGCCGCGCCCGCCCCGCCGCGCACACTCAGCGCAATTTCCGGCGGCGTGGCGATCTGCGATGCGGTGATGTTCACCGTGTGTTGAAGCGTCGTCAGCGGATGCGACGGATTTTCCGTGAGCGACCAGCCCTGCGCCTCGAAAATCATCGGCGTATCCTTCCCCATCGCGAAATAGATTTTACCGCTGCCTTTGTCGCTGAAGAGATCACCTACAAAGAACTCCCCGGGCAGCGGATACACTCCCGCAGTCTTCGGACTGAACTTCCGCCCATCGAGGAATACGGTATCCACATAGAGCCCTTCCTCGTTGTAAAGCAGCACGCCGCACCGCGATTGATCGATCACGCTGAGCAGTCCATTGATCGGCTTCCGAATGCGCATCGATCCATAGATTTCTCCCGGCCGCGCATTCCATTGCAGCGCCGTCCGTCCCGTGCGCCACTTCAAGGCAAACCCTCCGTGCCCGTCCGGAACATAACGCGTGATCTTATGCTGCGGACCCTCATTCGCGCTGAAATTCTTCCCCCCGCGCGCATTCACATAATAACCCTCGGCTTGGGTTCCGTCCGTCTGCATCCAATCGCTGACAAACTTCTCCGCAAGTTCATTCCCGCCGTGGACTGCATCGGCTTGACCCGCCGCTCTCGCGACGAAAATCGGATCTATCAGCAGCTTCCCCCAGTCTTTGAAAATCGGGTTCCCATGCGCGTCGAAACCGCTCGGAGAAAGACGCCACACCTCCTGCCCGCCTTGGTTCATCGCCAGGAACGAGAAATCCTCGCTCCAGTTCTGACCCTGATAAGTAAAGAGATTGCCCGGCAATTCAGTAGGCGTCATCTCGTCGTCATCCACCAGGCCGTTTCCATTTGTATCGTGCCACAGATAATACTTCGGTGGCGTTTTTCTTTCTTTGTCGCTGATGCGGATAATCGACGCCGAAAGCTTCCAGCCGCTTTCATCCAGACGATAGACATTAAACGCGCCTTCCCGCGCTCCGCCGCCACCCGCCAGATACATCCGCCCATTCGCGCGAGTCAACCTTGGGCTCTTCAAACCATGCGCCCGCGGATCCTCCGCCAGCGGCCACACGGCATCCACCGTCCAGCTTCCCTTGGCATAGTCCACCCGGAAGCGCGTGAGCCACCCCCGCTGCCCCGGAAGATAGATCTGCTCCGGATGTTCAGGATCCACCGCGTATCCTTCATTCGCCTTGGTCTGTAGTGACATGAATTCGCGAATCAGTTTTCCGTCGGCGCTCCACTCGGACACTCGATTCGGTCCCGCATTCTCGACAACTAACAGCCGATCGTTGCCTTCGGAATCGACCCACGTCGCAAGCTTCCCAGGAGCCATGAGCGTCAGTCGATCATAGCTTCCCGGCTCCTGCTGATCGAGTCGGCCAAATGCGGCCTGCACTTTGCCTTTGTCGTCGAGCAGATAAACGTGATTTGCCGCCTCGTCACTGATGTAGAACCGCCCATGGCTATCCACCTTCATGTCGAAGGGATGAATCTGCGACGGCACGCTGAAGATTCGCTTCCAAGGACTCGAAAACGCGCCCGCCCCCAGTCGCGCCGCGCTCACGGCAAATCCCTCGCCTTCTCCATGCAGCGCGTAGAGCACGCCATCGCGCACGCTGAGGCTCAGAGGCCGCCGCAAAGGCGATTCTGCAAGCGCCGCGCCGTTTTCCCCGTCATGCAGTGTAACGACATCCACGGGTTCGCTCGCGCTTTCCACGTATTGCTTCTTGTTCTCGGCGGCGACAATCTTTCCCCGCTGGGCAATGGCAACGAAGGATTTTCCGCCGTCCTTCCAGGCGGCCATGGAAGTCACCCAGCCTTTCGGCAAATAGCCGTTCGTGCGATTCGCCCCATCGCTCCGGCCAAACGATTTTCCATCCGCGCGATACACGTATTTCATCCCGCCCTCGTTGCAAAAGCTCCACACCGTCTCGCCATCGGTGGCCGTTGCCGTGCCTCCTCCCGCGCCGCCCGAATTGAACGCGCGAACAAACTGCCCATAGCCCACTGGCTTCTTCAGGTCGAACATTGGATTATTAAGTCCGTTCTCAAGATACTGATAGCAGATCACCGCCACGCCATTTGGCCCCACGGCAACATCACCCACCGGCGCATTCACCGGATCGCCTCCAAACGGCAGCGGCGTCTGCCAGTCATCCGGCGATGGCATCCACGACGAAGCCCCGGTGACAAATCGCGGCGTTACGCTGTGCCACTCATTATCCACCACCCATTCCCTGGCCGGCATATAGATCCCCTTCGCAGCATATTCGCCCGCCGGGACTGGCATGTAGTTGTCGTCCAGTCCATCCCACGTTTCCGCAAACTTTCCGCCATTCTCCTTGGTCACCGTGCGCGCTGCGCCGCAGACAAACTGGCTCACGATCCAATCCGGGTTTTTCGCATCGACGATTGCCAGCGTCACACGCCAGGTCTTCGGCAGCGGTCCATCCGCAGGAAGCTGATAGGTCACGCTCGCGCCAGTCCTCCCCTCTTGAGCGGCCGGCGGCGCCGCGCCGAAAGACCTTAATACTACGGACGCGAGAACGGCAGAGACAAGCGGGGCACGGAGAAGATGGCGCATACGGGGGATGAAGGCCCGCGACCGTATGAAGATCGCACAGGCACTGCAACAGCAACCACGCCCCGCGCCGGTTCTTAGTCTGCCGGCGAAATAGCAGGCGCAGCCACCGCATCTTCCCGCTTGCGCATCGAGAAGAAAATGAGCGCGGCAAGAATGGTTGCCAGCACGATGGACGAGCCCGCAGTCCCGAGGTTCAATCCTCCCTGCTCCCGCGATTTTGTCAGCACATCCCCCATCGTGGCGCCAAAAGGCCGTGTCAGAACGAACGCGACCCAGAACAGGAGGACCTTGGAGATCTTCGTAAAATAGTGCGCCGCCGCAACCAGCGCGATCAGCCCCCCAATCAGCAGAGCGCCTCCCGCAAATCCCAGCCCCGAGCTATCCGCCAGGAAATCCCCGAGCGCCGTGCCAAGGGTGTTGGAAAAGAGAATCGCCACCCAATAGAGAACTTCCACCCGCACGCTCCTGATGTTCGTCACGGCCAGAGAGCCCTCCTTCCAACGCCAAAAGCCGAGAACAGCCAAAAGGATCGTGACCAGTATCAGCGAACCCTTCGCGTAGCCGATCCCCAGCGTGCGATCCATGTAGTCCGACATCGTCGTTCCGGCCGTGCTCGTCGAAAGAATCACTGCCCAATAGAGCCAGGGATGGAACTTTTTCGCGATCAGTTGCGACGCCAGCGTCACGGCAAAAATTGAGATCAGGATCAGCGAACTTACGGCGTAGCCGACATTCAAAGTCATCGACAAAAGATCTCCACCCGTTTCTCCGAGCGTCGTCGCGCAGATCTTCATGATCCAGAACGCCAACGTGATTTCGGGAATTTTGCTCCCTCCGCGGTCTTCTTTCGCTGGGGTGGAGGGGCTTTGATTGGTGTCGGACATCTTTTCAGTAAAGCGGCCCGTTATGTCATGGGCATAAACGGACGGTGACAGTTCTGACAGAAACCAACCCGGAAGCAACTCCGACGAAAATCCCATCCCCTTCCAGGAAAGCAAAAAGGGGCGCGCGCCTTTTCAGACGCGTGCCCCGCTTCATGCTCAACCGCAGCTTTTCGGATGCGGCTTACCGGTGATGTCCGCCACCGCCATGCCCGCCTCCGCCATGCCAGTGCCCGCCGCCGTGGTAGTAACCACCGCGGTAGCCGTGGCCGCCGAAGCCGAACGTCACCCCATAGGGAGCCCCGTAGTAATACGGGTATCCGTAGCCGTAGCCATAGGACGGGTAGTCGTCATAATAATATGGGCCGCCGCCGTAGTAGTAGGGGCCGCCGTAATATCCATATCCTCCGCCCCAGTATCCTCCGCGGTAATAATGGCCGCCGTGATAGTAGTGGCCACCGCCATGATAATATCCATGTCCTCCACCCCCGTGCCAGACTCCGCCTCCATGTCCGCCACCGCCGTGACCGCCGCCTCCATGGGAACTAGCTTCCGCGGGGCTCGAAATCATGAGCGACGCTGCCGCGATCCCCACTGTCGCAAGAATTTGTGGTATTTTCATAATCGTATTTTGGTGAATTTTCAGGGCCAGCGAACCGGCCTCAGCTTCCGTTCACCTCGGGTGTTTCTGTATCTTTGACACCCAAGGCCCGGAGTTCATTCAAAATATATATCGCACCCGCCGCGCCGACCGCGCTTTTTGCAGCTCCCTCCAGCGTCGCCACTTAGGCGTCAAGCTTTACGCCACACTTAACACAACCTAACTTACTGCGAATATAGCACAGTTTCCGCTCATTGCAAATTCCGGGCTACAAACGCGCTCCGCCTTTGCCATTCTCCCACTTCAAGTAAGCATTCGCCATTTCGTCCGCCGCAAATTCCGGCGGCACTCTCCCCGTCAAAGTCCCCAATCCCGGACAATAAATATCGGGCCCCAACTCAGGATGCCGCTCCACAAGTCGAAGGACGGCCCGCAAGGCGCGGCCGCTATGCTCCGCCGGCACAGCCTCAGGCATCTCCATCGTCGGCGCCACGATGAGCCACGGAATTCGAGCATGCCCCGTTTTGACTGCCAGCGAAGCGCCCACCGGAAGCATTCCCTCCGGACGCCGCAAAATCGCCTCCTGCACCGCAGCCTCAATCCCAAGCCCGAAAAACTTCCGATACTAATCATCGATTCCGCCATCCATGAACCCGTGACTGTTCGCAAGCGAAACAATGCAATGATGCGCGACACTTAGAATATCATCATGCTGAACGTCCACCTCAGGAAACGCCACAAACGCTCGTTGCCATTCCCCGACAAGTTCTGCGTTAGTATCAACGAGGTGAAGCTTCATGCATGGAATCAAAGTGATTCTTCACAGCCTGCATTCGGCAATCCTCGAAGACAAGGAGCGCCGCCATCGTCTCCAGCTCACTGAACCACATCATATGCATAGTCCCAAATCCAGTTATAAATGGGCATCCCCTTCTTCGCTTCGATATCTCGCCCTTCCGTAAGCCAGTCTTTCATCCAAAACTTTCGCACTGCCGCTCGCATCCTGGCATTGTCACTGAGGCTTGCGGCTACGTAGTAGACCACATCCTCCCTGAGCGTCGGCGCCATGGGGTAATGGGTGATTTCCCCAAGCCTGACCCGAGGAATATTTCGGGACTTCGCTAAACGAGGGCGCGCCCCCGGGCGGGGTCAGGCTTGGGTCTATGAAAGCGTTGCCTGCTTGGCGCTCGTGTAAGACCCAGGCCTGACCCGAATGGCGCATACTTAAGGAATTGCAGAGTAAGTTCGGCTTCTTGCGGTGTTTCGCGCAGGGACGGCGATGAGCAAGTGTGCACGATCCGCGCGTTCCAAAAATGCTGTCATCCTGAGCGGAATGAGGCGAGTTTTACGAGTCGAAATGGAGTCGTAGGATCTCAAGCATCCTGTGTTCGTCAGAAGCGTCGCTTCAGTAAATTCAGAAGTCGCCAAGGTCAGGATACCGATTTGTGAGTCGCATTTACCCAGGACAGACCAGATGCCAAGGCCGGAGCTTGAGGTCCCTCAACTGCGTCTGCTCGTTGTGGGCTTGCACGCTCCGATGAACGTCGCTGGCTCGCAGACTCCGTTCGGGATGACAGAAGCTTTTTTTCGGTCGCAAGCGACGTTTGGCGTCGCAAAAAAAAGGAGCGTCCGCGGATGCCTCTCCTCGCCAATCTCTCCCAAATCCCCCTTAAGTATGCGCCATTGATTCCGCTGAAAAACCCCCTGTTTTCAAAATGCCGGAAAACACCTCAAAAACGGCTCTCAAGGATCCCCTGTACGGGGTTTTCCCGAGGTGGGTAGGGCGTTTTGATTCCCGAAAAAGTCGCATTTTTCGGGCGCTGGAGGTTTTTCAGCAGAATCCGCCATTCAGGCCTGACCCGAATGGCGCGAAGATAAGAACGTTTAGAGTCGGCCCGATTCGAAGAATCCTTGGGCCAAAGGCCCTACGCAAGCCAGCCCAGGTCAAGCGAGGAACGAGCGCAGGCCTGGGAAACTGCAATACGCAAACCAGCCCCAACGGGGCGGCGCAATGGGACAGCTGATGCTTCGCCCCTTTGGGGCTGATGCCTGGGCTACGTAGCAACCCAGGCCTGCGCTCGTTCCTCGCTTGACCTGGGCTGGCTTGCGTAGGGCCTTTGGCCCAAAAGTTCCTTATCTTCGCGTCATTCAGGCCTGACCCCACCTGTGCACGCGTCCCGGGCGTTACTTCCCAATTGGCCCTCATTTCAGTATGCATACATGCGCATATACACCTCTCAAATTGGGCATATCACCTCGCGGCGTTGTCGAGTGCCAATACTTTCCATCCAACCGATTCTCGTTTCACCGCCCCCTTTTACTCGCCACTCCCTTGAGACACTTACCCCGCCGAGATCTTCGAAACCAGCGGCGGGGGTTGAAAGTTTGTAATTGTGTTGGGGGCGATTCGCCCCTCCGGCGCTTTTCGCGCCCTTTCCAGCGATTCGGATCCAGGCGCTAGAGCGCCCGTCCGACCGCTTTCATCGAAGCATCAATATACGCGAGCGCGGATTTTC
>Ga0206949_1109_pt2 | contig 17795 bp, 15 predicted proteins | sample Alteio_BWOrgHeat_40_FD_153240 | JGI IMG/M metagenome (GOLD analysis project Ga0206949, IMG submission 153240) | Enriched cells from forest soil in Barre Woods Harvard Forest LTER site, Petersham, Massachusetts, United States -... | ecosystem: Environmental > Terrestrial > Soil > Temperate forest >...
GTGTATGCAAAAGCAGGTAAGCTTTTAACTGCGGCCCCAAACGTTCTAACAATGTTCCAGGATCAGCGGTTATATGTTGGCCAATGCAAAAAACTGGTCAAATCTGCCAGTAAGCCTGGCGTCAAGAAATGGCCTGGAGTTTAGCAGCCTTTCAAGTACGCAGCTTGCTGCAGCCCTGGCAGTTATAAAAGCATCTGCCGGAACCGGATACTCAATGGAGGGCTACGAAAAATTTCAGACCATAAGAGCGGCTGACGATTACTTGGGAACTATGCAAAGTGGGTATGGTAGTGGTAATTATTTCATTGCGTTTTTAGGAACGCCCAGTGCGACCGGAAACTGGATGCTCCAATATGGCGGGCATCATTATGCAGCCAACATCATGTTTAATGGAGGAACTATGGTAAGCATAACCCCATTGCATGAAGGCGTTGAACCACATACAGGTTTTACGGTAAATAGCGTAACCTACACAAATCCGCTTACTAACAATGTTACCGGGATGCAAAACATGTTAGGTTCGTTAAGCAGCACTGAGTTGAGTACCGCGAAAATTTCGGGCACATTTTCAGATTGCCTCATGATCCCTGGTTCAACCACTAATACAATGCCAACTGTTAAACAAGGTATTCAAGTGAGTACTTTGAGTGCAACAGCCCAGGCCACGGTGTTAGCAGCTATGCAGCCCTGGATCAATGATGTGGACTCGACGCAGGCGGCAACTATCAGGGCCGTATACAAAAATGAGCTTGCCGACACTTACGTATGTTACGCCAGCAATACAAGCGCGGTTGCAGGCACTCCAAGCTCATTCCTAACTGCTGCTACTGACTATGTACGAATAGACGGACCAAGTGTATGGATTGAACTTTGTTGCCAGAACGGTATTGTGATCCAAAACCAGATCCACTATCATACCGTTATGCGCGACCATTCCAGGGACTACTTAGGACTATAAAGCCCCAAAAAAAAACTTATGTACAGAATTTCATCATACAGCAGCAGCAGCAGCAGCATTTTTATCCGGCGGTTGCTATTTATTGCAAGTTTTGTAGGGGCAATATTTTTTGTGCCGCTACACGCCATGGCTCATCAGGCGCCTTATACAGCAGTTTTCCTTGACGTGAGCCCGGACAGGGTAGGTGCCGAATTTCAGATCCCATTAACCGAACTGGAACTTGCCTTTGGCCATCATATAACCGCTGATCCTGGAACATTGTTAGAACGTTTGGGGCCGCAGTTAAAAGCTTACCTGCTTTTGCATACACATACTTATAAAAATAAAGCCTTACCCTGGGCAGTAAACATTACCAATATGGTTATGAGCAAAGAACAGCAGATTGCCAGTGGCCCGCCGTTTTGGGAGCTTAGGGTGAATGTTATGTTAGTACCAAGGCAAAATGAGGACACCCGTAGATTCATGCTTGCGTATGATGGCGTAGTTCACCAGGTGATCAACCATGTTATTTTCGTAGCCGTTCGCAATGATTGGGAAACCGGAAGATCAGATTCTTTAACATCAAGAAGTGATCCGATGACCATCCGAATTGGCAGTGATAACAAAGTTCATCCTTTGGAAATAAACATTGAAAAGGGTAATCTGTGGTCAGGAGTTAAAAATATGGTGGGCCTTGGCATGGAACATATTAAAACCGGTACAGATCACCTGTTATTTCTTCTTGTTTTATTATTGCCATCTACTTTGGTGGTGAAATCGAAGAGATGGGCCGAATTTGGAGGGGTTAAATACAGCCTTAAAAGGCTTCTTAAAATTGTTACGGCTTTTACTGTTGGGCATTCTTTAACCTTACTGCTGGGGGCTACCGGTGTATTTGTACCCCCATCTCAAATTATCGAAGTACTCATTGCGGTATCCATTTTGGTTTCAGCAATACATGCACTAACCCCAATTTTTCCGGGCAAAGAATATTATGTATCGGGCGGTTTCGGTTTAATACACGGAATGGCATTTGCCTCGGTTTTATACAATATGCAATTGTATGGAAAAATTTTGATCTTGAGCATACTTGGCTTTAACATAGGTATTGAAATGATGCAGTTGTTCATTGTGGCACTGGTCGTTCCGTGGCTAATTTTGTTAAGCCGTGGCAAACATTACAGCATAATAAGAGTAACAGGTGCAATTGTGGCTATTATTGCTTCAGTTGCCTGGATTATTGAAAGGATAAGTGGCCGTCCGAATGTAGTTTCAACTAATCTGCAGCCAATATTTGACCAGGGAATTTGGTTTATTATTGGGCTTGCCTGTATTGCTGTTATAAGCTTTTTATATCAAAAACGCCGAAGACACGCTTTTATCTAATTACTGTTTTCTATTACAAAATCAGGATCTATTTTAAATATTTATGGGATATATAATGTTATTAATGGTTTATTAATTATTGATTAAGAATTAAATGTTCTTTTGAAAGAAACAACACAGGTTTTTAACCAGTTTATAACCCAATTATAGCACCTATAATGCATATCTCTAAGCTGATCCCCTTGAATAGGGTATGGTCATTCTGCACACTGAACGCGAAGTTTTTCGCCATCACTTTGACGGGCCTCTGCCTTACCGGACTTGCCGGGGCAAGGTCATTACCCCACAAAACAAAAACAGCGATTGTTGCGCGTTCGACAGAGAGAGACTATAAATTCGACGCGACGATCTCCCGGGACGTGTTGGAAAATTACCTCGACAGGTCAATTACAATGCAAAGTTTGCTTGTTGGAAAAGGTGATTTTAACGACAACCTGCGGATGATCAAAAATATTGGAGCTAAATATATTGGAAGAAGCGTATGCCAGTGGGGTGAAGAAGCTGACATTCCGAAAAACCTGCAACAGGAAAAAGAACTCGCCGAAAAAGTACATGAAAGCGATCCGGGCATAATTTTGCAAGCCTGCATTTTTGAAATAGTAACAAACCAGGTTGATCAGCTTGCTATCCCTGAATGGGCATTTACCGCCTTTGGAGTGCCGGTAGAAAAGAGAAATTTCAACTATGCGGCCATGTTATATCCCGACGGGAAATTTAAAGATCAATGGGGAAGAGGATCGGTACCTGATGTAAGTCAGTTAGAAACTAAACTTTATTTCTATTACCTCGCTGTATCCTATATTAATATTGGTATTGAAGGCATTCACTTTGGGCAAGTGGAGCTTATGAACAAAAACGACCCCAATCTTGATAATTATAACCAGGTGTTAACCCTAATACGGAGCTATGCGGCAAAGCATGCCCGCAGGCATATTATATTGTGCGATTCGCATGTTCCGAGTGGTGGCTTTGTACGCAACGGGAAATTGTTAATGGATTTCCATGCCTTTCCGTTACGAATAATGGAAACACCGGGCCAACCGGAAGAAGCAACACTACAAGTTGGGCATACAGACGCGCTTTATGGAAGGAGTAAAGGTGGTATTACTCCAAGTGGATGGTCATGTGAACACCTTCCATACCTGGTAGAGTTTGATAATTACGGAGTTAGTAAATACCCCGGAAAGGAAAAAGCAGGTGACATTCCATTTTGGGTTTGGGGTTATGACGAGATAAGTTGGTTTGCACATCAAAATAAACAATATCGTACCCAATGGCTCATCTATGCATACAATTGGGTTAAGAAAACAGACCCTAACGGGCACCTGGAAATGCCTGGAGGTCGTCAAACAACATCACCGCTTGATCATAAAAAGTGGTATTATGCCAATAACCCAGGGATAGCAGTGCCGGATGGGCAAGGTGATGAGGATGCGATCCGTGAAATTTGGGCAACCGGAGGAACTACTAAATAAAAACGATTGAAATGAAATGAATTAATCTTATTTGGTCGTTACCGATCCCATTTTGGCGTATTCCACATCATTAGGCTCCCATAATTCTATCTTATTGCCCTCGGGGTCCATTATGTGTACAAAATTACCATAGCTTGTCTTTTGCACACTGTCGGTCGGCATTATACCCGCCGCTTTCAGTTGGGCTAAAAGCTGATCCAACCCTTCCACGCGATAATTGATCATGAATTGCTTTTCAGAGGGCTGAAAGTATTTGGTGGTTTCCTTAAACGGCGCCCATGCGGTAAACCCCTTTTTTGTGCTGTCAATGCCCTGGTGCCATTCAAAAGTTGAACCGTATCCTGCCATGCGGATACCCAGGTTCTTGCTGTACCAGGCTTTCAGCGCTGCGGGGTCTTTGGCCTTAAAAAATATACCGCCGATGCCCGTCACACGCGGACCGCTATTGACCGGGGTGGTTAAACGGCTGAAACCATAGCCCATTAGGAAGGCTGCGCAAAGCAGGCAGATTAGCGTAAACTTTTTCATGATATGTGTTTTAACCTAAAGATAGGTATTCAGTCTATTAATTCAATTCATTTGAATCTTCAGGACGTCAATAAAATGTAATAAATTAAATCAATCAATTAAAACAATTGTTTAAATCAATCGATTGATTAATTTTGAAGCGAATTAAAATTCCAACTTTAAAAATTAATCAAAATGGTAGAAACCGGATTTAGAAAATGGATCATCACCATCACAGTAGTAACAGCGTCATTGCTTGAACTGATAGATACAACAATTGTTAATGTTTCAATCCCGCAGATACAGGGAAACCTGGGGTCGACCATAACCGATACGGCCTGGGTGGTTACCGGTTATAGCGTAGCCAATGTGATCATATTGCCCATGTCGGGCTGGTTAAGTAGTTTTTTTGGCCGTAAGAACTATTTTATGACATCTATAATAGTCTTCACCATAGCCTCTTTTTTATGTGGTAACTCCCATAGCCTTACCGAGCTGGTTTGTTTTCGCATATTGCAGGGTTTGGCGGGCGGAGGTTTATTATCAACCGCCCAGGCGATACTTTTGGAATCATGGCCGCCTAACCAGGTGGGTACAGCCACGGCTATATTTGGCTTCGGTGCAGTATTTGGCCCTACTGTTGGGCCTACCCTGGGTGGTTATATCAACGATCATGCTTCATGGCAATGGATCTTTTACGTGAACATACCGATCGGTTGCCTCGCTGCAGCCTGTACCTTACTGTTTGTACGAACAACACCAAGCACCGGCAAGAGTAAACCGATAGACTGGTGGGGTATTGTGTTGCTGGCTGTAGCAGTGGGTAGTTTGCAAACCATATTGGAAAAGGGTGAGGATGAAGATTGGTTCTCTACTACCTATATTACGGTGTTAACAGTAACCGCAATACTTGGAATTCTATTTTTTATATGGCGCGAGCTGAGTACCGATCATCCTATTGTGAATTTTAAGATCATGCGGCACCGTAGTTTTTCTACAGGTATGTTAACGTCATTCATCCTGGGTTTGGGTTTGTATGGTTCCAATTATGTTTTCCCGCTATTTACACAAAACCTTTTGGGCTTTTCGGCACAGCAGAGCGGTTGGATCCTCTTCCCGGGCGGGATATTTACCCTGCTTACCATGCCTTTTGTGGGGATTATGTTGAATAAAGGAGTGCCGGCACAATTTATGGCGGTAGCCGGTATGATCTTATTTTTCGTATTTTCATCTATGCTGGGTAATTCTACCTTGTCATCCGGCACAGGTGATTTCTTTTGGCCGCTGGCGATAAGGGGTGTAGGATTGGCGCTGCTTTTTGTTCCGCTCACTACTTTAGCTATCGGAGGGTTAAGAGGGCAGGAGATTGGGCAGGGAGCAGGCTTGAATAACATGATGAGGCAATTGGGCGGTTCGTTTGGTATAGCCGGGTTAAATACGTTGATCCACATCAGGCAGGCCGTTCACCGGAATAACCTGCTGGTGAATATCAATCCTTACAATTCGTACTTTACCGAAAGATTGAATACTTTAACCCAGGGTTTTATGGCAAAAGGCAAGTCAATGCTCGACGCTACCCATATGGCCTATGCTGCAATAGACGGAGTGGTACAAAAGCAAAGCATACTGCTAAGTTACATTGATACATACTGGGTGGTAGGCATTGCTATGTTATGCGCTATTCCGTTGGTTTTCCTTGCGCCATTTGTTAAAGGGCAAAAAGCGATTTCTGATTCGCATTAAGCTGTTTTATTAAATTTATTTGTATAGCATTGGTTAGCTTTACAAATAAATTTAAAATTGAACATGGCTTTAGTTACCGAGATTTCGACAGAAGAAAAGATAAAAGGCGCGGCGAGGAAGATTTTTACCAAAAAGGGTTTTTTGGCGACTACCATACGTGATATTGCTGCCGAGGCCGATATCAACATCGCATCTGTGAATTATTATTTCAGGAGCAAGGAAAAGCTTTTTGAATTTATAATGGACGAAACAATAGGTAGGCTTTTCAACAAGATAGAGCCGGTTTTAAATGATGAAAACATGGCGGTTAATGAAAAGATCGAACTTTGCGTAGGCTATTATATTGACAATGTATTAGAAAATCCCGACTTCGTTTTTTTTACGGTGAGTGAAGTGATGAGCGGTAGCTTAACTAACCTAACAATGGTGAACAGGATGAAATCATTGGAGAAATCGCACTTCGCCCAACAGTTGAAGGACTTGCATAAAGAGAATAAGATCAGCTTTCACCCGGTTAACCTGTTTTGGAACGTTTCAGCCATGATATTTTTTCCGTTTTTAACCCGCCCACGCATGCTGGAATCGGGTTATTTTACTTCCGCTGAATTTGTTGCGCTGATGCAGGAGCGGAAGAAATTGATCCCCATTTGGATGCGGCAAATGATTAACGGTTAATTATGATCTAATGCGCCTGAAAAATACAATCATCTATTGCCTGCTGTTTTTTACACTGAACAGCTATGCGCAAAACACAGGTTCGATACCAAAAAATGGTGATGAGTTTGTAGGGCCGTTCAAAAGCTGGCTGAACGCTAAAGATGGCTTCGGCGCCAAGGGTAACGGAGTATCGGACGATAGCAATGCTTTGCAGGCTGCATTTGATGCCGTTGCAAAAGGCGACCGCGGAACTACGCTTTACCTGCCCCCGGGCACCTACCTGATTACGCGCACCTTGCTGATGAATTACCATATTAATGTTTCCATTATAGGTGCCGACCCGGCTGTTACTGTTATTAAATGGGGTGGGCCTGCGCATGGCACAATGATGCAGGTTAACGGCACAGCCTATTCAAAATTCGATCGTATCACCTTTAATGGAAACCGTGTTGCCAATGTAGGCATTGAACAGTCATGGGATTTTAAGAAACCAAATTTTGATACGGGTAATGAATATGCCGACGATGTTTTTGTCGACCTGGTATTTGGTATCAACGGGGGCAATTTAAAATATGGTTTTGCCGAAACAGCCATCCTGCGTGATAAATTTATCCGCAATACGGCGGCAGGGGTAAGCCTGGGTAACTTTAATGCCCTTGATATATGGATAAGGGATTCGTATTTCCAGGATTGCGGAGTAGGGGTAACCAATACTTATGGCGCCGGGAATTTCCGCTTATACCATAACCTGTTCCTTAATTCAACCATCAGCGATATTTCGATCCGTAATACCGGCGGGTTTTCTATTCGCGATAATACATCAATAGGTTCAAAGCAGTTTTTTAACGCGGGCGGCAGCGCTAACCCGGCAATAACTATCATACAGGGTAATACGATAATTGATCCGGTCAATACGCAAGCAATTAGTATAAGCAACCAGGGGCCGACCGTGTTTATGAATAATATTATACGCTCGCGGCCGCAGACTACCGGCGGCCCTGTTGCGCAATTTACGTGTGTGGGGCAGTCCACTAGTTTTATTGCAGGCAATACATTCACGGTTCCGAACCCTGTGGCTGCGGATAGCGATCATATTGAATATGATGACAGGGTTGTATCCACAGGCAGCCTCAATAACCTTCCAAGGCCCGTATTGCCCGGTGTAGAACCTCATTTTAACCGACAGGTATTTGAAGTGCCTGCGGGCGCTAGCGCCGATGTTATACAAGCTGTTATAAATAAAGCTGCATCAGCTTCCGGCAGCCGCCCGGTGGTTCATTTTCCTTACGGTAATTATAATATAGCAGCTACGCTATACATCCCACAAAATACCGATATGCAGTTGGTTGGCGATGGTTATGGAAAAGCTACAAGTCTTAACTGGAATGGGGTAGGTGCCGGGCCTATATTAGTTATAGCCGGACCCAGTAAAGCTACACTGCGCGATATAAGCTTTAGGGGAAATTCCAGTTCCACTAATATCTTAATTACTAATGCCGATCAAAAAGGCTCGCGGGTTTATTTGCAGGAATTTATACAAATGGGTGGCAACCAGGGGCTAATAGCAGATCAACTTGACCATACAATAGTATTGGGTTATAATGTTGAATTTTCCGGCCTTCAAAAAGCAGTAAGCGTTATTGGTGGCCGACTTGCAGCTACAGGAAGGCCCGCTGAAGGGAGAACAATTATTTATAGCGGTGCTGAATCAAGCAACCGGATTTCGCATGAAGTAAGTAACGGCGGCAATTTGATGGTGCAGGATACCTGGTATGAAGGTGGTAACAAAAGCACTTTCGCCAATCTTTCGGGCAATGGGTTTTTTATTGCTGATGGTGACCGTATTTCCACGCCGCAGCAAACGGATGTGCCATCAGTGGTGATGAAAAACTTTTCGGGCAAAGCGGTTTTTATGGCTAATAATTTTAACGACAGGTTTGCTATAAGCGGGAACGGATCGCGTGCCAAAATAATGGCGATCGGTTTGATGACGGAAGATTATCCTTTTGTAGCCGATACTACATCGCCGCGGGCAACCATTAATGTACTACTAAGCAGAACACGCAATCATCCTACTATACTTAACAGGACGGGAAGTAATAAGGTGACCAACCTGGGTGCGTTTAATCAAAAATTTACAGCCGATATGCTGACGGATATGTTAAAAGTTCAGCCGGTTAGCCTTAACACATTGCCAGATGGCGTTAGTGATATACGGTTTTACCGGGTAATGTCGACAGGCGGTGCTAAGGGGCTGGATATCACAGCCGGCAATAAATAGCGGTATGCGCTATTGAAACAAAAAAGTGACAAAACATATTAAACTTTTCCGAACTAATTAGTTCTATCCTACGTAAAATATACCGAGATGGAACACATTGTAATTATTGAAGACGACGTTTACTTTTTAAAAGTAGTCACTTACCTGCTTGAAGAGGCGGGTTATAGGGTAACCGGCTTTACCGAACTTACAAATGTTGACGAATTAACCGCGTTAAAAGCCGATTGTTTTATAATTGATGAACAGCTCCCCAATGTTAACGGGCATATTATTTGCATCATGCTAAAATCGCGCGAGCAAACCAAATATATACCTGTGATACTGGCTTCGGCGTATGAAGGGCTTGAAGGTTTTGCCGGGATGTGTAAAGCCGATGCCTTTTTAAAGAAAATGTCATTCAACCCCGAAGATCTGCTCGACCTGGTGGCATTGACCATAGCAAGAACAGCAGAAAACCCATCAGGGTTATCGGATGACGATAAATTGATAGCTAATGGCTAATGGCGGCCAGTATTAGAAACTGAAAGTTTTATTTTTTACGCTGGCCTGGATGATCTTAGCTGAAATTTCAAGCAGGTTGTCTGTTTGTTTTAATTCATCAGCTGTAACACTGTATTTTTTTGTCCAGTGTTCATCTTCGTAGATATCACGAATCTGTTTCAAATCTTTTTCTTTTTTTTCTGCAGTGGTATTTTCCATGATGATAAATTTTTGAATTCGTAATATTTCAAAATTACCAACACACTATTAAGTGAGTGTTTATTGTATATTAAGTTAATGTTAACAATGTGGCGGATAGGAAGGCAGTACTGTTTGAATTTAAGGGCTTTAGCCAATGCTAAAGCCCTTATTGTTTTATAATAGATTATCTCCAGCCGCCGCCTAAGGACCTGTACAGGTCAGATACGGCATTCAATTCGTCACGTTTTATGGTGGCCAATTGCAGCTGGCTTTGCAATACATTGCTTTGTGCTGTAATTACTTCAAGGTAGTTGGCCAGGCCATTTTTAAACAGCAGGTTTGCGTTTGCGGTTGCCTGGTTTAATGTGTTTACCTGGTTTGCCACAATGATTTGCTGGGCCTTTAGTTTTTCAACCTTTACCAGTGCGTCGCTTACTTCGCCTACAGCATTTAATACCGATTGACGGAATTTCAACACGCTTTGTTCTCTTTCAACTTGTGCTACCTGGTATTGGGTTTTTAATTCTTTATGCTGAAAAATGGGCTGCAATATGCTGCCCCCCACCGTACCAAATAACGATGCCGGAATATTGAACCAGTTATTCGCCATAAATGAATTAACGCCGCCGCTTGCAGTTATATCCAGCGAAGGATACATGCTGGCCTTGGTAATGCCCACTTTCGCGTTAGCGGCTACTAATTCAAGCTCGGCACTTTTAACATCGGGCCTGCGACTAACTAAAGCCGAAGGAATTCCGGTTGATAAAGTTTCGGGGAACTTTATGTCGTCCAAACTTGCTGTACGCTCAATATTGCCAGGCAGTTCCCCTGTCAAAATACGAAGGGCATTTTCCTGTATGGCTATGTTTTGCTCAAACTGGGGTATTAACTGCGCGGCAGTTAATTGCTGTGCCTGTGCCTGCTGAACTGCCAATGATGTTACCTGCCCGGCATCGTATTGCAATTTAATAATGCGTAACGTGCTATCGTTCAGTTTTACGTTTTGTTTGGCAATGTTTAACTGCACATCAAGCATCAATAAGTTGTAATAGCCTTGCGATACATTGGCCACAATAGTGGTTTGTATAGCCTTTTTAGCTTCTACAGTTTGCAGGTAAGCGGCCAATGCCTGTTTGCTTTGGTTGCGTATCTTGCCCCATATATCGGCCTCCCACGAAAGGGATAAATTTGCCGAATAGTCTTCGATATGCTTCGTGGTGATATTCTCCTGGCTCAGGCTTAATCCGTCAATACTATTGTCCGACGGGCGATCTGTGCTGGCGGTAACATTTAAAGCAATAGCAGGCACGTTTTCCCATTTTACCTGTTTAAATAATAGCTGCGATGCTTCAATGTTTTTCACGGCTATCTGCATATCGTAATTTTTTACGATGGCGCTGTCGATCAGCGTTTGCAGGGTAGGGTCGGTGAAAAATGTTTTCCACTGTATATCAGCTATGCTGCTGGTATCGCTTGTTACGGCCGCGTTCCTGAAAGTATCAGGTAACGCGGGTTTGGGGTTTTCGATATTTTTCGAAACGTTACAGGCGCTTAGAAGCAATAGCAATAAGAACCCGTTTATATATGTTTTCATTTTAATTATCTATTTAAATTAAGCTGTATATTCCTGTTCTAATTGAGCAACGGTACTACCATTATGAGGTTCATCACCGTTCATTAGGGCTGCTACCGGGATGCCGGTTACGCGTTCCTGCAGGGCCTGGAATATCACGAATAATACCGGTATGATGAACAAGCCCAATAATACTCCTGAAACCATGCCGCCTGCTGCGCCTACACTAATGGAGTGGTTACCCTGTGCCGATGGCCCGGTGGCTATACTCATTGGGAACAAACCGAAAACGAATGCCAGTGAGGTCATGATGATAGGGCGTACCCTTAGCCTGGCGGCTTCAAGGGCTGATTGTACCAACCCGTGACCAGCCCTGCGGCGCTGAACCGCATATTCCACAATAAGGATGGCATTTTTGGCTAACAAACCAATAAGCATGATCAGGGCTACCTGTACGTAGATGTTATTCTCAATACCGGTTAAACCTAATGTAACAAATACCCCTAATATACCTGTAGGTATGGAAAGTATTACTGCCAGAGGCAGGATGTAACTTTCGTATTGTGCTGCTAACAAGAAGTATACAAATACCAAACAAAGCATAAATATTATACCTGATTGCCCGCCTGATGAGATTTCCTCACGTGTTTGACCTGAGAACTCATAAGCATAACCGGTTGGCAATTGCTCCTGAGCTGTTTCCTCTATAGCTTTGATCGCATCACCTGAGCTGTATCCAGGTTTAGGAATAGCGTTTACCTCAATAGAATTGAACAGGTTATAGCGTGAAGCCGTTTCTGAACCGTAAACACGGGTTAGTTTTACAAGTGTGTTGATAGGCACACTTTCGCCTGCGTTATTTTTTACAAACACCTTGTCAATAGCAGATGGATCTGTCCTGTCGGCAATATCGGCCTGGACGATCACACGATAGTATTTACCAAAGCGGTTAAAGTCTGACGCTTGCGCGGTGCCAAAGTAAGCCTGCATAGTCGAGAGGATGTCTTTAACATTTACACCAAGTTGGGCGGCCTTTTCGTCATCAACTTCTAATTGTAACTGCGGATAATCTGCTTTATAAGAGGTAAATGCATAGGCGATTGCCGGTTTCGCCATCAGTTTCCCAATAAAGTTATTGGCTACACCGCTAAATTTATCAAGTCTACCATTGGTTTTATCCTGTAGCATTACGTCCATTGCTTCTACGTTACTAAATCCGGGGACGGTTGGAAAGCTGAATACGAAGAACGTACCGCCAGGTATACCGGCCATTTTAGCTCTTACAATGTTTTGTATATCATCAATATTCTTAACGGCGCCCCTGTCTTTATTAGGTTTTAACAACAGGAAGATTTGACCAGCAGACGGGCTGTTGGACAGGGTTAAAAAGTTAAAGCCGGCCAATGACATCACAAATCTTGATGATGGTAAAGTATTCAACTGTGCTTCGGCCTGTTTTAATATTTTATTGGTATTGGCCAGTGAAGTTCCGGATGGGGTTGATACGGCAATAGCCACAAAGCCCTGGTCCTCTGTAGGAATAAAGCCCGTTTTTGTCCTGTTCACCAGGAAAACTGTAACAACAATTACCAACGCAAGCCCAGCCATACTGATCCATTTATTACGGATAAGAACTTTTAAAGCGCCCACATACCTGTTGGTCATATAATTAAAGCTGCCATTAAAGCCTGCGTAAAATTTCTCAACAAAACCCTTTTTAGGTGCTTCATGGCCATCTGCGGCATGTTTATTCTTTAAAAACAATGCTGCCAGGGCCGGACTTAAAGTTAAAGCGTTAACAGCTGATATAGTAATGGCTATTGACATTGTTAATGCAAACTGCCTGTAAAATATACCTGTTGAACCAGTCATAAAGCTAACAGGTAAAAATACCGCCGCCATAACCAGTGTAATAGATATGATCGCGCCGCTGATTTCACTCATAGCCCCGGTCGTTGCCGCTTTTGGGGTAAGGGTAGGGTCGTGCTCCATTTTGGCATGCACCGCCTCCACCACCACAATAGCATCATCCACCACAATACCTATGGCCAATACAAGGGCGAACAAGGTTAAAAGGTTAACGGAGAAACCAAAGAGGTTCATGAAAAAGAAAGTACCAATAATGGCCACCGGAACTGCAATAGCCGGTATCAATGTAGACCTGAAATCTTGCAGGAATATAAATACCACAATAAATACCAGCACAAATGCTTCTACCAACGTATGTTCAACCTGGTCAATAGATTCATCAAGGTCGGTTTTAGTACGATAAAACTGGTTGTATTTGATACCTGCCGGGAAATCCTTTGATAATTTCACCATCAGCTTATCAATAGCAATCTGGATCTCGTTGGCGTTTGAACCCGCCAATTGTATAATACCAATAGTAATACCATCGTGCCCGTTTAAACGGTTTATACTACTGTAGCTATAAGCCCCAAGTTCAACACGGGCTACATCTTTTAAACGTAATATAGAACCATCAGCATTTGCACGGATGGCAATATTTTGATATTCCTCGGGTGTGGTAAGCTTACCTTTGTATTTAATTACATATTCAAATGCTTCATTGCTTTGCTCACCAAATCTACCTGGCGCTGCTTCCAGGTTTTTATCCTGTATAGCTGCCATCACTTCGGCGGGCGTAATTTTGTAGGCTGCCAATTGAGTAGGATTTAACCAAACACGCATGGAGTAATCCTTAATGCCACCAAACACTTGTGCAGAACCTACACCCGGGATACGTTTAAGTTCGGGAATAATATTGATCTGTGCATAGTTATTTACAAAGGTCGCATCGTATTTTTTGGTATCTTCTGAGTAAATACCCATAGCGCCAATAAAACTGTTTTGCTGCTTGGTAGTGATTATACCATACTGTACAACTTCGGCCGGTAATTGGCTTGTTGCTTGTGAAACACGGTTTTGAACATTTACAGCCGCCTGATCGGGGTTGGTACCTTGTTTAAAGTAAACCGTGATGCCCAGGGTACCGTCGTTACTGGCGGTGGAAGTCATGTAGGTCATATCTTCCACACCATTAATTGCTTCTTCCAATGACGGGGTCACTGAACGTAAAATAGTCTCGGCATTTGCGCCCGGGTATACAGCAGATACCAATACCGAAGGGGGGGCGATATTCGGGAATCGCTCTAAGGGCAATTTTGTTAAACCAAGTATACCAACTATCACCAATAATATGGAGATAACGGTGGCTAATACTGGTCTTTCTATAAATTTCTGAAACATGACTTTAAAGTTTAAGTGTGTATTATTTTTGTACTACTGCGGCAGTTTTGTCTGACGACTTTTGAGGTTGGATCACCATCCCCTCCTGTAATTTATCTACGCCGCTTAATACGATCTGGTCGCCGACTTTAACACCATCTTTAACCAGGTAGTTATCGCCGGTTTTACCAACAATGGTAATAGCCTGTTTTTTAACTTTATTGCTATCGGCCAAAGCAAAAACAAACACCTTGTCCTGCATATCAACAGTAGCTGATTCGGGAATAATTAAGGCATCTTTATGCACAAGGCTCAACCGTACTTTGCCCGTGTTACCAGAGCGTAAAAGGCCCTGAGCGTTCGGAAAGCTTGCTCTAAGTGTAATAGCGCCGGTAGTTTTATCAAACTGACCGTCGATCATATCGATGTTGCCAAGGTTGCCAAATTCGCTATCATCAGCTAATAATAAAGTTACCTGTGGCAGCTTTTTAAGCTTATCGTTTAAAGTTGTGCCGGGATATTGTTCTTTAAAGTTTACAAAATCCTTTTCGGCCAGTGAAAAATACACGTGTACATTGTGTACGTCTGATAGTAAAGTAAGCGCGTCAACATCAGTTGGGGCAACTAAGCTTCCCTGTTTTTTAAGCAGGCGACCAATGTAACCGCTAACAGGTGCTTTAATAAGCGTATAACCCAAATTGATCTGTGCTGTTGATACGTTTGCTTTAGCCTGTTCAACATTTGCTTTGGCAACATCATAAGCCGCTTTAGCAGTTTTAAGCTGATAATCAGAAACCACTTTGTTTTGTACCAGTGGGGTTAATTTATCTATCTCCAGTTGGGCATTTGCAACAGCAGCTTCCATAGCGTGCTGGTTGGCAACGGCATTGTTTAAAGCCGCGCGGTAGGGTAGATCGTTAATTTTGAATATAGGTTCACCTGCTTTTACAAAAGCGCCTTCGTCAACAAATACCTTATCAAGCGCGCCGCTTACCTGCGGGCGTATCTCTACGTTTACCGCGCCTTCAATTGAGGCAGGGTATTCCTGGTAAGTGGTATCGGTACCTGTTACTACGGTGGCTACCGGCAATGATGGTGCCGGTGGAGCGCCCGCTGTTTGCGGTTTTGATGAACAACTATATAATAGTGTGATGGCTATAAGCCCTAAGATGATTCGTTTCATTTTTTTTGAGTTTTTGTAGTTAATGATGTGGTTTAATTATATATGATGGAGTTATGAGTTTTAGTAATTAAGTACTTTCAAAAGCCTGTTGATAAAATAAGCAACATGCATTGTTGCATACCATAGTAGTGGTTTAATGCCATTAAATTTTTTAACAGTGTTAAGTAATTGATAAAAAATGGCGATAAAAGATTTCATTTTTATATTATTTTAATTTTTAGAACCAATTTATTGCAGACTTGTTAATCTGCTGTTTTTTGAGTTGTTTTCGGGAGCTGTCGTTTATAGTCCCCCGGAATCACTTATAAGCTATTCGTTTATGGTACGAATAATGCCGCCGATGGCGTCTTTTAATACCTGGCGGTTTATTTCATCAGAGAAACCCCTGCTCAGTAAGTTGATCGACACTAATCCGTGTACAACCGACCACAAAGTGTAATATTTGGTACAGATCACCTCTGATTCCATATCAGTAATACCCATCAGTTCGCCGATAACCTCGGTTATAATGTCCCAGGGCAGGTCAGCTTCGGGCAGGTTATTTACCATCTCGCAACTACAGTTGGTGGTTACACCAAACATGCCCTGGTAAAGCTCCTTATTTGCAAACGCGAAGTTCCAATAAGCTTCCCACATCGCTTCCAGTTGTTTAGCCGGTAAGCGGTGTTTGCTTTTTGCTTCGCGAAGATCTTTAGCCAATATGAGGAACCCTTTGCGATTGAGTTCAAGCAATATGGCTTCTTTGTTCGAAAAGTATTCGTAAATAATAGGAGCGGTGTATTCAATTACATCAGCAATTTTGCGCATGCTTAAAGCCTGCCATCCTTCTTCCTTAACAATCTGAAGCGCAGCATCCAGTATGTTAGTCCTGGTTTCTTCCTTCAATCGTAATATCCTGTCTTTACTTGCCATTTCTATTTACCCTATTAAATTATTTAACAGCGTTAAGCAAATGTACAGCGATAAATTTAAAAGCGTATTCATTTAATTGTCATAAAATATTTTACCATCATTATTATGCATGATAAAGAGAGGTTTTAAGTTCAAAATAGCTGACAACAAGGCCCGTATATATAGTATTGATAAGAGCAATGTAAACTAAAAAACGTTTTTTGTGTTATAAAGAAGTTGATCATATAATGGTTTATGATCATGCATTATAAATAACAAACCTATGAAAAATAAAATATGGCTACCGCTAATAATAGTAGCGATTGCCGCACTAAGCCAGGGTTGTGTCAGCAATAAAAAATATGCTGAACTACAAACCAATTACAACCGGTTACAGGATACCAACCGTAACCTTTTACAAAGTTACCAGGTAACACAGCGTGAACTGGAAGGTTCCAAAGCCCGTGTACAAAGCCTGCAGGAACAAATTGATGCTGCAAAAGCAAATGCGGCTGTATTGCAAAATGCTTTGAACCAATGTTTAGCAGGCAATAACCAGGGCGGCGCAAATATTGCAAAGCTGGTTGATGAGATAAATTCATCGAACAAATACATACAGCATTTGGTGAATGTGAAAAATACGAGCGACTCACTTAATATGGTATTGACTACAAACCTGACACGATCATTAAGTGCTGATGAAGCACAGGGGGTTGATGTGAAGGTGTTGAAAGGCGTGGTTTATATATCGCTTGCTGATAATATGCTGTATAAATCGGGTAGTTATGAAATATCTGATAAAGCTGGCGCTACATTAGCTAAAATAGCCAAGATCATTAATGATTACTCAACCTATGATGTACTGATAGAAGGTAATACCGATAATGTACCTATTAAACAAACTAACATCCGAAATAACTGGGATTTGAGCGGTTTAAGGGCCTCGTCGGTTGTGCAGGCTTTACAAAATAATTATGGGGTCGATCCTAAACGTTTAACAGCAGGCGGCCGTGGCGAATATAACCCGATAGCTGATAATAGTACACCTCAGGGTAAATCGCAAAACAGGCGTACACAGATCATTATTACACCTAAGCTCGACCAGTTTATGGCCTTGATAGGAAAAGCACCGGCACCAACGGATGCAACTCCTCCAGCCAAATAAAAAATAATTGAATCTTATTTAAGAGCGCTTTCATGAAAATGAGGGCGCTTTTTTTAAAACCAATCGCAGTATTAGTTGTGTTATAATT
>Ga0206949_1197_pt2 | contig 17781 bp, 14 predicted proteins | sample Alteio_BWOrgHeat_40_FD_153240 | JGI IMG/M metagenome (GOLD analysis project Ga0206949, IMG submission 153240) | Enriched cells from forest soil in Barre Woods Harvard Forest LTER site, Petersham, Massachusetts, United States -... | ecosystem: Environmental > Terrestrial > Soil > Temperate forest >...
TAAGGAGAACCCAATGGCGGGTATGACCTCCCACAGCCCCAGCATACCGAGCGCCAGTTTATCATGCGTGATCTTATATACATAGTAGCTGATGATGGTAGCCTGCATATTCAGCGCCAGGATGATGGCAAAACGAAGCAGGAGATAATTCCTGAATAAAGGATAGTGCAGTGTTTTGTTCTTGACCAGAAATGATAAGCCGAGTTTCAAATATAGCGATTTTGGTTTCGGCAAAATTATTGTATTAAGAAGATATTAAGGTCTAAATTTGTACAGCAGATGAATAATATAACGCAGATCATTGGCACAAGTATCGTGCAGGCCTTCCAGGAACTGCGGGCCAATAAGCTGCGCTCTTTTCTTTCCCTGCTGGGTATTACCATTGGTATCTTTTGCATTATTGCTGTATTGACCGTGCTTGACAGCATGAAAAACAATATACAAAAAGAGGTATCGACCCTGGGCAGTGATGTGCTGTATGTAGGGCGCTGGCCGTGGATGGACGAAGGTGGCGTATATAAATGGTGGGAGTACTGGCGCCGCCCCGGCATGACGCCAATTGAGGCCAAAGCCATAGAAACACAAGTACCCGATGTGGCGTTTACAACCATTTGCCTTACCTCAGGGAGAATAACCGTAAAACATGGTGATATGGACGCAAGCAGCATACAGAGTTATGCAGTATTGCGAAACTTCGACCGGTTACAAAATATTGAGATAGCTAAAGGCCGCTATCTAAGCGCTTCGGAACTTGACGGAGGTAGTAATGTAGTGGTGCTGGGAGATGAAGTATACCAGAGCCTTTTTCCGGGGAATATTAATCCGCTGGATAAGACCGTAAATTTCCTGGGAAGAAAGTTTATAGTGGTAGGCGTAATGAAACAATCTGGCCAAAACCTTGCCGGGTTTGATTTTGATAATTCTGTTATCTATCCTTATTATGCCGCCGCCTCGCTTATAGAAGTACATTCACTGAATTACGACCCGATGCTGGCTGTAAAAGCACTAAACGGAGCAAATATTGACAATATAAAATATGAAGTAGAGGGAGTATTGCGCCGGCTGAGGAAAGTGAGGCCCGGGCAAGGGGATGATTTTGCTATAAACCAACTGAGCCAGGTGTCAGAACGATTGGAAGCAGTGTTTGGAACGATAGATATAATAGCGTGGGTGATAGGCGGATTTTCGTTGATTGTGGGCGCATTTGGCATTGCCAATATCATGTTTGTGACCGTAAAAGAACGCACTAAGGTGATAGGTTTGAAGAAAGCCATAGGCGCACGTAAGGCCTCCATTTTGTGGGAGTTCCTGCTGGAAGCGATAGTACTATGCTTGCTTGGCGGGATCATTGGAATAGTGATTGTGCTTTTACTGAGCCTGGGGCTAACTTACGGAGCCGACTTTGAAGTTACTTTGTCTGTAAACAACTTCTTTATCGGTATTTTTGTATCTATATTCGTTGGCGTTTTATCCGGATTAATACCTGCATGGTCGGCATCTCGTATGGACCCTGTGGTGGCAATTAGAACAAACTGATATTATGAAAAAGAAAGGGGTGCTTATACTTGACAAAGAGCGTATCTCATACAAACTGCGCCGAATGGCCTACGAAATATGGGAGCGCAACTGCGATGAAAAAGAGATCACATTGCTGGGAATAGAGCAAGGCGGTAAAATAGTTGCTGACAACCTTTGTGAAATACTCAAAGAGATCAGTCCCCTGAAGATAGTATGTATCCCCCTGCAGGTGAACAAGAAAAAACCACTAAACCAGGTACTGGACTTTAAAGAAAACCTGCATGGCCGGTCTGTGATACTAGTTGACGATGTAGTGAACTCCGGAAAAACAATGATCTATTCGCTGCACTCCATACTCTCTTACGACCTGAAAAAACTGATGGTAGCCGTGCTTGTGGACCGCAAACACAAATTGTTTCCTATTGCCTCAGACATTGTGGGGCACTCTGTGGCCACCACCATACAAGATCATATAGAAGTAGAAACAAAAGGCAATGAGATAATAGCCGTATACCTGGAGTAACTGACGATAATATTTGTTCGTCATTTTCAGAATTTTAACTAACAATAACTTCAATAAATGTCATTTACTTTAGTCATCCATGGCGGAGCAGGAAATGTAACACCTGCAATAATGAATGCAGACCTAGAAAAACAATATACAGCAGGATTAAAAGAAGCGCTGGATAGCGGCTACGCCTTATTAGAGAAAGGTGGATCTTCCCTTGACGCCGTAGTGGCGGCAATAAGTACGCTGGAAGACAACCCGCTGTTCAATGCAGGGCGAGGGGCTGTATTTACAAAAAAGGGACTGAATGAAATGGATGCTTCTATAATGGATGGCAGCAACCTTGCCGCAGGCGCGATAGCCGGCGTCAGGAATATTAAGAACCCCATCCAATTGGCAAAAGAGGTAATGATACATTCGGGCCACGTACTGCTGAGTGGCAGTGGCGCAGTAGAGTTCGCCATTAACCAGGGCATGACCATGACCCCGGATGAATATTTTTTTAACCAGCTCCGGTATGACCAGTGGGTAGATATACGCGACACCAACTATACGCAACTTGACCATAAAGGCGATAACCTCAAAGGGCATGTACCGAATCCTGAATACAAATTCGGGACAGTAGGCGCGGTAGCCTGCGACGCTAAGGGAAACCTTGCCGCCGGCACATCAACCGGCGGTATGACCAACAAACGTTTTGGCCGCATAGGCGACAGCCCGATTGTAGGCGCCGGAACTTACGCAAATAATAATACCTGTGCGATATCCTGCACCGGGCACGGGGAGTATTTTCTGCGTGCAGTGGTAGCCTACGACGTTTCCTGCCTGATGGAATACAAAGGCCTGTCGCTGCACGATGCCTGCAATACCGTTATTAAAGACAAGCTGGTAAAAATGGGCGGAGAAGGTGGATTAATAGCTGTAGATGCGAAGGGCAATTTTGACTTCTGCTTTAATTCAGCAGGGATGTACCGGGGAATGAGAAACAGTGAAGGAAAGGAAGAAGTGGCGTTCTACGGGTAAATGCTAAGTTACTTCATGACATACTCCTGCCACGGTATACCCGTAGCAATTGTTTCATTTTCCAATGATTGGTATACAAGCCGTACAGGTATATTTTTTCATTACCATCGATAAAGTCGTAAGCAAGATAATAATAGATGACCTTATCTTTTGTAACATCATCAAGTTCAGAGCCGACGGTCTCATTTTTTATTTCTTTCCAACTATGAAAACCGGACATAACCGTTTCTATGCCCTCGCTATTGATAATGATCTGGGGTACATTGTTTGACGCTCTTTTAATAGAGTCAAATACCAGGTAACCACTAACGACGCACATAATAATTCCGACGATGTAACTATGAGCCACCGTTATCAATGTTACCCCTGCCGTAAAACAAATTACCATTATTGCCGCCATAAATATTTTTCCAAGCTTCGAAACATAAATCCTGGTTTCGGCGGGTATATCAGCATCGTTAGTAAAAAGCATTTCCCGGTTATTATATAGGTGCAGTAACAAAGCAAACTTAATAAATAATATTTCAATGTTAATTATGGACGTAGAAAGCTTTATTTCCCAATAAGATACGGCAATAACAACCGTTCTTCTCAAATCCCGTAAATTTGTATCAGGAGCATTTATGGCAGAGAAAAAAAAAGCGGTAGCTAAACCCGCTAAGAAAAAAGAAAGTGTTGCTGCCGCTAAAACGGCTAAACATATAGAGGGTATTTCAGCCCCGGAAGTGGAACATCATACTGCTGCCGATAACCTCGTACCAACAAAAAGCGATGATATATTCATTAAGGGCGCGCGTATGCACAACCTTAAGAATGTAGATGTGTCCATACCCCGAAACAAACTGGTAGTAGTAACGGGTGTCAGCGGCAGTGGTAAATCATCGCTAACTATGGATACCTTATTTGCAGAAGGACAAAGGAGGTATGCCGAGAGCCTCAGTGCTTATGCGAGACAATTCCTGATGCGCATGGATAAACCTGATGTGGACTACATCCGGGGCATTTGTCCGGCTATAGCAATAGAACAAAAAGTGACTACCCGCACCCCACGCAGTACGGTTGGCAGCATGACCGAAATATATGATTATCTGCGCCTGTTATTCGCACGTATCGGTAAAACATATTCACCCATAAGTGGCAAGGAAGTAAAGAAAGATACGGTAACTGATGTGGTGGAGTTCGTGAAGGAGCTACCCGTTGGCTCAAAAGTTCAGTTCATTGTGCCATTGGTATTGCGTTATAAACGTAGTCTTGAAGAAGAGCTGAATATTCTGATGCAGAAGGGATTCAGCCGTATCTACGTACCGGCTACAGATGAAAAACCGATACGGATAGAAGACGTACTTGCAGGAACGGTGAAGCCAGGAAAAGCAAAAGTGAACCTGCTTATAGACCGTATAGTAGTTAAGGAGCAATTTGATGAAGACGATCTGCACCGCCTTGCAGATAGTATACAAACAGCTTTCTATGAAAGCGAAGGAGAATGCCTGGTAGAAGTTGATGGAAAAGACATTCATACTTTCAATAACCGCTTTGAGGCGGATGGAATGTTGTTTGACGAACCAACACCGAACTTATTCTCTTTTAACAACCCGTTTGGCGCCTGCCCTGCCTGTGAAGGATTCGGGCAGGTACTGGGCATTGATGACGGGCTGGTGATACCCGACCCGAAGTTGAGCGTTTATGAAAGTGCCGTAGCAGCATGGCGCGGAGAAAAAATGAGCGAATGGAAAACGGCGTTTATTAAAGCTGCGGTAAAGTATGATTTCCCGATACACAAACCGATCGTTGAATTATCGGATGAAGAGCGTCGGCTGCTCTGGGAAGGAAATGACCGTGTAAATGGCATCAATGATTTCTTTGCGATGGTAGAGCAGAACCTCTACAAGGTACAGTACCGCGTGATGCAGGCCCGATACAGGGGGCGCACTGTTTGCCCTACCTGTAAAGGCACGAGGCTAAGAAAAGAGGCACTGTACGTAAAGGTAAATGGTGTGACCATTGCAGACCTTATGTTCCGGCCTGCGGATGAGCTATACACCTGGCTAAGCGAAATAAAACTGAATGAGCACGATACTGTGGTGGCAAAGCGAATACTCCTGGAAATACACCAGCGCATGAAAACCCTGCTGGACGTTGGCCTTGGTTACCTTTCGCTGAGCAGACTTGCAAATACATTATCGGGCGGAGAAAGCCAGCGCATACAGCTCACCAAATTCCTGGGTAGTAACCTTACCGATTCCCTGTATATACTGGATGAACCGAGCATTGGCCTACACAGCAGGGATACTGAACGCCTGATAGGGGTGCTCAAGACCTTGCGCGACCTGGGAAATACTGTGGTCGTTGTGGAGCATGATGATATGATGATGCGCGAAGCAGACTACATCATAGACATGGGGCCACTGGCCAGCCACCTTGGTGGTGAAGTTGTAGCTGCCGGTACGTTCCGGGAACTGATAAACAACAAAGCCAGTCTTACCGGAAAATACCTGAGTGGCGAGTTGAAAATAGAACCACCTGCTGTAAGACGGAAACCGCTGGGCAAGATCAGGCTGGAAGGTTGCAAGCAGAATAACCTCAAGAATGTAGATGTGGATTTTCCGCTTAATATGCTTTGTGTGGTGACCGGCGTGAGCGGCAGCGGCAAGACCACACTGGTAAAGCAAACACTTTATCCTGCATTGCTTAAGCACTATGGCGAGGGTGCAGACAGACCGGGGCTGCATAAGAACCTAACGGGCGACCTGAAAAATATTACCCACATAGAACAAGTAGACCAAAACCCGATAGGCAAATCATCGCGCAGTAACCCGGTTACGTACATTAAAGCCTATGATGAGATACGTAAGCTCTATACGAAGCAGCCCCTGGCAAAAATGCGTGGATTTACAGAGAAGCATTTTTCATTTAATACAGATGGTGGCAGGTGCGATACCTGTAAAGGCGAGGGTGAGGTGATCGTAGAGATGCAGTTCCTGGCAGATGTGCACCTGCTGTGTGAGATATGTAAGGGCAAACGGTTTAAAGAAGAGGTGCTGGAGGTTACTTACCGAACTAAAAGTGTTTACGACCTGCTTGAAATGAGTGTGGACGATGCGATAGCATTTTTTGCAGACGAAAAGAAAATTGCCGCTTCGCTACAGCCTTTGAGCGATGTGGGACTGGGATATGTGAAGCTGGGACAAAGTAGTAATACGCTCAGTGGCGGGGAAGCGCAAAGAGTGAAACTCGCGTCGTTCCTGGGTAAAGGAAAAGCGAAAGACAAAGTGTTGTTTATTTTTGATGAACCCACCACGGGCCTGCATGTACATGACATAAAGAAACTGTTGCAGTCATTTGATGCGCTTCTTGAACAAGGACATTCCATAATTGTTGTGGAGCACAACACAGATGTAATAAAGAGCGCGGATTGGGTGATAGACCTGGGCCCAGAGGGAGGAAAAGCAGGTGGCTACCTGTTGTACGAAGGCCCACCTGAGGGATTGAAGAAAGTTAAGAACAGCTATACAGGTAAATATATGTAGTGAAACCCGGTAGCTTGTGCGCCGTTTTTTTGTAACTTTAGTAAAATTTTCTGAGCATGAAAAAGTCGGGTTTATTTATTGCTGTGCTGATGATGCCGTTCGTATTTTCTTATGCGGGCGACAAAAATAAAAAGAAGACACAACAGCCTGCATTGCCAATTGTGAGGGTGGGCAATATCAATTCGTATATGACCACACGTGCCGAAATACTGGCTAATCCGAAACTAACCATAGACTCTCCGTGCGCCATTGCCGGGTTTTCAGTGTCGCTTATAGCTCCTGGCCACGACTTCTTTGGTCCTTTATATGTTCATGGCGTAGATTTTAACGAACTGCAGATCAGCAAGATAAAAGAATGGGACTACCCAAATACTACCATTTACATCGAAGACATACACTGCAACTGTCATGAGCAGGACTACGCACCACCTGCTATTGTATTGAAGTACGATCATTGATACATCGACGATGCTAAATGAAAAGCCCGGTAAGCATTTTGCTTACCGGGCTTTTCATTTCTACTGCCAATCTTATATACCTACCCTGAGGTTGGCTATATCGTTAATTCTTTTCTCTGCCATGCGCATAGCAGCGAGCTGTGTATGCACCTTGTCTCTTTCTGCGATATCAAAGATATCCAGTGTGCGCTGGTAAATTTTACTTACTGTGTTAATTGCCCGGTCTTTGTTATAGCCATCTATCTCAATGCTTATATTGATGATACCACCGGCGTTTATCAGGAAGTCGGGCACATAGATAATGCCTTTTTCTACCAGCATAGGGCCGTGTACATTTTCATCTGCAAGCTGGTTGTTGGCGGCACCAGCTATCACCGGGCACTTCATTTTGTTGATGCTTTCGGTATTCACTGTAGCGCCCAGTGCACATGGCGCATATATATCGATATCCAGATCGAATATCGTTTTGTTATCCACTACCTGCGCCTTCGGGTATTTTCCTAAAGCTTGTTTTATTTTAGCTTCATTGATATCACTAATAAACAAGACAGCACCTTCTTCTACGAGGTGGCCCATCAGGTATTGCCCTACATTGCCTGCGCCCTGCACCAATACTTTCTTATTGCTCAGGCTGTCATTACCCCAGGCCTTCTTTGCAGCGGCCTTCATGCCCACATATACTCCATATGCAGTAAGTGGCGAAGGGTCTCCGCTTCCACCACTGTATTCAGGCTTGCCGGTCACAAACTTTGTTTCCATGCCTATGTATTCCATGTCGGCAGATGACGTATTCACATCTTCCGCTGTAATGTATTTACCATTCAGGCTATTTACAAATTTGCCATACCTGCGCCAGTACACTTCCGATTTCAGCTTTGCAGCATCACCTATCAGCACTGCTTTGCCTCCACCGAGGTTCAGACCACTTATAGCAGACTTATAGGTCATACCACGACTCAACCGCAATGCGTCGGTAAGCGCCTCTTCGTAGCTGTTATAATTCCAGAGGCGAGTACCTCCCAGCGATGGCCCGAGTGTTGTGTTGTGTACGGCTATTATAGCGTTCAGACCGGTATGTGGATCCTGGCAGAAAACTACCTGCTCATGTCCCATACCTTGCATTTGTTCCAGAACTGATGACTGCATGTGTAATATTTGAGGGTGCAAACCTAAGTAATTTGTTGGAAGTTAAGACAAACCGGAAGCGAATATATTGTTATAAAGAAAAGATGAAAAGTTATAAATGATAAGCATAAATATAGCTGCCGAATTTCAACGTACAAATTATACCAATTCAAAAACCGTGATCTCTGGCAGCACCCCAAGTCTGCCGGGATAGCCTAGGAAACCAAAGCCTCTGTTCACATAGAGGTTTTGGGTGCCCTCTGTATACAACCCTGCCCATTCATTGTACATGTACTGCACCGGGCTCCACTTGAACCATTTGGTATCAACGCCAAACTGCATGCCATGGGTATGCCCGCTCAATGTTAGCTGCACATCGCCATATTCAGGTATTACCTGCGCATGCCAGTGAGAAGGATCATGCGATAAAAGTATCTTGGTAGGAATGTTCTTTTCTTTCAAGCCGTCATACGCCTTACGCATATCGCCGTACTTAGGGAAATTTGCCTTTGCACTCCAGTTCTCAATGCCTATCAGTGCTATCTTACCTGTACCACGCTCCAGTACCACATGTTCGTTCATCAATAACCTCCAGCCCATTGCTGCATGTATGCTTTTCAGTTTGTCGAGGTTGGCAATTTTATCCTGTGGCGTGGGCCATTGCACATAGTCACCGTAGTCATGGTTGCCCAATGTGGAGTATACACCCATTGGTGCACTCAGCTTAGAAAATATTTCCTGGTATTTTGCATCCACTTCGTCTGAATGATTGTTGACCAGGTCTCCGGTAAAAAATATGATATCCGCTTTCTGATCCATCACCCGCTGAATGCCGTGTGCCACCGCAGCATGATTGTCGAAGCTGCCGGTATGTATATCTGATATCTGCACGATTCTTATTCCTTTGAATGACTCAGGCAATGACGCTAACTTCAGTTTTATCTTTCGTACCCTATAATTATACCTGTTGCGAATGCCATAAGTGAATCCTACCAGGGAGAGCCCGCCCAGCACCAATGCCGTACGCTTCAGAAAAAGCGACCGGTCGATATTTGCCACAGTATCTCCGGCAGATGATCCGCGGTATATCAGTGCACTGACGAGCCAGGTGATCAGCCTGCGTATATCATCAATAAGCATCACGAGCAGTACGAGTATCTTCCCCACCACAAAGCCCAGCACAAAGGCAATGTATACATTCCGCAGCAGGTGCGGCACGTTTGCCCAATTAATTGTCCGGAAGAATATAAGCCCCATCCAGCTTAACACAGTAAGGGACAGATAAACGGTGGTTAATGTTATACGCAATGCTGATGGCAAATTCCGTACCGCGGACCGCACAACTATAAAACTATAGTATTCGGCCAACCCGATGATGCTGAGGATAATAAACAATCTAAGTTTCATAGTACCATTTTAAAATGTCAGGAACTCTTCTATCTGCGTATCTATTATTGCCGCTGTCTCCGGCTTTAACAGATTCCCATCCATATCTATTTCGTCATTGATCCGTGATATAATGACCTTATTGTATAGCACATGCACCTTCATATAGTGCAAAATAGCCGTCATGTGTTCTATGCCGCGCAGATTACCTGCCCGCCCGTCAGAGATGCCCACTAATGCCGCTTTCTTATACCACCAGCACTTTTTTATGTCGCTGTTGTCGATCATTAATTTCAGTATGCCCGGGAAACTTGCATTGTACTCCGGCATGATAAAAATGAACTTCTGAGCAGGCACCAGGTACTGCTGCTCCATGTCCATCATTGCGGTACCGCGTTCCCACACTTCTCTATTTTCCAGCGACAGCAACTTTACATCTTCCCCTTTTTCGGATAGCAACTTATGATACAGGCTCGCCGTCCGCAAAGTCATACTGTCAGAACGATTAGTACCCGCTATTATTGTAGTCATCAGGAGGTAAGCAATTGAGGAAACAAAGGTGTGTACTATTTGTCAAATAAAGCGCGGCAGCTACCTGGGAGAACAGAATTTCTTCTTATTGCTTAATAGCAAAATACTATCATTCACGGGCTCAATTAACTAACGAACCACCCCGAAAGGTGGTTCATTGTTGATCATCTTATAGCAAATAACTTATTTAGCGGCCTTATCAATCACATATACGTCCTCGCCTTCATGCTTCATTCTGTAATTTTCGCGGGCATATTGTTCCAGTTTCCTGGGATTTGTCATCAGGTCGTTCCGCTCTGTATTCATTTTCCCTATTTCAGCATTCAGGTAGGCGATATTATCGCTTATTCTGTTAAGCTCTTTCTGATGTTGCTGCAATGTGATCCAGTCGTTCTGGTCAAAAAATATCGTCCATGCCAGGAAAGCCGCTCCTGCCAGCAAATACTTGTTGGTCAGTACCTTAATAGCTTTTGTCATAAACGTCATTTTATCTGCTTTTTACCTACCAAATTTAAGAGTTTTCCCCGGATAAAAAGCATTACCATTTAGTTCTGCTTCTATCCTTAGTAACTGATTATACTTGGCCATACGGTCACTACGGCTGGCAGACCCTGTTTTTATCTGTCCGCAGTTGAGCGCAACAGCGAGGTCTGCTATGGTATTGTCTTCTGTCTCTCCGCTACGGTGGCTCATTATGGTGTTATAACCATTTTGCTGTGCCATGGCTACAGCGTCCATCGTTTCACTGAGCGTACCAATCTGGTTCACCTTTACCAGCAATCCATTGGCAATATTTTCTTTTATACCCCTTTCGAGCCGCGTAACGTTTGTAACAAAAAGGTCGTCGCCTACCAATTGCACTTTATCACCGAGCGCTTCAGTAAGTTTTTTCCAGCCTTTCCAGTCGTCTTCCGCCATACCATCTTCTATGCTTATGATCGGGTATTTCTTACACCATTTCACCCAATACTCCACGAGTTCATCGCTGCTCATCTTCTTACCATCGCTCTTGTGGAAATGATATTTCTTATCCTTATCGTTCCAGAGTTCGCTATTTGCAGCGTCCATAGCTATGCTGACCTGAATGCCTGGTTTGTATCCGGCCTTTTCAATAGCTGTCAGAACTGTTTCGATAGCCTCTTCATTGCTTTGTATGTTAGGAGCGAAACCGCCTTCATCACCCACATTGGTGCTGTAACCCTTGTTCTTCAATACTGTTTTCAGAGAATGGAATATCTCTACTCCCCAACGCAAACCTTCGCTAAAATTTGCAGCGCCCACCGGCACTACCATAAACTCCTGGAAGTCAATTTTGTTATCGGCATGTGCGCCGCCATTGAGTATATTCATCATAGGCACCGGCAATGTCCTCGCGTTGGCACCGCCAATATAGCGGTACAGTGGCAAGCCTACAGTTTGTGCCGCAGCCTTAGCCGCAGCCATACTAACAGCTAATATTGCATTTGCTCCAAGCTTACTTTTATTTGCAGAGCCATCAATATCAATCATCGTCCTATCCAATCCGCGCTGGTCGGTAATATCCCAGCCGTACAGTTCCTCAGCTATAATGTCATTTACATTGCTCACCGCTTTCAATACACCCTTGCCCTGGTATTTTTTCTTATCCCCATCCCGCAATTCAGCCGCTTCATGTTTTCCGGTGCTTGCTCCGCTCGGTACAGCCGCACGACCCATAGCACCTTCACTTGTATGTACGTCTACTTCTACTGTAGGGTTGCCACGGCTATCCAGTATCTGGCGTGCAACAATATCTGTAATAAAACTCATAGTTAGATTTTTTGATTTGCACAGCAAAAATATAGTTTATTGTGCAGAATAGTAAGCATGCGCATACTCATTTTAACCATTCTTAACCAAACAGCAAATGATAACCGCTTAAAAAAGAAAGGGCCGGCATAATGCCAGCCCTTCATAAGAATACAATTTCAACGATTAATTTCCAACAACGATCTTCGCGTCATACTTGCCTGATGGCGTTGTAGCCGTTATGAAGTACATACCGGCAGGCTGGTCAAGCGTGATGTCATAAGCCTTGTTAGTTACTATGGTCAACTCCTTTATGGTAGCTCCTAGAACATTACTGATCACTACATGCGCACCTGCATTAATATCTGAAACGAGGTTAATAGTAACATTACCATTTGTAGGATTAGGATATACATTCAGGCCCGTAGCCAGCGCCACTGTATTAGTTACAGCATTAGGAGCCAAAACCAGTGACATAACAACTGACTGGCTAAAGGATCCACATCCGTTAGACACTGTATAGGTCAGCTTATCTCTGCCCGCCTTTGTAACCACATAAGAAGCAACAGCGGTAAAATGGGCATCAGATGAATCACTTTCTCCGACAATATAGCCTAAACTACCTGCGCTACTATCAACCCATGTGCCAACAGTAGCTGCTCCGCCTAATGGTATATATATGGAGCTTGGCGTATGTATCCATGCGTAATATGGAGTTGCCGAAATCTGGTAGTTGCCGCCTGTTGATACGATAGCCGGCCCGCTCACAGTTAAATAGGTTGGAGACTGGTTTACAATAATAGGTATTGTGGTGCGGCTCGTACCGAAAGCATTGGTAAATGTATAGATAACGCTGTCAATACCAATGTGCAAATCGTTAACCGAATCGTCATGGGTATTATAGACGGTTTTTATCCCCGTGAAAACACCTGTCATGCTATCGATTGTACCAATCGTATCATTCGATGTTGACCACCGTCCCACACCACCTATGGTAGTATCAAATACCTGAACGGTAGCACCAACACATACTGCAGAATCAAACGTTGCACTACCATATATAGGTAGCAAAGTAGGCGCAGGCCCTACATTTAATGTTAACAATGAGGTGGTTGTGCCACAAATATTAGTAACAGTATAAGTAATAGTGGTGATGCCTGTGTCTATACCTTTCACAAGACCTGTGAAGGTGTCAATAGTTGCAATCGAAGTATCATTGCTAAACCACATACCGCCTATAGCTGAGTCCAAAAGCATCCGTGTATTGCCGATCCCAACACTGTCGCCACCTGTAATCACAGAAGAAGTGCGGATAACAGTAACTGTGTCTGTAGCAATGCTTGTACCACATGCATTAGAAAACAAATAGGATATTACGGCAGTTCCCTGCGATACGCCGGTAACATTTCCTGAACCGTCGACAGTAGCCACAGAAGAAGAACCTGTGATCCAGATACCGCCTGACACTGTTTCACTCAGATGAACAAATGTTCCAAAACACAAAGTAGATGGCCCTGAAATAATACCATGTGGTAACACTGTATCAACTATTACACCAAAACTTGCAGAAGTTGTACCACAACCATTTGTGAAATTGTAGAAAATAATAGTGCTTCCACCGCCTGTACCAGTAACATCACCCGCCGGAGAAACTACAGCAACTGTTGTATTGCCGCTTGTCCAGGTGCCAACACCCAGAACATTTGGGTCTGTCAATGTTATGAAATTGCCTTTACACGTTGTGCCTGGACCTGAAATAGTTGATGACGTTACGGTTGTATCTATACGTAGTGTATAAGTCGTCGTGTCCGTACCGCATGCGTTTGTAGCGCTATAGCTGATCATAACAGAGCCAAAGTTAACTCCCGACACTATGCCGCTGGAGCTGCCGATAGTTGCTAACGATGTATTAGAACTGCTCCATGTGCCACCGGTTACCGCATCTGATAAAGTGATTGTACCCGTTTTACACACTGCTACTGCCCCAATTATCGTTCCGGCATTCGGGCCAATTACGTTCAGCATTGCGGCAGTAGAGGTATCAGCCCCGTCTGAATTAGTAGCTATAGCCCTGTACCAATGGCCGGAAAGTGTAAAATCAGCTTTAATGCTTATCGAATCGGTTGTAGCACCAAGATATTCAAGTACACTGGTTACCGTTGACCAGGTAGTACCGCCGTCAGTTGATACCTGCCACGAATAAGTAATAGGCGTACTGCCGGGAGTATCTGTAACTGCAACCGAGAAAAATGTTAATGCACTATCACACACTGTCGTATCGCGAGGGCTGGCATGGATTACAGGTATTGTAGCTTTTGCAGCTACAGAAAGCAAAATAAAGCAGGAAACAAGTAAACTCTGTAAGTAAAAACTTTTTTTCATATTGTATTTTTTGTATTTTTTATAAGAATAATTTCCTGAACTCGGAAGCATTTTCGGGTTTTTAGATCAGAGATCCGGCGCCAAAGCAGCAACTTGTATGCTCAAAAAACTACAAGGGAGCAAATTTAATCAATTCAAACTAATTTCTGCATTTTGGAATATCAATCTGTATATAATTTATTTGGTTATACAAGCTTATTTTTGTGTTATTTTTCTGTATTTATTATTACGCCTCACCCGAAAACTAACCCTGCCTCCTTTAATAGACGTAAAATCAGCAAACAATCTTGGGTTTTGAAAAAAATAAACTTACTAATACATGGTATGGCAAAACCCGTGCCAGATTTATTCTCACTTGCAACATCAAAAATAATATGCGAAACATTCATTTCTTCGCCATATTCGTAACTTAGGCGACTCAAAATACATACAGTACCATGGCACAGTTGATCAGGAAGGAAGACGCTTTGGAATATCATTCGAAAGGAAGACCCGGAAAAATAGAAGTTATCCCGACCAAAGAAACCAAAACCCAGCGCGACCTGGCACTTGCTTACTCCCCCGGTGTAGCCGAACCGTGCCTGGAAATCCATGCCAACGTAGAGAATGTATACAAATATACCGCTAAAGGCAACCTGGTAGCCGTTATCAGCAATGGGACTGCTGTATTGGGACTAGGCAATATAGGTCCGGAAGCGGCAAAGCCGGTGATGGAGGGGAAAGGTCTGCTTTTCAAAATATATGCTGACATTGACGTTTTTGACATAGAGCTTAATGTACATGATATAGATGGTTTTGTAAACGTAGTAAAGGCTCTTGAACCCACTTTCGGCGGAATAAACTTAGAGGATATAAAAGCGCCCGAATGTTTTGAGATAGAGCGCCGGCTTAAAGAGGAACTAAGCATACCTATCATGCACGACGATCAGCACGGAACAGCAATAATATCCGGCGCTGCGCTACTCAATGCTATTGATATAGTAGGCAAAAAAATAAGCGATGTAAAGTTCGTGATCAGCGGAGCCGGTGCATCCGCCATTTCCTGCTGCAAAATATACCTGGCACTTGGCGCAAAAGTGGAAAATATGTATATGTTTGACAGTAAGGGGCTGCTTGTAAAAAGCCGCACCGACCTTGAAGACTACAAGCTACAATTTGCTCATGACATGAAAGCCATCGACCTCCACGAAGCAATGGAAAACGCTGACGTTTTCATAGGTCTGTCTAAAGCAAATGTCGTTACCAAAGATATGGTGAGGAGCATGGCAGCGAAGCCTATAGTATTTGCGCTCGCTAATCCTGATCCGGAAATAAGTTATGACGATGCCATTGCAGCACGCCCCGATGTGATCATGGCCACAGGCCGCAGCGACTATCCCAACCAGGTAAATAATGTACTGGGCTTCCCTTACATATTTCGCGGTGCGCTGGATGTACGCGCCGGCAGCATCAATGAAGCCATGAAACTGGCTGCAGTAAAAGCGCTGGCTGCCCTGGCAAAGGAACCTGTACCGGATATAGTGAATGTAGCTTATAACGACATAACCCTGGAGTATGGGCCTACCTATATTATACCAAAACCAATGGACCCGCGCCTGCTGGTGAGCGTGTCTACGGCGGTAGCAAGAGCTGCAATGGATAGCGGGGTGGCAAAGAAACCTATTACAGATTGGGCTGCTTATGAAGCAGAACTATATCATCGCCTCGGATCGGACGACAACCTGCTCAAGTACATAATAAATAAAGCGAAGCAAAATCCAAAACGCGTAGTATTTGCCGAGTCGGAGAACATTAAAATCCTCAAGGCAGCGCAGATAGCACGCGATGAAGGCATAGCGATCCCGATATTGCTGGGCAACGAAGCTAAAATACGTGCGATGATAGCGGAGAACAACCTGCACCTCGAAGACGTAGAAATAATAGACCCTAAAAATGACGCAACAGAGAAAAAGCGCTGTGAGTATGGTGAGGTGTTTTTCGAAAAGCGTAAGCGTAGAGGTTATAACCTTTACGAAGCAAAAAAGGCCATGCGTGAACGCGTGTTTTTCGGCTGTATGATGGTAAATGCCGGCGAAGCAGATGCAATGATCTCCGGACTTACGAGGAAATACCCAGATACTATACGCCCCGCGTTAGAGATCATTGGTATGGCCGACGGCGCTAAACGCGTTGCAGGCATGTACATCATGCTTACAAAGAAAGGCCCGTTGTTTTTTGCAGACACAACACTCAACTTTAACCCCACAGAGGATGAATTGATAGACATCACCCTGCTCACTGCCAATGTAGTTAGTAACTTCAATGTCAAACCGAGAATAGCTATGCTCTCGTATTCCAATTTTGGCAGCAGCCAGTCGCAGGAGGCCAACCTGGTACGCAGCGCCGTGGAACGCATTAAACAGATGCATCCTGACCTGGTTATTGACGGGGAAGTGCAGGCAGGAGTGGCATTCAATAAAGAATTGTTGAAAGAGAACTATCCATTCTCTGACCTGGTGAACGATGCGCCGAACGTGCTTATATTTCCTAACCTTGCGGCCGGGAATATTGCCTACCACCTGCTACAGGAAGTGGGTGGTGCAGAAGCCGTAGGCCCTATATTGCTCGGCCTTCGCAAACCTGTATATGTGCTGCAACTCGGCAGTTCTGTACGGCAGATCGTGAATATCATTGCGCTATCGGTGGTAGAGGCGCAAGTGAAAGGGCATTAGTATCGGTCGACGACAGATTATTTGTCTAATTTTGTAAAAAATGCACGTCAATGAAAAAATTGATACTGTTTCTGTTTATCATCACCGTAGTAGCGCAAGTAAGAGCACAGGATAAGAAAGTACTTCCGAAAAATGACTTGCCGGAAATGAAACAGAGCATTCATGTTGCCGTGGCCGACTTGCCATTGTACACACAGAACTTTGACCATTTGAAGGAACACGATGTGAACTCTATTATCAATGACATAGAAAGCCATCTGAGATATATTGACTCCTTCCCAAAAACAAAAAAGTATAGTGATGTGCTGCTGATAAAATATTTTGCACCGTTGCGGCACTTCTTCCTTACCACAACAAATACAACAAGCCTTGCGTCAAGTTTTCTGTATACCGATGCACCTTACCGGTTTTGCATGTATAACGATACTGCCCTGATGCTACATATATCTGCATTGCGGGATGGTGACATATACAATCTCGCCAAGGTAACAGAACAAAGAAGTGTAAAATCAGCGCTGGAAAGCTGCCTGCTGCCCAGCCTCAAAGCAACAGACGAATTTAAAACTACAGACATAAAATATATTGGACTAAGTGTGTACTATGGCTGCAAAGATACCCGCGAGGGTGCCCCACCTACAGGTACTGTTCCGTACTGCCTTACGTATGTGATGCGCCTGGCTGATCTGCAGCAATATGACGATGGGCTCATAACACTTAAAGGACTTATGGCCACCGGTGAAGTATACATCAGTAACGAAAGCGGCACCGATTTCACGAGAATACAAATGAACACCAATTAGGTAAATGGACATTTCAGAAAAAACCTCAACACTCATAGTAAGTAT
>Ga0206949_1227_pt1 | contig 17515 bp, 14 predicted proteins | sample Alteio_BWOrgHeat_40_FD_153240 | JGI IMG/M metagenome (GOLD analysis project Ga0206949, IMG submission 153240) | Enriched cells from forest soil in Barre Woods Harvard Forest LTER site, Petersham, Massachusetts, United States -... | ecosystem: Environmental > Terrestrial > Soil > Temperate forest >...
GCATCACATCAAACCATCTTTTTTTATCCAGTTTGGATATATGAATGAAACAAAAAAAGACATTCAGCAAACCATCGCTATGATCAATAAACTGTTGCCGTACAGTATCGGCATTTCGGTGTCTTATCCATTGCCGGGAACCGTTTTTTATGAAAGGGTAAAAAATGATATGCAGGAAAAAACCAACTGGACAGATTCGGATGAGTTGCAGATGATGTTCAGGAATACTTTCCGCCCTGCCTTTTATAAACAGCTTCACCGCTATGTGCATAAAAGTTACCGGGCGCACCTGGCAATAGAACAGGCGGTTTTATTAATAAAGCAACCTGCATCGGCCAGCTTTCAGAAATTAAAAAAAGCATTGTCTGTTTTTTATTATGCCCCGGCTTCCTTTATGGCAAAAATAAAAATGCAAAAGCTCGAAAAGATATAATGCCATGCAGCAAACCGTGTCATCCATTAATGAATCCAATGCAGCTGCAGCCTTTGGCAAACAGGCTGTGGTATTTGATGAACTCTATGCAAACGATACGATCATCAAATATAAAAGGGCGAGGGTAAGGGAACATGTGAACCAATATCTCCGGCCAGGCAGCCATATTCTTGAACTGAACGCGGGCACGGGTGAAGATGCTATATTTTTTGCGGGAGAAGGGCATTATGTTCATGCCACAGATGTTTCGCAGGGAATGCTCGATAAACTGGCAGAAAAGGTTGATCGCGCGGATCTTACCAAACAAATTACACATGAGCGTTGCAGTTATACATCGTTACAGGATCTGAAAGAGGCGGGCCCTTATGATCATGTGTTTTCCAATTTTGCCGGATTAAATTGTACGGATCAGTTAGATAAAGTATTGGCATCCTTATCGCCGCTTGTAAAAACCGGCGGCGTGGTTACACTTGTGATACTGCCGAAATTTTGTTTGTGGGAATTTTTATTGATCGGCAAAGGAAAATTCAAAACAGCTTTTCGAAGGTTCTCAGGAAAAAAGGGAACGAAGTCACATATCGAAGGTGAATATTTTACCTGCTGGTATTATAATCCTTCATTCATTATACAACAAATGAAAAATGATTTTACGCTGCTGCAGGCTGAGGGTTTATGTACTTTTGTCCCGCCGTCTTATATGATGCACTTCGCTGAAAAATATCCGCGCTTATATTCATTCTTATGCCGTGTGGAAAAGAAATACCGGTATAGCCGGCCATGGAGAACCATCGGCGATTATTATATAATTTCTTTGCGCAGAAAATAATCTTCATCAGTAAGCTGCGCACCGTGTTTGTTTGTTAATTCGCGTAATTTATTCTCCAGCATATCAAGAATTCTTTTCTGGAAATGTTCCGGGTCGGGCCTGCCAAAATGTTTTGCCACCCGCAATGCCATTGGGTTGCCTTTCATATTTACTTTATGGCGTTTCTCTTTACGGGCCCATCTTCTGCCGGTAACATGCATCAGGTAGTTGTCGAGCCAATCTCCCAGCCGGTTGTTGAATATGGGTTCAGCCAGTTGTTTGAACCATGACCGGCCCGTGTTATGATGGATGGCCGGATCCTGTTCTCCGTAATTTGGGAAATAGGCATTGGCCCAGTTATTCACTTCAAAAAAAGTATCCATGCAATCGCTGCCGGAAACCGGTTTGAGGGTAAGCACTTCGGTAGCAATAAAAATATTTTTTTCTGTCATCAGCAATGCTTCTTCATCAATAAAATAATTCATACAGTACCAATGCTGCTTACCGGTGAGATAGCTTATTTTTTTTAAGCAATGAAGCAAAGTGCGTGCGATCCATAAACGGTTTGCCTGAGTAATGATAAAAAAATCGATATCGGCTCCTTCATCAGCATAATTCTTGGATAAGGAACCCGAGATCCCCACTCCTTTTACAAAAGGGAACTTATACAACTTCGCACCGATACGGTTAGCGATCTGAAGCAGCTCTTCGGCATGTTCATTTCCTTTTCGCCGTCTATGGATCAGTGATGCGTCATTGCTGAGCGTATAGAATTCATCAAACCTGAATATTTGTTTTTTGTTTAACAATTCATCCAATGCTGCCGTTACCTGAAATGGTGTGGCCGGCGTATCCAGGAACTTTCGTATTTCATCAGCCGATACCGGATAATGGAACAGGTCGAAATAAGCAATCGTTTTAAATATGCTGTCTGTTATTGCCAAAAAATATTTTTATATAAAGACGGATCGGAAGCAATATAGGTTGCTTCAAAATGTTAATCCGGGATGACAGTTTTTTGTGAATAAAATTAGTTTTTACAGGCAACCTTCGGGCACCATTTTACGAATTTGGAAGGTAGGTCCCGTAATGATCTAAGAACAATCCAGATGATAGATAATGCCAGCATTTCGCCAGTTCAGGTACTGACACCGAAATTTACGGTGATCGCCGGGGTAACGAGGCACAGGAAACAATTAGACCGCAAACGGAATTATTTTCTTTTCAAGCGTTTATTTGATGTTGTCTTTTCCTTTGTTTTTATTGTTACTGTATTAAGCTGGCTGTTACCGGTTCTTTGTTTGCTGATCAGGCTGGGATCAAAAGGCCCGGTCTTATTCCGTCAAAAAAGAGTGGGCCGCGGAGGAAGATCATTTATATGCTATAAGTTGAGGACAATGGTGATCAACGAAGAAGCAGACAGCCGCCAGGCTTCGGAAAATGATACCCGCATTACAGCACTCGGATGGTTTTTACGCAAATCGAATATTGATGAGTTCCCGCAGTTCTTTAATGTATTGAAAGGTGAGATGAGCGTGATCGGCCCAAGGCCGCATATGTATGCAGACTGTAATCAATTTGCTGCTGTCATGCCGGGTTATAAATTCAGGAACCTGGTAAAACCAGGCGTAACGGGGCTTGCACAAATAAAAGGGTACCATGGGCCCACTACCACAAAAAATGCTATGTTGATGCGGTATCATTGGGACAGTTATTATATCCACAACATTGGTTTATTATTGGATGCAAAGATAATTTTGTACACTATTTTTCAGCGTTTTATTTCTGTTGCTGCATATGCGGCTCAACCATTTCAGCCGGGGAAAGGCCATACAAAAGAAATATTGCCTAATTAAGAATTTGTATGATAAAGGAAATGGCCCATACAATACCTGCAGATGACATTCTTTCATCGTCGCTATCAGTAACGGATCTTTTTTCAAGGCCGCTTGAAAAAATAAAACTGCAGCACCGGGCGGAAAAATATCTTTTTAAAGAAGACCGCGGCGGCATTGCCTACATCCGCAAAACAGTTCAAAAAGGAGATATCGTTTTTGATATCGGCGCACATAAAGCAGGCTATCTTTATTTTTTTCTCGAACAATTGGGTGAAAGCGGAAGCATATTCGCTTTTGAACCGCAGGCGTTATTGTATAAATACCTGCAGAAACTAAAACATCTTTTCACCTGGCAAAATGTACATATTGAGCCCGCGGCGGTATCTGACAGATCGGGCACTGCATTGTTGTGTATTCCGCATAACAGCGGCAGGCTCTCATCTCCCTGTGCAACGATCATTGAGAGCCACATGTCTTTTACTTATCAGGCGAAAGAACAGGTAAACACCGTTTCTATTGATGAGTATTGCAGGCGTTACAGCCTGTTTCCCGACTTTCTGAAAATAGATGTTGAAGGAAATGAACTGCTCGTATTTAAAGGCGCCAGGGAAATATTACAGATCTGCAAACCCAGGATATTATTCGAGTGTGAAGCAAGGTTTGTTGGAGAAGAAACATTATTTGAAACATTCCGTTTTCTCGAAAACATTGGCTACACCGGCTATTTTATCATGGGTGATGCAATTTGCCCAATCGCTGAATTCGATATCAGCCAACACCAGCATCCCGATGCAGGGACCTACTGCAATAATTTTATTTTTGAATAACGCGTTGCTTATTCTTTTCGAGGTAAAATAAAGAATAGAAAAAAGCAAAGAAGAATATTCCCTTATTGGCATCCAGTATATTTTCTGAAAAAGATACGGATGTGATAATGACTAAAAAACTACAGTACAAAACATCTTTTGAGCGGATCGCATTTCTGAAAGCGGCAGATAAGAGAAGCAAAAAAACGGCAAGCCCCAATATTCCCGTTTGAATAAGAAAACTAAGGAACTGGTTATGTGCGTTCAATTCATTTATATAAGAGTTGTAATATTTGTGTGCGTAATATTTCTCTTTTAACAATGCAACCTCACTTCCACTTCCGTAACCGATAATGGGCGATTCGCGGATCAGTTCCCAGGCACATCCCCATCTTACCGCCCTGGGCTCGAGTATGTTCAGGTTGATGCTTGCCTGGGTGAGATCGCCCTTTAATTCTGTTACATACCTGTTCTTAAAGGCATCATTCTGTGTTAATGTAACAATGATCAATAGAGAAGCGGTGACAGATATGGCAATGAATCTGACTGCCTGTTTACCTTTCAATAAAAACACAGGAACAATAATATTGATGATGATCAGCAATGAAATAAAAACAGCACGGGAAGATAACTGCACGATACCGGCCGATAAGATCAATAGGCCGATACCATATAGAACACGATCCATTTTTTTCTGTGAGCGGATCAGTAAATAGAATAGGGTTGCAATAGATAATGCAATGTACATGGAGAAATAAGTAGGATGCATATCTATCGGCTCAGAAAAATTATGGTTGATAAATGCCGTACTGAAAAGAGAACCGGCCGGCAAATGATTAAGCTGAATGATCCTGAGTGCATTTATATACAGGTAAACAATGGTCAATACACACGAAATACTTAACCCGGTTAATAACTGTATTTTGTATTTGCTGATATCAAGTGAGGTAAGCAGGAAAAGAAATGGAAACAACAGTATGGCTAACTGCCTCTCCCATTCTGAAAAAGCTTCATCCCGGTAATGCGTATACAGTGTGCCGATGCAGGTAAGTAAATAAACCGAGAGGGGAAGAATGATCATGCGTAATTGCAAAGAAACAAGATCCTTTTTCCTGAGATGGATCAATGTATGCAGAAGAAAGGTGATCAACGCCACTTCGCTGTATAAACGGTCGAATGGCAGGCTAACCAGAAAAACAAGCAGCAAATAATAAGCTGTTTTACTCGCAAAATTATCTTTTATAAAAAGTACGTCTTTCATTTGTGTAATGCATTATAACAACGAATAATGAACTGTTCATATGCTGAAATGACCATTGGCCAGTTATACTGTTCCCTGATCTTTTGAAAGTTATTCGCGATCATTTTATTTTCCCCGCCATGGTATGTAATAGCTGCTATTCTTTCTTTTATTTCATCAACAGAAGAAAAATAATATGCATCGGCGCCCAGAATGGCTTTATTAAAAGGGTTATCATGCGCACAGATCAAAGCCTTTGCCGCCATGGCTTCCAGCAATGACGGATTGGTTCCGCCGCAACTATGTCCATGAAAATACAGGCCGCAAAATAATTTGAGTGTATACAATTTTACCGGATCATATATTGCCCCTGCAAAGATCACATTCGCCCTGTTTTTGAATTTGTTTACAAGGTATTTACCAAAAGAATTATTTGTATTGCCTACTACCAGAAATTTTTTATCTGTGTTGCTTTTGCAGAAGCCATCCAATATCATTTCAACATTATTCTCGGGTTCCATGCGGGCTATTAAAAGATAGTAGCCGTATCTTTCAACACCATATTCAGCAAATACCTGTTCATTTTCTTCTGTATACATTTCAGCTCCATAAGCAATGTATTCGCTGGGTGTACTGTACTTTTCGCGGAGGTACGATTGAATAGCGACAGAATCTGCAATTAAAAAATCACTGTTCCGTACAGCAAGTTTTTCAGCAAACCGGAGGAACCTTTTTACCGGGCCGGAATATTTAGAGCGTTTCCATTCCAGCCCATCCATGTTTGAGATCAACACCGTTTTCTTTGGGTAGAGCCAACCCCATACTGAACTGCTGGTATAACCAAGGATGAGCCATACATCAAAATCCCTTTTTCTTGCATCCAGTGTACAGGCAAGGTCGTACGCAAACTGAGCAATACTTCCTGTTGATCCTGCATCATAACAATGAATGATGTTCACATTGTTCCAGGCAGCTTCTTTATATAAATGGCTTCGTGGATTATACACAGTTACGTGATGGCCTTTTTCAACAAGCCCCTTTGAAAGATATGCAGCAACCTGTTCAAACCCGCCATAAGCATTAGGGATACCGCGGGTTCCAAGTATGGCTATACGTAGTTTTGTGATGACAGTAGTTTTATGGTAACAGAATAATGTATTGTCATTTATTTTTTGCCGTGCCGCTTCCAAACAATGCATTCTTCAGCATAACTGCCGGGCCGTAAACCGATGCGATCGCGCGCTTTACCGGTTTGGCGTCTTTTACGATCCAGTCGGTTGTGCGTGGTTTTTCAATTACACGTGCATGTTTTGTGTAAGCATAGGTTGCAATAGAGGTTCTGAATTTCTGATCCGGGAAATTCGTCATATCATAACCATGCAAAGTATAAGAACGCGTTTGCTGAATGATCATGCGGTTGAACGGCACTTCCAGTTCTTTTTCTTCACCGGTACGCAGGTCATTTAATTTTAAGTGGCCTTTGTATTCCGGCTTCCAGTCTTTATTAAGGTATAATAACAGATTCATATTCCGATACCAGCCTTTGTGTAAAGGATGGTAATTGAAATCGAGGTGCATATCGAGGAAACTGTTTTTCTTTCCCTGGTGCAGGCCGCCGCCATGGTTTACGGGATCAACAAAAACTTCTTCGTTCGCAATAAAACTTAAAAAGTCATTCATCCGTTGCGAACTCAGGCCGGCATATAATTCGGTAAATGCATCCCCCAGTTCTTTATAGTTCGATTTTTCGAATTTATTATTGGCGAAAACATAATCCCGGCTTTTATTATTCAATTCGGGGATATGATCGTATAATGCTGATAATTTTTCTTCATCGCAAAAATTATCGATCACGAGATAAGGAAACGGTTTGGCAAGCAAATACGCCAGCCGCAAACTTTCTTTGTTTGCTTCTAAAAAATCGAGATGGATCATTTTACGGGTGGGCCGTTTTGGGTTACAGGCCTTATATAACATTACGGACAGCTATCAGAAATGGTTGCCTTAATTGCACTACTTATTACCTGAAGTTATAAGGTTATACAACAACTCCGCCGAGTTGGCCCATGAATATTTTTGACGGATAGCATCGGCAATACGCGATAAAGCTTCGGCATCCGGCGGATCAGTGATAACAGAACCTAATGCATTTTTAAATGATGGATAATCGAAAGGGTCGATATGATTTTTTCCAAAGAATACAAAGTCGCCCATGGCAGATGTATTGGAGCAGATAACGGGTGTTCCCGCTGCGGCGGCTTCTAATGGAGGTATGCCAAAACCTTCCGCTTTGGAAGGGTATACGAATACCGATGCGGCGCGGTAAAACAATAAAAGTTCATCATCGGGTATATCGCTTTTGATAACAATAAAAGGCCTGGTATCTTCTGCCAGCCCATCCATGATCTTATTAAAGGCCGGCGTGCTGATGCTTTCGTGCCCGAGCAATACCAGATGATAGCCTTGTTTATATAACTGCAGGTCGATAAATGCCTGTAACACGAATGCATGATTTTTCCTGGGTTCTATACGGCTCACATACAATATAAATTTGTTGAGCCCATATCGTGTTTCAATTATTTTTTTTGCAGCATCCTTATCATACGGCTGAAAATGTTTTTCATTTACCGCAACAGGAACCAGATGGATGGCGTCTTTTTTTATGCCCAGGTATTTCTCAATTGATCTTTGCGAAAAAGCCGAATCAGTTGTAAGGATATCCGCCCTTGCCGCGCCTATCTTATATAAAATAGTTTTGGTTAGTTTATAGAACATCGAAAACTCTTTCGGATAATCGCGGAACAATACATCGTGTATGGTAACAATATATTTACAGTTTTTATACAATGGAATAATGTATTGAAAATGGGCATATTGAACCTGGTATCTTTTGATGATGGCAGGTATATCGAAAAGCAACCGCTTTACAGATGACCTGCTTTTATATTTAATGAAATGAATATTACCCGGTGTTGGAAAATGTTTGGCAAGTGCGGTTATATCAAATGCGCCCATATATAATTCAAGGCCCTCGTTCTGCGAAAGAACAGTATACATTTCTTTGATAAATGTTCTGCTTCCCTGAAACTCGCCGTCGAACACATGCGCATCAACAAATATTTTTATCTTCCTGGTACCCATACATTTTTTTCTACAGCTTATTAGGGCTTCTGCGATGAAGCCATTGAATAAATTTTTCTGAAAAATAACAGGCAAGGAACAATGCATAATTATCCCAACGCCATGGGTTCACACGAATGGCTTTGGCAGCATACTCACGCGCTACAGCGGGTTGATAGTTATCTGTCAGGAATTTTTTTGCGCATAAAGCATAGTATGCACCTTCTTTGATACGCCGGATATCCTGGCTTGCAAGAATACTGCCGAGGCCTTTTTCCTGATCTGCTGTAACAGAACCCGACTTGATAATATTTCTTTTCAATGCACGGAAACGATAGCCGCGCCATTTTTCATCAATGGTTACCGAACCGGGGTTCAGCCGCACTTTGATCAATGATCTGGGAAGATTGGCCACTTTACCTTTTGCGATCAGGTGTATCCATAAAAAATAATCTTCAAAAGTATGCGCCATAGTATTGTAACCGCCGGTTTGTAAAACCTCTTCCCTTTTATACATTACGGCCGAATGAATGAACGGGCAGTAGAAATACAATTTGTCAACTATTTCTTCATTCGTGTAAGCAAAACAATGATGATGGTAAATAAAATCACCTTCTTCGGTTATATAATCCACATCGCTGCCGATAAGAATATATGCAGGGTTTGCCTGCATAAAAGCATACTGAACCGATAAGCGGTCTGAATAGCAGATATCATCCGCATCAAATCGTGCGATATATTTTCCTTTTGCATTTTGTAAACCGTTGTTCAATGCATCGGATATACCGCCGTTCTTTTGATTGATCAATACAATGCGGTTATCGTTGAATGAACGCACCAACTGTTCAGTGCCATCGGTTGATCCGTCATTAATAATAAGCAGTTCAAAATCCGTGAATGATTGATCCAGTACAGACTGGATGGCCATGCCGATATATTTTTCTGCATTGAATGCAGGCATCAATACGGTGATAATGGGTGTATTCATCTGGGCCGTTCCTCCCCCAACGATGTGCGGATATCCAGGAACAGCAATAATTCAAACAGTACAACCACCGACAATTGTTCGAACCAGTATTCAACAGAAAAAGCCATCAGCATGATAAAGAGTAAAGGCAGGCCATAAGTGAGATAGCGAAGCCTTCGTATAAAATATAGGCAATAAAAGATAAAAAATAAAAGCAGCCCTGCTATACCATATTCACCCGCCAGTTGATTGTAGGTAGAGTCAGGCGTATTGGCAGCCGTATGTTTGAATTGCCATTGCGAATGATAGTATAAGTAAATATAAAAATAGTTATCCCTGAAATCCGGATGTATGTATTGGTATTTAGCCGGATATGACCCGGCAATATCCAGCGCCGTTGCTTTAAAAGCCATGCGTGATGAAAAATTGCCAATGCCTGCTCCCAGCCAGATTTTATTTTTATGCTGTGTAAAGTAAGCCGCCAGTTCTTTGTAAGCGATCCATTTACCCGGCTCTTCCCAATCGTATAATTTTGACAGGCTGTCTTTTTGTGAATACGGGTACCAGTCTTTTAAAAGAAGGCTGAACCTGTTCTCTTTTTCTTTTACCGATTCACTTGCCTTGTATTCGTAAAAAGCGGTATCCTTTCTTTTGGGGGATTGTGTGCGCAATGCCAAAGCCACTGTATCTGCGGGATGCACCATATTCCTGTCCCTGTCTATAACGCTGTTTACGCTGTCCATATACAGCAACCCTTCTTTGATCCTTTTTTGTTCGAATGTAAGTATACTGTCGGGAGCCGTCTTCAGGTCTGCATGCGTAAGGATCTTTACCTTAGGAAGATAATAAGCCTTCCCGATCATCTTATACACGAAACTGACCACATGTTCATTATTCTGCGGTGATACGGCTATATAAAAAATAAGCAGCATGCTGCCATACACCACCATTATACTTTTCTGAGCCCTGTCTGACCTGAATACAAAAACAAAAGCCAGCCCGCAGATAAGAAAAAAATTAGTGAGGCTGCTGGCCATGATCAGTAATGCGGTAAAGGAAAGCAGCGAATTCAGGAAACGGCGGCGGTATAGAAAAAACAAAACGCCAAATGCACAGATCATCGCTGTTGTAACGGGGCTGTCGAATGTAATGCCTTTTATATAATCGCCGGTACTCACAAAATATTTTTGGTTCAACCCTTTGTAAGTGTATGGGTTGATGGAACCGGTTTCAATAACGATCAGCAAAAAATTAAAAAAGATGATACCTACATGCAGCATGAAAAAAAGGCCCACCGTATTAAAAAGCTTTTCAGGATCGCCTTTTTGAATGATACGGAAAGCATGAAAGGAAGCAAGCGCACACAAGACCCATAACAGGATCCCCATTGCAGCCACTATTATATAAGGAAGGCTGATGAGCTTATATTGCAATACAATATTGGCCAGCGCAACAGCGATGATGCCAAAATAAAACCACAGGTAACGCCGGCGAAAAAGAGTTTTAACAGAGATCTCCCGGTAATTGATCACCGTGATCAATATCAGCGCCACTAGCTTTATTACCAGTTTTACATTCAATACCAGCACAAGAAAAAGCAGTAGCTGCCAGTCTAACTGTTTTGATCTCTTCTTCCATATCGCTGTTAAATATTTTATCATCTGTCTGCGGATTTAATACCCTCTCTTACCAAATATTGTTTGGCCAGCAGCAGATCTTCTTTTTTTACCTGCCGGGTAAGAACGAGCAGGATCATATATCCAATAACAGCAAGGCTCAGTTTTAAGGTAACAGGCATATAAAGCCCATCCACGGCAAACCCGCAAAGAAAAGCGGCTCCGGTACAGATAGCCAAAGGCCCGATTGTTTTAGCTGCTCCGGCAAAAGAAGAATTCCGCAGGTATAACGCGTATTCGGTTATCATGGCGGCAAGATAAACCAAAGCCGCTCCATGTGCATTCAGTAACGGTATCATAAACAGGTTGCCTGTTACGATCACCGCACAGGTTATGGCTGTTATCCTGAATATCAGCGATAAATGATTCAATGAAAAATGGATCGTCCAGAAAAGATTGATGAGGTATTGAAACGGTATGCACGACGAGAGCAACAGGAATGTGAGCTTATTAACGGATCCATATTTATGTTGCGTAAGGCCGTCTACCAGCGGCGACCATACCACATTGAGAATAAGTGGAAGCAATGTGGCAAGGATCATTTCAAAACGGATCAGAAAACCTAATTCTTTTTGCTTTGCAAGCAGCGAATCTTTTGAATGCCTGCTGAAATATCCGGAAAGCCTGGTTAGCAATACCGGGCCGATCACGAGCATGGGAATAGGTGATAACTCAAATACTTTATAGGCAAAACTATATTCCGCTGTTATCACCTGGGTAGAAAAAAAACCAAGCAATATCCAGTCTATCCGTGCAATGCATGCATTTAAAAATACCATTCCTATTTGTGGAAGCGATTCTTTTATCAGGCCTGTATAATCATTCAATGTGTACCGCAAACTAAGACGTACTTCCAGCCGTTTTTGTACAAGCCATGCGCAGGTGATCAATTCCACGAGTGAAGAAATAATATAGATCAGCAGCACTTGTTTTATATCCAGCGAAGAAAATATGGCCACCCAAACAAGCCACACAGATCTGATCAGATTTGAAACAGAAGACATCACCGCCAGCCATCCGAATTTTTCCTTCCCTGTAGCCAGTTGTTTATAGGGCAATGCAAAAAAAGAAAGCAGCTGGCTGATAGCGAGTACCAGCAACATATTATGCTTTTCAAAAAAAGAAGGGAATGCAAAACTCCCGCCAAGCAGTACGAGGTAAAAAAGGATACCCGAAAATAAAATATGCGCGCTGAAAAGGGTCAGCATTTTCGAAGCATCATCTCCGGCAGCCACTTTTCTTACTACGATCTGCTCAAGCCGGAGGCTGAGTATGGAGGTAATGAATGTTAACAGCGCCAATGACCAGTTCAGTTCACCATATGCACTCTTGGTAAGGTAACGGGATATGATGATAAATGCCAGCAATCCCAACACCTGGTTCAGCATAACCTGTATGGTACCGGCAGAAATGTCTTTAAACAGTTTTGTCCTCATCTTTGATCTGCGGTTTACAGTTCGGTATTCACCTGTTTCCAAGGCTTAATAAAAATGTCCGGATCCTTCTGTTAACGGTTGGCGAAACAGGCTGCAGCGTTACACATTCTTTTTCTCCTGATGTTTTGATCCCGCTCAGTATATCCGCTGCTCCCGCCAGCGGCTGGTATTTATTCAGTACAAGTTCCCTGGCTTCCCGCAACGCATCCAGCCTGTTGTGCCAGTCGTCTTTGGCGAGAATCTGTTTTATCTGGCCGATCGCTTTTTCCGGTTGTTTAATATCGATCTGTATAAAAGACCTCTCCGGAAAAAAATCACCGATATTGCTGCAGCCATAATACAGCGGCACTGTGTAAGCAAGGAAACAATCATTGATCTTTTCGGTAAAATAATACGGCCCGGAAGTATTTTCTATCGCAATGCTGTAACGGTATGGCAGTAACCCATCCATCTTATCGGGTAAAAAACACCTTCCTTTTCCAAAAAGATCTATTTCAGGTATTTGCCTGCCAAGCAGTTCTATAAAACCGGTACGTGCCCGGTGCCCCTTAAGTTGCTTAAGATCAGATGCAATACAAGAAACCTGTTTTGTTTTCACAGGCACCGGCAGTTTTTGGAGGAAAGGATAATTGTGGGCAAAATACCATCCGAGATACCCATGCGAACGGATCGTATTTGCAGATTCAACTATTGGCGAGTACACTTTCGAATACTGATCCAATCTTTTGTACATCCAGGGATGTTCGTGGTATACGCCGGGCTCCATCATAAACGCTATTACTTTTTCTTTAGAGCACTGCAGGCTGATCTTTGCGGATGGAGTGTTGAATACCAGCGCCCCGTCTGCTTCGGGTATATCGGCAACTGTAAAAGCAATATCCTCCCAGAATGCAAAATCATCATCGTAAGATTGTGCATATTTTTTTATCCATTCAAATAATTCATCGCCGGCGGCAAAACCGGCGCTGACCTTTACAATTAATTTTCCAAGCGGGATATTCCTTGTCATCAATATATATTCTAAACATTACGCTTCGAAAGATGGGCTCTTTAGCAAAATACAACCTTTGCGGTGCCGCATGCTGATAAACAATGCTGTTACCAGGTAAACGGTTACCGGAAACAAAAGGTTGCCCGTTTATGAAAGTAACAAAAACAAGCTTGTGTTTGTAAGGATACATATATGTTTGCCTGTCTTTGGGTGTTCAGGTTGGTTTTTATCTTCTCAACTAATGAGTTGCCCTTTACGCCCATTGCGGTTCATTGTGGCAGGAGTTCCCAATGGGCGCCAGGCTATATCAACAACGCATATATATTTTATAACCTGGTACACTATACATCTTTTCAAAATTGTTCAGGGTGTAGAAATTTATATATCTTCAATAAAACAGGATCAGGTTATGACTTATGAAGAATTAGTACAGGATCATGCAGGCGGCATGATCGAAAAATTAGTTACCTGGGTAGTTAGCCAGGATCCTGTTGAGATCCGTTTTGATTTCCAGGATAATGATCAATGGGCCGTTGTGACCATGCATATTTATGAAGAAGATAAAGAGATCGCGCTGAGGTTACATGCCAATGACCAGTACAACCTGTACTTTGGCTATTATGATGATGAGGACGAATTTTTCGAGATCATACATGCACTCACGGAAGAAGAAAAAAAGATCATCCCCGAAGGGTTAAAAAAAGTAATGAAAAAAGTACTTTCAGATGAAGAAGGTATGCGCTTACCGGGCAATTTTCTTTCGCGGTAATATCTACACAAAGCCTTTGCCAGAACTTAATAAACCCTTAAATTGAACAATAAACCCGTTCAACATGCACATGCCCTGCAGGAAATATTTCCTTTGCGTTATTATTTGTTGCTGCCTGTTACCGCTAAGGCCTTTGGCGCAGTTGTCGCCGAATGATAGCGCTGTCCGCGCGGCTGCCATAAGCAATACCATCGAACAATATCATCAGTTCATTAAAATAGGCGCCCCATTATACAATGGCCCGCAGTATGTTGAGTATGTTTTGAATATCAATGTGGGCCATCCCTTTTTTCTCACAGCCAATTATGATGACAAGGGCTCGATCTTATATGACGGCATCTTTTATAAAGACGTGCCCTTGAAACACGACCTCGTTAAAAATGAGGTTATTACAAAAGACCCCAACAATTCATTGGGTTTGATCCTATCCGGTGAAAAGGTCAGCTACTTTACCATCTTCGGCCATACATTTCTGCGGCTGGTAAGAGATAGCAGCAACCGCCCGGTTATCAGTACCGGGTTTTACGACCTGCTGTATAATGGCAAGGGGATTCAGCTATTGGAGAAAGAAACCAAGGCCATAGACGAATCCATCAGCTCTTACGATGGCCTTAGAAGATTTGTAGTGGATGGCTGGTCCTTTTATATCAGGAAGGATAATGTTTATCACTCTGTCAGTTCAAAAAGCGATGTGTTGAATATCCTGAAGGATAAGAAAAGCGAACTGAACCAGTTTATCCGTAAGAACAAACTGAATTTCAAGCGCGACAAAGAAGGTGCGCTGAAAAGTATTGTTGCTTATTATGATACCATGCCAAAATGATCCGTTATATAATATTTGAACTGCCCTACATGAAACGCTGCTACCAAATTTTATTTTACAGTATTTTTTTTATTTGTGCGGCTGCAAATGTACGCGCGCAATCAGACACAACAGGGCCGCGCATCTCCGGCGAATTCAGGCAGGTGCCTGTTGAGAAATTTTTACTCGACCTCGAGCAGCGTACCGGTTATCATTTTTATTATAACCCCATCGATTTCGACAGCGCCGTAGTGGATCTGGCTGTAACGAATGAGCCGCTTCATAATGTATTGAAACTTGCTTTTACCGGCAGCCCTTTTGTTTTTTCAGCAGATGCAGGCCATCATTTTTTTATCAGCAAAAAGATCAGCGTAAAGACCACACTGGCGGAAGATATGTTTGATGATGCCATAAAAAAGAAACCGGCCACTACTGATAATAATAATATAGCGAATGCAGATGCAGCCGATACGGCAAAACCGGAACAGATCGCTACGCTGGAAAATAAGCTGTACACGGTAGGCGAAAAACCAAAAGGCGCAGTTATACCGGGCAGGGTAACCATCGCGGGTTATCTGCATGATATCAAAACCGGCGAGCCGGTGATCGGTGCATCGATACGGATAGAAAATACAAAAACAGGTGTGGTAACAGACCAGTACGGTTATTATTCGTTAACGATACCGAAGGGAAGGAATATCATCAGCATACAAAGCCTTGGCATGCGCGATACGCGCCGCCAGCTGATGGTTTACGGCGAAGGAAGGATGAATATTGAATTGCAGCCACAGGTAATTGCCTTAAAGAATGTGATCGTATCATCCGAAAAATCAAGTTTGATACGTGGCATGCAGATGGGTGTGCAGAAAGTAGATATTAAAGCGATCAAACAGGTGCCTGTTGCATTTGGCGAAGCCGATATTTTACGTGTGGTATTAACCATGCCCGGTGTAAAATCTGTGGGTGAAGCGAGTACGGGATTGAATGTGCGCGGAGGTTCTGCCGATCAGAACCTGATCTTATTTAATGATGCTACTATTTATAATCCATCGCACTTCTTTGGATTATTTTCTGCATTCAATCCGGAAGTAGTAAAAGATGTACAGTTATATAAGAGTGTGATCCCCGCAAAATACGGCGGCCGTTTATCATCCGTGCTGGAAGTGAACAGCAGAGAAGGAAATAAAAAAAATATAACCGGTTCGGCAGGTATCGGCTTACTTACGAGCAGGATCAATGTGGAAGGGCCGATCGTAAAAGATAAAACATCATTCATCTTCGGTGCGCGCAGTACCTATGCCAACTGGTTATTGCAGCTTCTCCCCGATCAGTACAAAAACAGTAAAGCGGGTTTTTATGACATCAACCTGAACATCACACACGAGATCAACAAAAAAAATAACCTGTATTTCACCGGTTATCTAAGCAAGGATAATTTTAACCTTAATAACGATACCACCTACCATTACGGCAACCAGAATATTTCGCTGAAATGGAAACATGTATTCAACAATAAATGGTATGCCATTACAGCCGGCGGTTATGACCGTTACAATTATGGCATCTCAAGCGACAGGAACCCTGTTAATGCTTACCAGCTTGCATTTGATGTGAACCAGTCTTATTTCAAAACCTATTTTAATTATTACGCCAGTTCAAAACAGACCATTGAATTTGGGGTGAATACTTTGTTGTACAAACTGCATCCCGGCGATTATACGCCGCTTGGTTCAAAATCTCTCGTAGCGCCAGACCATGTTGCTGCTGAGCAGGGATTGGAAAGTGCATTGTTCCTGGGTGATAAATTTTCATTCAGCCCTGCATTTTCTGTTGAGGGAGCTGTTCGTTATTCTATGTTCAGTTATCTCGGCGCAGCAACAGTTAATAATTATGCACCGGGTATTCCGAAAACAGAAAGCAATATATTAAGTACCACGAGCTATGAAAGCGGCAAGGCGATCAAAACATATGGCGGCCCTGAGATCCGTGCTTCTGCGCGGTATGCATTTACAGAAAATTTTTCTATTAAAGCGGGGTATAATACACAACGGCAATATATCCATGTACTGTCGAATACGGCAGCTATCGCACCAACAGATATCTGGAAGCTGAGCGACCCGAATATCAAACCGCAGTATGGCGACCAGCTTTCGCTCGGCCTTTACCACAACTTCAAAGAGAACACCATTGAAACATCTGTGGAAGTGTATTACAAGACGATGAAAGATTATCTCGACTATAAAAGCGGTGCAACACTCGTACTCAATCATCATATTGAAACAGATGTGGTAACCACGCAGGGTAAAGCATATGGTGTTGAGTTCCTCATTAAAAAAACAACGGGCAAATTCAACGGATGGTTCAGTTACACTTTTTCGAGAACCTTATTGCAGATGAATGACAGCACACAGGGAAACCTGATCAACAAAGGCGCCTACTATCCTGCCAACTACGATAAACCGCATGATGCAACATTTGTAGGCAACTACCGTGTGTCGCACCGTTTCAGTGTTTCCATGAATACAACATATAGTACGGGCAGGCCGATCACTTTGCCTATCGGCAGATTTTTTTATGCAGGCAGTGAAAGAACATTGTATTCAGACAGGAACAGTTACCGCATACCTGATTA
>Ga0206949_1230_pt1 | contig 17346 bp, 9 predicted proteins | sample Alteio_BWOrgHeat_40_FD_153240 | JGI IMG/M metagenome (GOLD analysis project Ga0206949, IMG submission 153240) | Enriched cells from forest soil in Barre Woods Harvard Forest LTER site, Petersham, Massachusetts, United States -... | ecosystem: Environmental > Terrestrial > Soil > Temperate forest > O...
CGCAGCGGTAAAAGCAGATCTGCATTTACAAACCCAAACCCTTCTTGCTGACGGTAAACGTGCGCCACACCTGGCGGCTATTCTCGTTGGAAGCAATGGCGCGAGTGAAACCTATGTTGCCAGTAAGGTAAAGAGTTGTGAAGAGATCGGTTTTCTGTCTACCCTGATCCGGTTTGATGATAATGTTGAAGAAAAAATATTATTGCAATCGATCGCAACATTAAATGCTGATCCGGGTATTGATGGCATTCTTGTTCAATTGCCACTGCCCAAACAGATCAGCGAACAAAAAGTGATCGAAGCCATTGACCCTTCGAAAGATGTGGATGGGTTTCATCCGAGCAGTGTAGGCAAACTGGTGCAGGGGCTGCCAACATTTATTCCTGCTACACCGTATGGCATTATGCTGATGCTGGAACATTTTAATATTGAAACAAAAGGCAAACATGCTGTTGTGATCGGACGAAGTAATATTGTTGGGCGGCCTATGAGCATTTTATTAAGCAGTAACCTGAAAAGAGGAAACTGTACCGTTACGATATGTCATTCGCACACGCATAATTTACAGGAGATCTGTTTACAGGCTGATATAATTGTTGCTGCATTAGGCAAGCCGGAATTTGTAAAAGCCGATATGGTAAAAAACGGTGCCATCATCATCGATGTTGGTATTACGCGCGTTGAGGATGCCACTGCTAAAAAAGGTTTTCGCATCAAAGGTGATGTGGCGTTTGCCGAAGTATCGCCAAAAGCATCTGCGATCACGCCTGTTCCGGGTGGTGTTGGGTTGATGACGATTGCGGGGTTGTTGAAGAATACTTTGCAGGCTTATAAGAATTCGCAATTTGATCCTGCGAGGCGGGAGAAAATTTGAAAATGCGTTTGCTGATATCTGTTTTGTCTTTCATTTTCAAATTTCTTACATAGCAAGTTACCTTTGTAAAATAATGTTGCAGACAATAATACATACTACACTTCCAGTAATGGAAGCTTTTTATACATTACAAGGTGAAGGTTTTCACCAGGGGCGTGCTGCTTATTTTATCAGGCTGGGTGGTTGTGATGTGGGTTGTTTCTGGTGCGATGTAAAAGAAAGCTGGGATGCATCGAAACATCCGCAGATAAGCGTGGAAGATATTGTTGGCGAAGCAAAAAAATTTCCAGGGCGTTTGGCTGTGATCACTGGTGGCGAGCCGTTGATGCATGACCTGGATGAACTGACAGACCAGTTGCATGCTGCGGGTTTTGAAACGAATATTGAAACTTCGGGTTCATCTCCGTTGAGCGGGCATTGGGACTGGATCTGTTTATCGCCGAAAAAATTCAAAGCTCCATTGCCTGAGATCGTTCCGTTTGCGAATGAGTTGAAAGTGGTTGTATTTAATAAGCATGACTTTGAATGGGCAGAAACGTATGCGGCGCAGGTAAATAAGAACTGCAAATTATATCTTCAACCGGAGTGGGATAAAGCTGCGGAAGTAACTCCGTTGATCATTGATTATATTAAGGAACATCCTGAATGGGAACTGAGTTTGCAGGTACATAAATATATTAATGTGCCGTAATTTGTTTGCCACAGAAAGCGCAGACATGCACAGAAAAAGTCTGTGTAATCCTGTGTCTTCTGTGGCAATTATTTTTTGCCGATCAATGAACCTGCCGTACAAGTGAGTGACACAACGATGCTGCATAAAGATATACAGCCGACCACACATAATTTTAACACTGCGCATTTTCTGTTTTTATCGAACTTGGCGCATTACTATCCGCCCATGAAATCAGTATTATTTTGCCTGGCAGTTTTATGTAGCCCGTTTGCATTTTCGCAGGTGTACGATCCGGAACATGTGAAAGCGAAAGCGGTTCATTTATATGAAAGCGCATTGGATCTGCTGAAAGACGGGCAGGTTGCTGAAGCCGTTCCTTTGCTTACCCAATCGATACAGGAAGATACCAATTTTGTTGATGCCTATTTATCATTGGCGGGCGCATTGGGCCAGTTAAAAAAATATGATGCATCGGTTAAGTTGTATGAGAAGGCGAGGAATAAAGACACTGCGTATTTTGTAATTTATAATCTTCCGTATTCGATCAATCTTGCAGGGCAGGGTAAGTTTACTGAAGCGCTTGCCGCAGTAAATAATTTTTTGCTGTATCCGAAATTAAATGACCGCAGTTTGAAAAGTGCGCAATACCGGAAACGTTGTTATGAATTTGCATTACGGTATGCTGCGGAACATCCGTCACAAAATAATTATGCATTTGCGCCCGTGAATTTGGGTGATAGTGTGAACACGGCGCAATCGGAATACTATCCTTCTGTAACCGTTACGGATAGTTTGCTGGTGTTTACGCGTTTGGGCGACCATGGCCGTGAGGATTTTATTCAAAGCAGCATGAGTAAAAATGGTTTTGGAAAATCAAAGATGATCGATGGCGATATAAATGTTGAGCCCCGTAAAGGCGCACTCTCTGTTTCGCAGGATGGCGAGTGGATGGTGTTTGCAGGCGAGTTGATGGATCAGGGACACCAGAGTTTTGATATTTATATTTCGTATTACACGCCGCAGGGATGGAGTGAGCCGCAAAATATGGGGCCAAATATCAACAGCGATTTTTATGAGAGCGGGCCAACATTGAGCCCGGATAAAAGGGCTTTGTATTTTGTAAGCAACCGCCCGGGTGGTTATGGTGGAAGAGATTTATATGTGAGTTACAGACAGGCAAATGGTAAATGGGGGCCGGCAACAAATATGGGTCCCGATATAAATTCTGCGGGTGATGAGCAGGCGCCGTTTATTCATGCGGATAACCAGACATTATATTATACATCGGATGGTTTGCCGGGTTATGGTGGTTCTGATCTTTTTGTAATTCATAAAAATGCCAATGGGGAATGGAGCAAACCGGAAAATTTAGGTTACCCGATCAATACCATTGAAAACGAAGGTAGCCTGGCTGTTTCTGCAGACGGGCTCACAGCATATTATGCAAGCGACAGAAGCGATAGCCGCGGCGGGCTTGACTTATACAAGTTTACGCTTCGCCCCGATATACGGCCGTACAGAACATTGTATGTGAAAGGGCATGTGATCGATAAGAAAACGAATAAAAAATTACCATCGTCTGTTGAACTGATTGATAACAGCAGCAATAAACCTTTGATGAAAGTGCAGACTGATGAACTTGGCGAATATTTTATCACGTTGCCAACCGGAAAAGATTATACGTTCACTGTTGACAGGAAGGGTTATTTATTTTACAGTGAATTGTATGCATTAAGTAATAAAGATGCAGACAGTGTGTATCAAAAAGACATTTATTTACAACCGGTGGAACTGAATGTGGTGAGTACATTCAACAATATTTTATTTGCAAACAATTCATTTGAATTGCCAGCGGGAAGTTTTGCAGAGCTGGATAAACTGTTGCAGGTGTTAACAGAAAACCCTTCACTGAAAGTAGAGATCAGCGGTTATACGGATAATGTTGGCAAGCCGGAAGACAACCTGAAACTTTCTTCCAACCGCGCAAAAACAATTGTAGATTATCTGGTAAATAAAGGCATTGATATAAAACGTTTGAGTTATAAAGGTTATGGATCTACACAACCTATTGCAGACAATAATACCGAAGCAGGCCGCGCAAAGAATCGTAGAACTACGTTTACAGTAATTGGATTGTAAAGTATAAATACGCATTTTTTATGTTTTCTTTTTGCAGACATTGAGAAACATTCTTCAATGGGAAGATGACAGATGTTAGTTGACAGATGACCGAAGGAAATTTTGTTTCCTGTCATCTGTCATCTAACATCTGTCATCTTTCTTCTGCATCAAGAAAATTTCTGCATGAAAGATGAACTGTATTATCAAGTAGCGCTTACAATGATACCCGACCTCGGCCCGGTGCGCACGCGTTTATTGATCGAACATTTTGGTTCTGCTTCTGCCGTTTTAAAAGCAAAGAAAAAAGAGATCAGTGTTGTGGAAGGTATTGGCGAATTGTGTGCGCGGTCTGTAAAACAATGGGATTTATTTGCTGAGACGGAAGATGAGATGTGTTTTATCGAGAAGCATCATATCAACACATTATTTATTACTGATGCAGGTTATCCGCAACGTTTGCTGCATTGTTATGATCCGCCCACTTTATTATATTATCGCGGCGCGGCCGATCTGAACAGCAGGAGGATCGTGAGTATTATCGGTACGAGAAATCATACAGAGTATGGAAGAAATATTACGGAACAACTGATCAGTTCTTTACAAACACAGCAGGTGATGATCGTAAGCGGCCTTGCATTTGGGATTGATGCGATCGCTCATAAAACATCTTTGCAGAATAATATTCCAACCGTTGGCGTATTAGGGCATGGGCTCGATACGATCTATCCATCACAGCACAAATCGCTCGCAAAAGAAATGCTGGAACATGGCGGATTATTAACCGAGTTCAGGAAAAATATGAAACCGGATAAACATAATTTTCCGAAACGAAACCGCATTGTTGCGGGGATGTCCGATGCAACCATTGTAATTGAAACGGCGAGTAAGGGCGGCAGCATGATCACCGCTGAACTGGCGCATAATTATAACCGCGACCTGTTTGCCATACCCGGAAAGATCCATGATATAAAAAGCGGCGGTTGTTTGCAACTGATCAAACAAAACAAAGCCGTTTTGCTTACGGATGCTGAACAATTACTGGAAACCATGGGCTGGCTGGAAAAAAAGAAACCCATCAAAAAACAAAAAGAATTATTTATTGAGTTAAGTGATGACGAAAAAATTATCGCGAACCTTTTGAAGGAAACTGAAGCCGTTTCCATTGATACTATTTATCTGAAAAGCGGATTGAGCAGCAGCAGTGTTGCGGCGGCAATTTTAAATTTAGAGATTCAGAATGTAGTGAGTGTATTACCCGGAAAATTGTACAAACTCCAATAAGAAAAATTGCCACAGAAAACACAGATGGGCACAGATCTTTATTCTGGAAACTCGGGTGCTTGCATAGCAACGATCCGTTTTTGTTTTCTGCGCCATGCGATCAATAAAAACATGGAAACGAGTGCTAAGATGGCGGGTGATAAAAATGCGTAAACAAGGTTTTCCATTTTGTTATGAAAGATCCACGCAGAAAAAATAGCGCCGCTGCCGATACCAAGTTCCAGTGCAATATAAACTGATGCAACAGCGCGGCCGCGGTGTTCGGGCTCGCACCTGTCTACCGCCCATGCCATGATCGTAGGGCTGTTCATACCGATGGCTGCACCAAAAATGACGGCGCTTGTAATTACCATCGCAACCGAATGTGCCCATGCGAGTACGATAAAAGCGATCACCTGTATAAATGAAGTGCAGATCAAAACGGCCACACGCCCGTATTTGTCGGAAGATTTTGCCGCCAGCAATCTGATCAATAAAGAAGCCACTGTATACACTGCATAATAAAAACCTTTGTTGTGTAAGCCAACGGATCCGCTGAGTTCGGGCGATAGTGTTAACACACAACCGATCGGAAAACATAACAGCAACATAATGATCGCGGGTTTTACCGATGTTTTATCAAACACCTCGGTGCGTTTTATTTTGATCAGGCCGATAGAGAATTTTTTGGGATTCGGCAATGTTTCTTTGATGTTATATAAAATGCACACCGACCCAAATGCACATGCTGCCGAAACATAGAACATGATATTGTAAGAAAATGTTTCCACAAGATAACTTCCCAGCAACGGCCCAACCGATGAACCCAATGAATAACCGATGGCCAGTGCGCCCAATGCTTCTCCTCTTCTCGATTCATGCACCACATCCGCACCATATGCAGAAGTGGCCGTGGGCTTGAATCCTGTGGAGAAGCCATGAAAAAAACGCAGCAACAAAAATCCACTAACGGAAGTCAGTACAGGATATAATAAACTACACACCACGCAAACCAATGACCCAAAGATCATCACCGGTACGCGGCCAACATTGTCTGTTAACTTTCCGCTGAACGGGCGCGAAATACCTGCCATTAATGTGAACAATGCAATGATCAACCCTTTGTATTCCGCACCCCCTAATTTGGTAAGATAGCCCGGCAGTTCAGGTATCATCATACTGAAGCTGGAACTGAATAAAAAATTGCTGACACAGAGTAAGCCGAATTGAAAATTAAAATAAGGTGTGTCAGCAGCAGGCGATGGTTTGGTCATTAGTACAAAAGTAAGAAATCGTGAGGCGTGAGACGTCAGCCGTGAGTGAATAAAAAATACTCACTGCTGACGCCGCACGCCTCACGAAAAAGTTTTGGCGCGCATTTATCCGCTACCCTATCTTTGCACATGGCAACAAGAAATAATTCTCCACGCATCAGGTCTGCTCAACCAAGATTATTCGGCGAAGGCCTCACATTCGATGATGTTTTATTAATGCCCGCATTCAGCGAAGTGCTGCCACGCGAAGTAGACATCCGCTCACATCTTACCAAAGACATTGTTCTCAACATTCCCATGCTTTCCGCAGCAATGGATACTGTTACCGAAGCAAGCCTGGCCATTGCATTGGCACGCGAAGGCGGGCTCGGCATCTTACACAAGAACATGAGCATTGAGCGGCAGGCCGAACAGGTGCGCAAAGTAAAACGAAGTGAAAGCGGTATGATCATCGACCCGATAACATTATTGGTCGATGCAACGATCGGCGATGCATTAAAACTGATGAAAGACAACAAGATCGGCGGTATTCCCATCATCGATGCACAACAAAAACTCGTTGGCATTTTAACCAACCGTGATCTTCGTTTTGAAGATGATAAAAAACGAAAAGTAAAAGAGGTGATGACAAAAGAAAACCTTGTTACCGCACCCGAAGGAACCGACCTTAAAAAAGCAGAAAAAATTTTACGTCAATATAAAATTGAAAAATTGCCCGTTGTAAATAAGCAGGGGAAACTGATCGGCTTAATTACTTATCGTGATATTTTACAGATCAGAAATTATCCCAACGCTGTAAAAGATACCCATGGAAGATTACTCGTAGGCGCCGCATTAGGCATCACGCAGGATCTGCTTGAAAGAGCGGCCGCACTTCAGTTTGTGGGAGTTGATGTGGTTACACTCGACAGCGCCCACGGCCACAGCAAGGGTGTGATACAGGCATTGAAAGCGCTCAGAAAAAATTTCAAGAACTTACAGATCATCGCAGGAAATATCGGTACTGCTTCAGGCGCAAAAGCATTGGCAGAAGCCGGCGCCGATTGTGTAAAAGTGGGTATCGGCCCGGGTTCTATCTGCACCACACGTATTGTTGCCGGCGCAGGTGTTCCGCAATTAACCGCCATCATGGAAGCAAGCAATGCATTAAAAACAAAAGGTATTCCTGTGATCGCAGATGGTGGCATCCGCTATACAGGTGATATGGTAAAAGCATTAGCAGCCGGCGCCAACGTTGTAATGATGGGCAGTGTGTTTGCAGGCGTGGAAGAAAGCCCCGGCGACACCATTATTTATGAAGGAAGAAAATTCAAAGAATACCGCGGTATGGGAAGCCTCGGCGCCATGAGCCAGGGCAGCGGCGACCGTTATTTCCAGGATGTGGAAGACGATGTAAAAAAATATGTACCCGAAGGAATTGAAGGCCGCGTTGCCTACAAAGGAAATCTGAATGAGATCGTATATCAATATGTTGGCGGGCTCCGCTCAGGCATGGGTTACTGCGGCGCAAAAGACATCAAAGCATTGCAGCAATCAACTTTCGTAACCATCACCAATGCCGGAATGAAAGAGAGCCATGCGCATGATGTGTTCATTACAAAAGAGTCGCCGAATTATAGTAGAATGTAATAAGTAGTAAGTTTTAAGTTGTAAGTTATAGGTGATTATTATGTAGTCGCCTTTTGTATTTTATGGCAACTTGGTTGCGTCGCACACTTCACCGTTCAGAACATAACGCAGAGAGAGATTTCTTAACATCCAAACAATAAAACCTGCTTATCTTTCCGAAAAACATAGCTGTGAAAAGATCCGGCCTGCTTCTCATTTGTATCCTCACATTATTTGTACAGAAAACAACTGCACAAAATGCTCCATCGCATTTGCGCATCAGCCTGCTTACCTGCGGGCCGGGTGATGAATTGTATTCTACATTTGGCCATACTGCCATCCGCATTATGGACAGCACCAGGCAAACAGATATCGTTTACAACTACGGCAATTTCAATTTTGATGACCCTGATTTCTACATGAAGTTCGTAAGAGGCAAACTGGATTATTTTCTCAACGCCGAAGGCATGATCGATTTTATGCCGGAATACCAGCAAGACAAAAGAAGTGTAACCGAACAATTATTAATACTCCCCGACAGCATAAAACTGGTTATCGTAAAAGCATTGAACGAAAATCTTATCGGCGCTGCACGTTATTATAAATATGATTATTTATACGACAACTGCACAACACGCGTTCGTGAAATATTATTGAAATATGCGGGCTTACAGGTTATCCGCCCATTGGTTCCAGCAAAAACAACTTTCAGAAACCTTATTCACGAATACCTTGACAGGGGCGGCCAAACCTGGAGCAAACTCGGCATCGATCTGTTACTCGGCAGCACGATCGATAAAGTAGTGGATATACCGCAGTCCATGTTCCTGCCCGATTATTTAATGAAAGGTGTTGACAGTTCTGTAAATACCCCTCACCCGATACTACAGCAGAAAACAGTATTGAATATTGGTGCGCAGGCAGCAGATACCAATCATAACCTGCCCGTATATATTTTTAGTGTGTTTGCAGTAATAGTGATGGCCATTTCATTTGCAGCAAATAAGGCGGCACGCAGAATTGTGTGGGCCATTGATATTATTTTATTTGTTGTAACCGGTTTGCTCGGTTGTTTATTTTTATTTCTGTGGTTCGGATCTGACAGTAAAGCTTATTCTGCCAACTATAATGTTTTGTGGGCGCTCCCCACAAATCTTATTGCTGCGTTTGTTGTACGCAGGAATACAAAGTGGGTAAAAACTTATTTCAGCATCTGTTCGTTTATATATGCATTCACATTGATCTTTTGGCCATTGCTGCCGCAGCAATTCAATATCGCACTCATTCCCATTTTGATATTATTACTGTTCAGGTGTTGGCAGTTGCGAAAAAATAACTGATGCAAAGATCATTTCAATATCGATCCGCAACAATTTCTTATACCATTGAAGGAAAAGGGAAACCCGTGGTATTGCTTCATGGGTTTGGAGAAGACAGCAATGTGTGGAATGAACAGGTTTTGTTTTTGAAAGGACATTGTTTGTTAATAGTGCCGGATCTTCCGGGTTCGGGTAAATCTTCTTTATTAAGTCTGGAGACTGGAGTTAGAAGACTGGAGTTAAATGATCAATCAACTCCAGACTCCAGACTCCAGTCTCCAGACTATATTTCTATCGATGATTATGCTTCCTGCATCCACTCCCTTCTTCAACATGAAAAGATTTCATCCTGCATCATGCTTGGCCACAGCATGGGCGGATATATCACATTGGCGTTTGCAGAACAATATCCATCCATGTTAACCGCATTCGGGTTGGTGCATTCAACCGCTTTTGCAGATAGCGAAGAAAAAAAGAAGAACCGCGAAAAAGGGATTACGCTGATGGGAGAATATGGTTCATATCCTTTTTTAAAAAATACCACGCCTAATTTATTCGGAAAAAAATTTAAAGAAGCGCACTTCGAAAAAGTGGATGCGCTTATTGAAGCAGGTGCGGCTTTTTCAACAGAAGCATTGCAACAATATTACCGCGCCATGATGCTGCGCCCCGACCGTACCCATGTATTAAAAAGCAACCGCTTACCCGTTCTTTTCGTAACCGGTACCGAGGATGTTGCAGCCCCGGTGGAAGATGTTATCCGGCAGGTTTCCCTACCTAACATTTCATATCTTTATGTGTTACAGGAAACAGGGCACATGGGCATGTGGGAAGCACCGGAAAAAATGAACCAATACTTACTCGCTTTTATCCATCCTTAATATCAGCAGGGTTATGAAGAAGCTTTTCTTCATAGTTATTTTATTCATCAGTTCATTGTCTGCAACAGCGAAGCATGTGGCAGGCGGCGAATTATTTTATCAATACATGGGCGCCGGACCGAACGGAACAAGCATGTATAAGATCACATTGCGTTTATTCAGGGATTGTTTATCAAACGGGCCATTGCTTGAAAGTGAAACCGTAGTTGTGGGAATTTTCGCCTCCGATACTTACTCCCTGGTTCAGGCTTTGCCGTTGGACCGGCTGGGCGCTGTTCAAACCATTTCACTTAATACTGCAGCGTTTCCCTGTTTAACCGGTATGACGACCCCTGTTTGTTACCAGGTAGCCATTTTTTCTGCAACTGTTGCTTTGCCTGATAATAATGCCGGTTATACTTTATCAAGAACGGGTTGTTGCCGGGTAGACAGGATTGACAATTTAGTTGTGCAAATGAGTGTAGGCAGCAATTATGTAACTAAGATCCCCGGAAGGTCTACACTACCCGAAGGCCATAACAGCAGCCCGCAGTTTTATGTGAGGGATACGGTACTTGTTTGCACCAACAAAAAATTCAAACTCGATTTTGGCGCACAGGATCCCGATGGTGATTCACTTACTTATTCTCTTTGCGATGCATATACGGCCCCCAATTCAGGTGTTAGCCAGGCGCCAACGCCAACACTTAATTTAATACCGCTGCAATATATTCCGCCATACAGCGGGAGTTTTCCTTTGGGGCCGAGCGTAACGATCAACCCATCAACCGGAATTATCAGTGGCATTGCGCCGGCATCCGGCCACCAATTCGTGGTAAATGTTTGTGTTACCGAATGGAGAAATGGCGTTGCATTTACGGAACACAGAAAAGATTTTATTTTAAAAATACAGGATTGCGACCTGATAGAAGCCGCATTGCCCGACAAGATCATCCAGTGCAAAATACCTTTGGTTCATTTTGAAAACCTGTCAAGTTCTTCCGGCATCACTTCTTATTTGTGGGAGTTCGGCGATAATAATACTTCTACCAGCCCAACCGTTGACCATACCTATGCCGATACAGGAACGTTTATGGCCAGGCTCACAGTTACCGGCCCGAAAGGATGCATAGGCTCAGACAGCACACTTGTTTTAGTGTATCCAGGTTTTACGCCTGGTTTTGCTGTTACGGGAAGTTGTGTATTGAATCCATTTCATTTTAAAGACACCACCGTTTCAAAATACGGAACCGTGAACAGCTGGTTCTGGAACTTTGGCGATCAGAATACGAATGCAGATACATCAATCATACAAAATCCAACCTATAAATATCTTTCCGCTTCGCAAAAAACAGTGAGCCTTATAGTAACAAATACAAAAGGCTGTATTGACACCGCGCAACTGGATTATCCTGTTCGCGATAAACCGGTATTACAACTTCCGTTCAAGGATACGTTGATCTGTAATATTGATTCATTGCCGATCCATGTAGGCAATCCCGGTGTGTACTCATGGCTGCCGAATAAAAATATCCTGTTCCCGAATACATCCAGCCCGGTCGTGTTTCCGAAAGACACGACCCAATACATTGTTAGCCTGAACGACAGCGGATGCATCAACACCGATACCGTAACGGTAAATGTTTTACCCTTTATAAAAGTGAAACTGGAAAATGATTCGGTGATCTGCAAGTCGGATATCATACAACTACGGCCGGTCAGTTATGCATTGCAATATGCATGGACCAGTTCTTCGGGTGAAATAGTGGCTGGTGTAAAATATCCGTTGGTGCAGCCATTGGTCAACACGAAATATTATGTAAAAGCTAATTTGGGAAAATGCGAAGACCATGACAGTGTGATGATCAATGTGGTTCCATATCCTGTTGCCGTCGTTGGCCCTGATACAACGATCTGTCTGGGCAGCCGCATCCAGTTGCGAAGCACGGTTGTTGGTTCATCGGTAACATGGTCGCCGGCAAATTCATTGATCAATCCAACAAGCCTTACGCCTGTTGCAGGGCCATCAAAAAGCACTGCGTATATTTTGCGGGTTACGGATACATTGGGTTGCCCCAAACCCGCAAGCGATACCATTCTTGTAGCAGTGGCGCCAAAAATTATTGCAGATGCGGGAAGAGATACGGTAGCGCTTCCTGATCAGCCGATACAATTGATCGCAACAGGCGGGCTCACTTATTCATGGAGCCCTGAAATAGGATTGAATGATCCATCCATCTATGATCCTATTGCCACACTGGGTGCAGATATAGATTCGATCAAATACAGGGTTCGTGTAACGGATGCCTATGGTTGTTATGCAGACGATGATATAGTGATACGTGTATACAAAACCGGCCCCGATATCATTGTTCCATCTGCCTTTACGCCAAATGGCGATGGAAAGAATGATATCCTGAAACCCATAATGGTTGGTATTTCAACGCTTGCTTATTTCAAAGTATTTAACCGTTGGGGCCAGCTCATGTTCAGCACAACCCAGATCGGTAAAGGGTGGGATGGCATATTCAACGGTGTACCGCAGCCGTCGAATACCTATGTTTATGAAACACTGGGTGCAGATTATAAAGGCAAAACTATTTTCCGTAAGGGAACGGTGGTGCTGATCCGATAAAAACTCTACACACGCAGTAGTACTGCATTTCAGCCTTTTTTATTTTCAGGATAAAGATTGGATTTAGAAAAAAAGCCTATTACTTTTAAGAGGTAAAATCCAATCCAATGAAAAAAATCATGCATTTAACTGCCGTGGTATTTTTTTTATTAATCTGCCACACCCTCTCTGCCCAAGTAAAATCAAAGCTTCATGTTGTAAAAAAAAGTAGCCCGGTTTATGCTACATCACCGGCTTTACGAACGAATGGATTAGATGATCCCGGAGGATATACCTGTGCAACCGCAGACCCGGGAAGTGATGCAACTATTTCTTGCGGCAGTTCAACTACCATCGGCGGAAGTTATAACCCCAATTATTTTTATTCATGGTATCCTACTGCGGGTTTAAGTTCATCAACACAGCTTAATCCTACAGCCAGCCCTTTGGGAACAACTACTTACACTTTGACAATGACACCTAAACCCAACCTGCTTATTAATGGCAGTTTTGAAAGTGGCAATACAGGTTTTTCTACAGACTATTCATATGGGATCAGTTTAGGCAATTATACAACTTATACTATCGCAAATAAGCCAACCGATGTTTATAATTGGTGGTGCAATACTGAACCGCCACGCGGAACAAACGCATTGATCGTTGATGGGGCTACTTCTGCCAATCAGAGGGTCTGGTATCAAACTATATCAATTACTCCCAGTACTTATTATTCTTTCTCAGGCCAGTTTATGAATATTTATAGTACGTATGGCGTTAATGATCCCAATATTGTAGTTAAAATAAATGGTACCAGTTTAGGCAACCAGGTGTTAACATTCAATAATTGTGACTGGACAACACTCAGTGCAGGCTGGATCTCTGGATCATCTGATTATACCGCTACTATTGCCATATACAGCGAACCTAGTTCATATAGTGGTGATGGAAATGATTTTGCCATTGATAACCTCGTCTTTAATGTAGGTGACTGCCCGATAACCACAGCGCCTGTAACAGTAACGGTAACAGGTGTTCCTACAATTAGCCCGTCAGGTCCAATAGAAGTTTGTTATTATTGGGAACCTAGCTTTACTACGACACTTACAACGAATCTGACTTCGAATATTAGATGGTCTATCCGTGGACATGATTTTCCTGATAGTACAAATAGTTCATTCACTCTTAGAGAAGAAACTCTTCGTCTTTATGATTCTACTCCTCGAAGCACCTTATATTATTCAAGTCCTTTTACAGTAAAAGATTTGTCAACCGGATGCATATCTGATCCTGTTATTATTAAGGCTATACAACTGCCAGAAGTTGCTTTACTTTCAGGTACAACATATGGAACAGGTTTTGCCCTGTCTGGATATGTTTATCCTTATCCGTGGATTGGATCTCCAATAGGATATGGAACCAGCTCGTCAATAGCGTGGAAAATAACATCTCCAACAAGCGCAATTCCGTTATCTGATACAAGCCTATATCCAGTAAGTTTTTATGTACCAGATGTACCTAATGAAGCATCCATTCCACCTGTTTATTTAACTTATAAATTAACATTATCAGGATCGGATTTTAGCTGTGCAAATACTTCATTAGAAACCAGCTACGATTGGCTCGAATTTGTTACTGACTATTTGCATGTTTTCGCAAAAACTAAAGATTCATCAGTTGTAAGAAATTCGAGATTAACAGGGGAAAATTTTAATAATGAAAAAAACATACTAATCTATCCAAATCCTGCAAAGAACAATTTCACAATTGCTGCAATTGATGAATTTGACAAAGTGCAGATCTTTTCAAGTAAAGGTGCATTGATGAAAACAATCAATACAAAAGGAAGAACAGCAGATATTAATGCCGGTGGCTTACTTCCCGGCAGCTATTTTGTTAACATACTTTCTGCAAAAGGAACAACAGTTAAAAAGCTGATAGTTATAAAATAATTACCAGTTTCAAGACAAAAAGCTCGGAATATCAGATATTCTGGGCTTTTTTGTTTCAGTATTGTATCCGGCGTAAAAGCAGCAAATCAACCATTCTTTTGATCTTATTAAGATGTTGTAATGGCGTTAAATAATGCCTTTTTATTTAAGGCTTAATTAACATACTGTATTTTCATACATCTGTAAGTACGCTGCTATCTAAGGGAAACCGAAAGAACATGAAAAAATCGATCCTTTTCTTTTTAATAATTCTCGTGTGTGGTCAGTCGTCTTATGCGGCTCACCTGAAAGGCGGTTGGATCCAATATACTTATCTCGGGCCCGGCGGTACAGCAAATAGTTCTAAATACCAGGTTACTGTGCGACAATATCTCTTGTGCAGTTCCTCCGCTACGCAAAGAGATGCGCAGGTTTACTTGGGAGTATTTGATGGAGTTACAAACCAATTAATCAATACAATCACAATTGCGAGGTCAAGTTCAGATAATCCTAATAAAACAACTTTCAGCCCTTGTCTCAATAATCCTAAACCAGTCTGTTATATCATCGATATTTATACACAGATAATCGATCTGCCAAACAACCCCGCCGGTTATACACTTACTGTACAAAGATGTTGCAGGGTTGGGAGCATAGTAAATGTTCAGGATCCTTCAAATAATTACGGCTTGAGTTATACAACTAAAATACCAGGGTTCATTAACGGCATAGATTATTCACATAACAGTAGCCCAGCATTTGCACAAAAAGATACTGTTATTGTTTGTCATAATACACCTTTCACATTCGATTTCAGCGCAACCGATTCGGATGGTGATATTTTAAGCTATAGTTTTTGTGATGGCTTAACCGGGGGATTTAATGATCCGAATAATAGTCAGAATGCAGCACAGCCTGATCCACCAAGTAATCCACCATATACAGCAATCGCATATAGTGTTGGATACACCGGTTCATCACCTATGGGTCTGAATGTTACCATCGATCAGAATACGGGAATAATATCCGGTGTAGCACCTGATTCTGTTGGAGAATATGTAATATCTGTTTGCGCAAGCGAATTCAGGAATAATGTACTGATCGGTACAACAAAAAAAGAAATTCATATTACTGTGGGAGATTGTTCTTTATCGGCCGCTGCTTTAAAGCCAACTTATATTACCTGCAATGGAACCTCTTTAAGTTTTCAAAATGAATCAACCAATTCAAGCATCATTTCTTATTTGTGGGATTTTGGCGTACCGTCAATTACAACAGATACTTCCACCAGCCCAACACCTACCTATGATTATTTAAAAAGTGGAAAAGACAGTGGAACATTTACGGTGAAATTAAAAGTTGCGACATCAGCCGGCTGTCAGGATTCGACTACTGCACTGGTAAAAGTATATCCGGGCTTCGCACCGAATTTTACAGCACAGGGAACCTGCTATTTAAACAGCTATCAATTTCTTGATGCGACAGTTACTAAATATGGATCGGTAAACAGCTGGAAATGGAATTTCGGCGACAGCACCACATTGGCAGACACGGCAAGCTCAAAAGATTCCGCATGGAAATATCCTGCCGCCACCACTACAAAAGTTTCGTTGATAGTGAGTAACACTAAAGGTTGTGTTGATACAGTGGTGCAAACATTGAATGTGCTTGACAGGCCCATACTGAGTTTACCCTTCCGCGATACGCTGATCTGCAGCAATGATACCCTCGCCCTAAAAGTAAACACGCTCAGTGGAACCGTTTTGTGGACGCCTGTGAACGGCCCGAATAAAACGAGGATCATCAACCCGACTTCTACTTCGCCACTGGTTTTTCCGCAGGACACGACAAAATATTATGTATCTGTTAATGACAATGGCTGTGCCAATACCGATTCGGTGAACGTAAATGTTCTGCAGTTCATTTCTGTGAAAGCCGGTATTGATACGGGCATCTGTAAAACAGATACGTTTCATCTGCGCCCCGTCAGCTATGCACTCAGTTATAAATGGACCGCTTCCACCAATGTAAAAGTTGACAATGTAAAATATCCATTGGTGCAACCATTGGTTACCACGCGCTATTATGTGGTTGCCAACCTGGGCAAGTGCCAGGCCAATGATTCGGTGCTTGTAAAAGTAGCGCCATATCCTTCTGCCGCTGCCGGGCCCGATATGACCATCTGTTACGGCTCCCGGCTACAGTTAACCGGAAGCGTTGTGGGTACGGTGTTTACGTGGAGCCCGACGAGTTCACTCATCAATGAAAAAACATTAACACCTATAGCCGGGCCAACAAAAACAACCGAGTATGTTTTAAGTGTAACAGATACGGTTGGATGCCCTAAACCAAAAAATGACACAGTTATTGTAACCGTGATCCCGCAGATCATTGCGTATGCGGGAAAAGACACAACCGTTGTTCCCGGACAGGCTTTACAATTAGGTGCAACCGGTGGAACAAATTATGAATGGACGCCTTCGAGTTTTTTGAGCAATGCATCTATCGCAGATCCTGTTGCAACATTCGACAATACGGTTGATTCTGTTTTATATACTGTTCATGTAAGTGACGGCGGCTGTTCTGCTGATGACCAGGTGGTGGTGCATGTTTTCAAATCATCGCCCGATATTATTGTACCAACAGGGTTTACGCCGAATGGTGACGGAAAGAATGATATCATTAAACCCATACCGTTCGGCATCAGCAAATTAAATTTCTTCAGTATCTATAACCGCTGGGGGCAACTGTTATTTTTTACAACAGAACTTAACAAGGGTTGGGATGGCAGCTTTAACGGCACTGCACAACCAAG
>Ga0206949_1228_pt1 | contig 17345 bp, 18 predicted proteins | sample Alteio_BWOrgHeat_40_FD_153240 | JGI IMG/M metagenome (GOLD analysis project Ga0206949, IMG submission 153240) | Enriched cells from forest soil in Barre Woods Harvard Forest LTER site, Petersham, Massachusetts, United States -... | ecosystem: Environmental > Terrestrial > Soil > Temperate forest >...
GATACCAAGTCGCGCTGTGAACGCATAGCCCGCATGGAGAAGACCAGGATGCAGTTCTACGAGACAAAGTACAGCTTTGGAGTGGTATCAGAGGGCAAGGTAGTGAAGCATGCATTCAAGTTTAAGAATACTGGCAACTTCCCGCTGATGATCTGTAAGACGGATGTGACCTGTGGCTGTACGGTGCCCGGTTTTCAGCTTGATCCTGTGGCTCCGGGAGCTGACGGTGAGATAACGGTTGAGTTCAACACAGCAGGCAAATCAGGTTTCCAGCAGAAGAACATTATCGTTCATTCTAATTCCATTCCTGAAGCAGTGTCAATAAGTATAGAGGCGGACGTAAGATAATGTTCGTTAATTTTGAAAGTGCATTTGCGTAAACAGGGCGGATGCGTTGTGTCATACGATGGGTAGTATAAGTGTTTCTCCGATTCGCCGTTTTCAGAATTATCTCTCGCTGATCAAGTTCAGCCATACGGTTTTTGCATTGCCATTTGCATTTATCGGGTTTACGCTGGCGGTCGTTTATTTTCATAGCCCGTTCCGGTGGGATTTGCTCGTTAAGATGCTCCTGTGCATGGTGTTTGCCCGTAGTGCCGCCATGTCATTCAACCGTTACCTCGACAGGCAGTATGATGCACTCAATCCCCGTACAGCCAGGCGCGAGATACCTGCCGGCATCATAACTGCGGAGAATGCGCTGCTGTTCACGATTGTGAATTCTGTGCTGTTCGTGGTTACTACGTGGTTCATCAACAGTGCCTGCTTTTACCTGTCGTTTGTGGCGCTGTTCGTAGTGTTGTTTTATAGCTATACCAAGCGGTTTACCGCGCTCTGCCATTTAGTACTGGGGTTGGGGCTGTCGTTGTCGCCTATAGGCGCATTCATTGCGGTGACCGGCTATTTTGCTTTGCTGCCCGTGTTCTTCTCGCTGTCGGTGCTGACATGGGTTGCCGGCTTCGATATCATTTATGCCCTGCAGGACGAGGAGTTCGACCGTAGCCAGAAGCTGCATTCCATACCTGCGGCATTGGGTGTGCGTAATGCGCTGGCCGTGTCTACGGTGCTGCATATATGCTCTTTTACTTTCGTATCTGCTGCAGGGATAGTTGGGCATTTTAACTGGATATACTGGATAGGCACTGCATTTTACGGCGCCATGCTTACCTACCAGCATCTGCTTGTAAAGCCCACAGACCTGAGCAAGGTAGGTATCGCGTTTGCCAATACCAATGGGTTCGCCAGTGTGGTGTTTGCGATATTTACTATCATATCGCTGTTTTTTTAGCAGTTACGTCAACTCCGCATCACCACGCGGGCAATTGCTGACCAACAATTTATTACTTTTGCCATTCAATTTTTCAGCTTGAACGATCGATATAACCAGCGGGGGGTATCCGCACAGAAAGAAGACGTGCATAAGGCCGTTGCCAAATTGGACAAGGGGTTATTTCCAAACGCCTTTTGTAAGGTATATCCCGATTACCTGGGCGGCGATGCTGCTTTTTGCAACCTGATGCATGCAGATGGTGCCGGCACCAAATCGATACTGGCTTACCTCTACTGGAAAGAGACCGGCGATATGAGTGTATGGAAGGGGATAGCTATAGACAGCATTGTGATGAACCTTGATGATATGCTGTGCGTAGGTGCTGTAGGGCCTTTTACCTATTCGTCTACCATAGGGCGCAATAAGCATAAGATACCGGGCGAGGTCATATCAGCGCTCATCAATGGTACTCAGGAATATTTTGATCAGTTGAGGGAGTATGATATAGAAGTGCACTTGCTGGGCGGTGAGACCGCCGATGTAGGTGATGTGGTACGCACAGTGATAGTAGATGGCACCATGTCTTGCCGCATGGAGCGGAGTAAACTGGTAACTACCGAGCAGATGAGGCCCGGAGATGTGGTGGTATCACTGGCCAGCTATGGGCAGGCCAGCTATGAAGCCGAGTACAACAGTGGAATGGGCAGCAATGGACTCACAAGCGCCCGCCACGAAATGCTCAAAAAGGACTACGCGCGACTATACCCGGAGAGCGTAGACCCTGCATTGCCTGATGAAGTGGTCTATAATGGCAAATACGGAATGACCGATGCTACGGAAACGTCATTGAATGTAGGTAAGATGCTGCTGTCACCTACGCGCACTTATGCACCGGTCGTTACACAAGTGTTGAAGAAACATTTCTCGCAGATACACGGCATTATTCATTGCAGCGGCGGCGGGCAAAGCAAGTGCCTGCACTACCTGCCTGGCCCAATGCGGGTGGTCAAGAACAATTTATTGCCTGTGCCTCCGTTATTTAAGATAATACAGGAGTCGGCGGGTACCGACTGGAAGGAAATGTACCAGGTCTTTAATATGGGACAGCGGCTGGAGATATTTACGGATAAGGATACTGCGGAGTCGATAATCAGCATTGCTAAAAGCTTTAATATAGATGCGCAAGTGTCTGGTATTGTGGAAAAAGCAGAGAAAAAAGAAGTGAGAATAGAAAATATTCATGGAAATTTCAGCTATTTTTAGAGTTTGGCACGATATATGCATAGTATTACTTTGTATTAACGTCAATCAACCACACTTATGAACATCAAAGGATTTTTATTTTCAGCGATTTTTTTGTCCATTGCCGTTTCGGCCATAGCCCAGGACAAGATATTTAAAAGCAATGGCGAAGTTCTGGATACCAAGATCAGGAACGTGACTTCCTCCTCTATCGTGTATGTTCGTTACGACAACCAGGGTGGGCCGGAGTACTCGATCTCTAAAAATGATGTAGATAAGATAAAATACCAGAATGGCTCGGAAGAGTCATTTATGAGCGACCGCAGCATGATGGGTAATGATATGATGGAGCGCAGGGCGCATAATGAACAACTGAAAGGAAAGTATAAAGAGAATGTGATCGGTTTTGCTCCTATCCAGTTTACGGAGAGCGGCGTTGCCGGGTTTAGTTTCAGCTACGAGCGTGTTCTTGACAAGAATGGCATTGTGGCTTTTTACCTGCCTGTTATCGCTGAATTAAATATTAAGAGCTCTACCGATTACAATGGAAATACGGTAAATAGTAATGATCCTATGTTTTATGTAATGCCGGGGATCAAGTTATATCCTACGGGTTGCTACGGTATTGCCAAGTATGCGATTGGGCCGTCATTAGTTATTGCCGACGGGTCAAAGACTACCAGCGCAATTGACCCTTTTGGCAGCGCTTATTATACATCGCAAAGCCAGTTCTTTTTTGGCATGATGGTCAATCAGTCCATAAATATCAATCCTACGCCGCATCTGTACCTCGGTTCGGAATTAGGTATGGGCTTTACCTATATAAACCAGCTTGCAGGTGTGAATCAGTCTTCGCAATTCCTCGTACAGTTCAACTTTAAGATAGGATACAGGTTCTAAGCGATCGCTATAAATTGGTTTTAATAATTACGTTCCCGTCATTTAACCCGGAAAGTCTTTCTTATGAACTATAAGCACACTCTCGTAATAGTAGGTTTGTTTTGTTGCACGGCAGTGCCTGCGCAGCCGGTGGCACCTTATAATAATAACATCGTTTCTATATCGCCATTTGTCGCTACCGAGGCGGGTATCGGTTCCGGTGCATCCTGGGAGCATTTCTTTCCTTCCATGGGCTGGCTGAGTTTTATATTGCCGGTAATGGTGGCGGAGTCTACCAATGGCTCAGGAGGAGGAGGTATGTTTTATTTTACGCCGGGAATTAAGATATATACAGACATGTATAGCTATCGGCAGGTGAAATTTTCTATAGGGCCTTCGCTTGTCATGGGCATTGGTAACGCCGCAAACCCGAACACGAATTACATGTATTCGGGTATACCTTCTCTCGTAGAAACACATTTTGTCTATGGTGCTATGATCAACGGCGCACTGAATGCTTTCATTACACCAAGACTTTACCTGGGCGCTAATCTCGGGCTTGGCTTTACGTCGGTAAACAGATATGGTGGTGTGAATGCCGATGTTACCGGCCTTGACCAGTTTTCGTTCAACATCGGTTACCGGTTCAGCAGTAAGGGAACTAAAAAAAGCCCGAAATAATTTTTCAATTATCCCGGGCTACTCAATCAACCCCTCTATTGTTAGTCTAACGGATTAGCCAGTAGGTTAAATATGGACGACATCTCCAATTGTGTGCCGGAGAAAGGTACAGCATTTATATGGGCCGTCATCCTGAAGTATATGGTGTCGTCTATGAAATAGTTTTTCAGGTTCACATCGGTTGCGGTCACCAAGTTCAGTGTTGTTTGTCCCTTGGGTATGTCTATGTCTGAAGCCAGCAGCATTTCAGGCTGTGTCTGGCTGGAGATGTACACATCCACATTGTCGAGGAAATCAAAATTCTGGCCCGACGGAGATAATATCTGTAACGCAAGGCTGTTGAGCCCTACGGAAATTATCTTATTTGCACTGGTATGATATTGAGCTATATATTGCTTGGAGTTGGTGGCAAAACCCACTGCCGGAAAAGGCACCGTAAGTCCACCGGGTATAGGTGTTCCCGATACGCCGCCGGGTATAGTTGGTACACTTATTTGCTGGCTATAGGGAATGTTTACATCAATGTTAGCCAACTGTTTCAGTTTGGTACATGCAGTAAGCGCAGATAGTCCGGCGAGCACGCTTATGATCATTATCTTTTTCATATTGGCCTGGTTTGGTTTCAATAGGTATAGTTCAAATTCCGTGCCAGTGTACACAATTTGTTAACAATTATTGTAAATTTTAATTCTTAATTAATTAAAAATGAGTGAAAACGAAAAAAGAAACGACAGAATGTTAGAGAAACTTTAGGGAAACCTATCGGTCTTTGTCCCCTGAGGTTACCAAATGACTGTTTTAAAACCCAATTGGGATATTTATCTGTAATTTTGCGCTCTTTTCTATACATGGGCAAAACGATCGCTTTCCATACATTAGGGTGCAAGCTCAATTACTCAGAGACATCTACGCTCAGCCGCATGCTGGAAGCGGATGGCTTTGTGAAGAAAGATTTCGAGGACGAGGCCGATGTGTATGTGATCAATACCTGCTCAGTGACCGATAATGCTGATAAGGAATGCAGGATGCTGGTGCGCCGTATACAGAAACGGGCGCCCGAAGCAATGGTGGTGATAACCGGTTGCTACGCTCAACTGAAGCCGCAGGAGATAGCCAAAATAGAAGGTGTGGACCTGGTGCTGGGAGCGGCAGAGAAGTTCAGCCTGGCCACCCATCTGAAAGAGATAAGCAAAGGCCCCGCAGATGGCGGTGGCGCCAAAATATGCTCCTGCGATATTGAGGAAGTAGCGGGTTTCAACAGTTCGTTTTCTATCAATGACCGCACCCGTGCGTTTCTGAAAGTGCAGGACGGATGCGACTACAATTGCAGTTTCTGCACCATACCGCTGGCTCGCGGGCATAGCCGCAGCGATACTATAGCCGGTGTGCTCAGTAATATGCACGAACTGGCAAAAAACGGTACGAAGGAGATAGTGCTTACCGGCATTAACCTGGGCGATTTTGGAAAGGGGAGTGATGGGGGCAAGACCCGCGACAGTTCTTTTTACGAGCTGATACAGGAAATGGATAAAGTGGAAGGCATAGAGCGTATACGCATATCATCCATAGAGCCCAACCTGCTCACGAATGAGATCATAGAGTTTGTATCACGGTCCCGGCTGTTCATGCCGCACTTTCATATACCGCTGCAGAGTGGCAGTAATACCATATTGGGGGCTATGCGCCGCAGGTATAAACGCGAACTGTATGAGGAGCGGATAGCATACATTAAAGCGCTGATGCCACATTGCTGCATAGGTGTGGATGTCATCGTAGGCTTCCCCGGTGAAACGGACGAATACTTTAATGAGACGTATAACTTCCTGCATGCACTCGATGTATCTTACCTGCATGTGTTCACTTACTCTGAGCGCGACAATACGCTTGCGGCAACACTAAAACCTGTAGTGCCCGTGCATACCAGGAACGAGCGCAACAAAGTATTGCGCAATCTCTCTTATCAGAAGCTGCAATACTTTACGGAGCAGCACAGGGGGGAGAAAAGAAAGGTCCTGTTTGAAAATGCCGGGAAGAATGGTACGCTCGAAGGCTACAGTGATAACTATATAAAAGTGCAGACCGGCTACCGGCAGGAATGGGAGCGGCAGTTGGTAGATTGGGTGTTGTGATCTTATACGGCCACTGATATTTCTTACTCATCTTCAGCTATTTATGCTTGTCGTCTCCCCAACGGGTTTGGGGTTTTTGACTATATTTGTTGCATGCCCCGAAGCATTAAATACCTGTTGCGAATTGTAGTGATCGTTTTAATAACGATGTCATTGCCCAAGAGCGCAGCCTGCCGTCACATAAAAGATACACTGCATTTCAGGAAAGCTATATTGGAGAAGCATGCTATAGTGCTGTCGGACAGCGCGCTGAATGCGATAGGGCTGGACAGTCTGCTGGGTAAGATAGAAAATGTGCACCTGACACTCGATCGTATCAATAACACTATAGGTACTGGGTTCGACACCCATGAACTTGAAAAGGGCTTTCCAGAAGTTGATTCCAATGTTACCCTTATCGACGAGAACCTGACACTGTATGATAATGTGATCGATGTAAAGAACCTGCAGATGTTTGAGGTGCTGCTGGCAGACCTGCAGCGACAGGTGGTGGACTGGCGGGACCAGCTATTCAAATACGATAAAGACCTGGAGGGAATGAATGCGGAAATGAATGTATTCAGGCACGATACGGTTTTACATTCGCTGATGGCCGATACCGCTTTCCGGGAACTGTATATTACGGAGATCAAAGACCTGAAGAGTAAATGGGCCATAGCTAAAAAAGAGATCAATGATAACCAGGGAAGAATTAAGCAGCTGCAATCGGAAGTTTCTAACGAATATTTTGAGACGATAGACCTTCAGAATAAGATCAACGCTCTGCTGCAAAAAATAAATCTGAAATCGCTGGGCAAGGAGTATGAATTCCTTTGGGATGTTAACTCGCTTAATAGTGGAATGGACCGGCAGGCGGCGCAACTGATCAGAAAATCGTATCACGGGCAAAGGAAAATACTACATTATTATTTCGAGCGGAACTGGCAGCACCAGTTCTGGTTGCTGGTAACGGGGTTGCTGTTCCTGTTTTGGGTGTTGAAGAATTTCAAACGGTTGAAAGAAAATAAAAAAGAAGATGAGTTAGCGGCACATTCTTTCAGCTACATCAATAAGATGCCCGTGCTGTCGATGCTGGTAGTGATGTTTGCTATCACCACTTTTTTTGACATTCATCCTCCAACCGCTTATGTAGTGATCACAGAGTTATTGATGGTGATCATACTCACCATATTGCTGGCACGCAACTGGCCCAGGGATCTGCTTGTTTTCTGGATCATCATCGCTTGCCTGTATGTGGTTGTCACCTTTGCGGGGACCGTACTTACGCCACGGCTTGGTTTGCGGATATTCCTTGCATCGCTGAGCGCGGTTTCTGTAGTTTTTGGTTTATGGTGGTTCATACGTATAAGGAAGCACACGATCTTGTTTTCAGGAATGATCAAATTTGTTTCTGTTGTTTATATCCTGCTGAATGCAATTGCGTTTGTGGCCAATTTGTATGGCAGGCTGAGCCTCGCAAAAATATTTAGCGTCACGGCTATTTATGGGTTGACGCAGGTCGTTGGCCTCTCTGTGCTGATACAGATCGTTACAGAGGCGTTCCAGTTGCAGACACTTGTATACAGGCTGAATGGCGGGCTAACCTCAAAATTAAATTTCCAGCGGTTGGAACTATTGCTGCGCAGGACGTTGATAGTAATGAGTGTAGGACTCTGGACGGTTGTTTTCTGCATCAGCCTGAATATGTACAATATGGTACTGGATGGGCTGACCACCCTTCTGACCACGCCCCGGAAGATAGGCGGCACGTCGTTTGAGATTATTAATATCCTGCTGTTTGTAGGTATCATTTATATATCCAATCAGTTGCAGCAGGGTGTGGGCGCCCTGTATGGCAAGACCCAGGACAAGTGGGACCCTGAGGTGAAGAAGAACAGCAGCCGGCTGGCCATGACACGGCTTTTCCTGATCGTCGTTGGTTTCCTGATAGCGGTGGCCGCGTCCGGGCTGCCTATGGACAAGATCACCATTGTGCTGGGCGCGCTGGGTGTAGGTATCGGCCTGGGATTGCAGACTATTGTAAACAACCTGGTATCCGGCGTCATCCTGATATTTGAACAGCCGTTCAGGATCGGTGATTTCATTGAAATAGGCGATAAGAAAGGCAGGGTGCTGGACATCAGCATACGGTCGAGTAAGATAGTAATGGAAGAGGGTGCGCAACTGATCATTCCGAATGCAGACCTGTTATCGGGCCGGGTTATCAACTGGACGCTTCGTGATGACAATGCCCGCATAGAGTTCCCGGTGTCGATAGAGTCAGGCCATTCATTCGAAGAGGTGCAGCAGATCATTAAGGAGGCGCTGGCTGACAGCGAGTACGTAACCAAAGACCCGCCACCTGAGATACTGCTGCTGAACCTGAATGAGAAAGCCATGAATCTGAATGTGCTGGTATGGATCAATGATGTGCATTTGACGCAGTCCATCCGCAGCCATTTGCTGAATAAGATATTCAATAATCTTAAAAAACATGATATTAAGATCAGTTAGGCAGTTTTTTCTGTCAGCCTGTCTTTCAATCAGTTTTTTATTTATCTTCGCGCACCAATAACAGGTTCTGTAGCTCAGTTGGTAGAGCAGCTGACTCTTAATCAGCGGGTCCAGGGTCCGAGTCCCTGCGGAACCACTACCCCTCAAACACTTGCCCACCAAGTGTTTGAGGGTTTTAAAAGAACAAAAAAGCAGCATTGTAGCAAGTTTACGAGTAACACTTTACGTAACACTTTGCTATATGAAGAAACAATTATCTAACGGCTGCAGCCGCTCAGCGATCACAGTATCTCCTAAAAATTGGAAAACAACCAGCATGGCAAAAAAGCCATGGATGATCTTTTACCGCTTCCATTGCCCTGGGCAGACCGGCAGGGGTACCAGGTACCCGAAAGGTGTGTTAGTCACTCACCGGGGCATGAATGAGTATAAAACCGCCGATGAACGCCGCGCTTTCTGCAAAGGCACCATAGAGGCAATCAGAGAAGATCTGGATGATTGCGATTACAACCCAATCACCGGCTATAAGAAGGAAATGTTTGAAGCGGTAAAGACAGACTATGAGATTCATCCCGATACGCCTTTAATTGAGGCATGGCGCCTGGCATACGAGAAAAGGAAAGTGAGCGAAGGGGTAAAGAAGGATCTGCGGTCAGTGCGTAAATATTCAGAAATCGCAGCAAAGAATCTACGCATCCACATGATGCCGGTAAAGGATGTGCGCCGCCGGCACATGAAAGCCCTGCTGGATCAATTAAAGGTTGTGAAGCGTGATACCTGGACCGCCAACAACTATAATTTCTACCGGTCACACCTGAGCATCCTATTTGATGAGCTGTGCGAGTGGGAGACCATTGAGAATAACCCCATGGAAAAGGTGTCCAGGATGAAGCATGCAGTGGCAAAGCGGGCCACACTAACAAAGGAGCAGCGGATTGCCATTGATCAGGGCTTGCGGAAGGATAACTACAGGTTTTGGCTATTTATGCAGCTTTTCTTCTATAGCGGCGCACGGTCAGCCGAATTAATGAATGTGAAGGATAGTGATGTTAACCTGAAGGACCAGACGGTAAAGTACCTGATTAAGAAGGGAACATCTTACCGGCAGGAATACAGGCCTATACCAAACAATGCCGTCAATCTATGGGAGCAAGCGCTCGTTGGGATCACTCCCGGCCAGTATGTATTTTCCCGTGGCCTGAAGCCGGGCGATGGCCCTATTAAGCCATACCAGATCACCCATCGCTGGCAAAAGTGGGTGAAGCTGAAGAAAGACAAGGACGGGAATAAGAAGTACGGAGAAAATATACCTGATTTCTACAGCTTAAAGCACTCACACAGCTCCGAGGTGTCAAAAAAGGTCGGTACCAGGCTGGCCGCTCTGCATAATCAACATACGGAGACTATCTTAAAGCGCAACTATGACACCGAAGGGGCTAACAGGGACATGGAGATACTGAAGGGAATTGATATTGAATTTGCGCCGGAATAGAAAACCCGGCAACTGTTTCCAAAATGGAAGTAGTTGCCGGGCATGTAGTCATTAAGCGGCCATCAGCTTCTTTGCAGCCAGGTAAAAAGCATACTCTTCTGATTTCAGCGCATTGTTGTTCAGGCTGGATAGTATCGACAATGTGATATCGCGAATGATGCCTTTGTTCATGCCAGGGGTTGTTTGAATGTCGGTAATCAATACCTTTAGTTGCGCCTCCAGTCCGACAGCGCCTTTAACGTCTGCTTCGATCTTCGTTCCAACAAGTTCATCAGCGATAGCCTTTTGTATCAATGTTTCGATGTTAGGAATTTGGGCTACAACCTGCGGAGGTAAGATGTTGGACAGGGCGAAGTCCGCTGCTGGGTTATTCAAGGCGTTGAGCAGGTCCTGCTCCAGTCCTATTACGAAACCAGCATGAGCATCAAGGAAAGCAAATCCCTTGCCTACAGATAATTCTACTTTGTCTACTACTTCCGATACTACTTTTTTTAGTGAAAACATGATTGTTTGGTTTTTATGATTAAAAAATTACTTTCTCCAAAGGATAAGAAATAAAAGCAGCAGGACGATTATTACAATTAGAAATAACCAAGCCCACCACCACATTATATGATAGATTTAGGTGCAGCATTGTCCTGCTTTATCTGCCCGATGGTCTTATTGTCGCTATTAATAGCAACCCCCGTCACAGGCACATGCGTTCCGTCATCAACCGCTTTATTCAGTATGGCATCCTTTACTTCCTGACTTACCAATTCAGGATCAGTAGACGGCAGCTTAGCCACTATGCCGCATGCCGTTAATGCGACACCAATGGAGTTAACCACGATCAGCATGTTATTGTATTCTACCGTTGGCATGAACGAAAAGAAACCAGCCTGCGCGCCGGCAATGATCGCAGCACAAAAAGCAGCTACAACGCCGCAAAACCACTGGATTTTGACGAATAATGCCGGGCTTTTACTGTTAAGCCTTTTGAGTAACATTTTTATGCCTGAGTAGGCAATCTTTTCTTGTATCTGGTTCATATAATTATGGTTGTTTAGCTATTAATTGCTCAAGTTTGATAGAATCAATTTGATGTGATACTTCCAGGTTAGATACTTTCGTTTCAATAATGTGAATACGATATGCGCTATAATGTATGGTATCGATAAGTACTTTTGCATTCACATAATATCCGTAACCCAGACTGACAGCATCTCGTGAACCGTGCCAGCATATTACAACTCCGGTAATAATAGTTATGATTGGGCTTACCCATATTCTTATGAACGCCCGCCATCCTTCTTTAGCTTTCTCTGTCATGGCTTTGCTGTTAGTCCTAAATAATTTGTTAGTGTGAAATAGGCGTTATTGGTGTCAGCCTGCGAAACGGCGATCATACCATTGTCTACAGTATCGAATGTGCTTCCAAATCTCATTTCCCAATAGATAAGAACCTTTATCCCGGAGCTGTCTGTCGGCATCATCCTAAGATATAGACGGTTCACCGGTTGCCCATTGACGGTAGTATCAGCCACATTCAGATAATCACGTGCGACATTGCTATCGAAATGGGTAGTGTAGGTTTGTGCAGGTGCTTTGATGCCGAGTAGCAGAAGTAGTATTAAGATGTATTTTTTCATAGTAGTATTTTAGTTATGAACGCCAGTATATCCTGTAGGCTTCGCGGCTAAAAATGTGGGTCCAAAATTGTAGGTGATGTTGTCGTTGTTGTATCCCTGAGCCGGGAACCAGGTTCCCGTCAATGTGCTCGTGCCGCTTAATCCGCTCGCTGCTGTATTGATCGCCCCGGTACCGGCAGCACCGCTAAGCGGATTGCCACTATAGAACCAGGTTATTGTTCCGCCGCAAATCTGACCAATGTATAAGTACCCGTATTGCATATTAAGGCAAAAGGCATAGTCATTACTGATGCCACAACCACCTATGCCGGTACCTCCGCCGCCATTTGTATATGCGTAGCCGCTGCTCGCATTGAAGCTAATCACAAAACCATAACCAGGGTTCCCGGAAGCGGCCAAATAGTTTCCGGTACTCAGTGATGCAGGTGCAGCACCCATGACGGTAACAGTAGACGCACTATTCAAATGTGTTTCCCAATATACATTGGGAAAGGCGGAGCCGCTTGATATACCAGTGCTGGTACCAATCGTTGCATAAGCGCAGTTGTTGGTCCCGGTTGCGTTGGCATAATCAAGGTTTCCGCTCGTCAATGTTACATTGGGCCCAGCATGCAAGGAAGTGAATGTCGCATATACCGTTGATGTGGTAACTGTAAAGACCGCGCTAACAGCACAACTTCCTAAAGTGTAGCTGATAGTAGATGTACCGGAAGATACACCGCTAACAAGGCCGGCTGTACCTATAGTAGCTACGGTTGTAGTACTACTGCTCCACACTCCGCCACCGGTTGCATCTGTAAGCTGTGATGTTGAACCTGAGGCGCAGCTGACCGTTCCAGTAATCGATGCCGGCGTAGTATTTACAGTGATGGTTGTCCAGGCGTAACATCCACCCAAAACAGTATAACTGATATTACTTGTCCCGGCGCTCACACCGGTAACAATGCCCGAAGCTGATCCTACTGCCGCAGTAGTTGTAATGGCGCTGCTCCATACACCTGAAGAAGTAGCATCGGTAAGCGTGATTGTATTACCCGAGCATAGAGAAGATGGCCCAGATATCGATGCCGGGTTGGAGCACGGTTTACTATTGCAAATTGCATGACAGAACTGAGCTGAAGCTGCATTGCCAATAACCAGGAAAAATAAGATCAGAACTTTTGATTTCATAGATTTAATTTGAAATACCGCCTGACAACCACCATGTATTGGTGCCTGTTTTTTGTAAAAAAGCACTGGCGCCTTGTACCAGGCTGAGGTAACCAAGTGATGAGTTGACCGTTACACCGGAGGCACCGTTAAATGTCAGCTTGCCAGCTCCATAGTTTATGATCTGGATGGTCGTGTTCGTCGCAAATGCCACAGATGAATTATTGGGCACAGTGAAACTTACCGCGCCGGCATTGTTTGAAGTCACCCACTGCCAGGCATCCCCTATTACCAATGTGTAGGAAGATCCTGTCTGATTGTTAAATTGGCTGAACTGCATATTACTCCATGTCGGTATACCAGAAGAATTTGCCATCAGGTACTGGCCGGTTGTGCCGTTCGGTATCCTGGTAAGCACCCCGGAAGAGTTGCGGACATACATATCGTATGAAGCATCGCTGCCGAGTGTCATTGTCACCGGCCCAAGTACTGCACCGGATCCTAACCCACCGCTTATTATTGTCCCGGTGGCAGTCAATGAGGACAATGTCGCAACGGATGGAACAACATAATCTGTGCCCGCTGTTGCCGCTATAATAGATCCTGTGCCGCTGATATTCACACCTTTTAGCATGCCAACAATAGTCGACTGGAGCGTAATGGTTGGATTACTACCCCCGGATGAGGCGCCAACAAACCCGTTCGCATTAGCTACAGAGACAGTGCTCACAAACCCGGAAGCAGAAACAGAGACAGTGCTGATCGCTGTAATACGGCCATCATCTGCGTATGTAATAACCGGAATATTGGTCGTGCTGCCTGCTGTTCCGGTACCTAATCCCAATGATGGAGGATATACGGTAATACTAGCAGTACCGTTAAATGGCACCGAGTTAATAGTACGGGTATTCAAAAGCGCGGTTGCAGTAGCAGCATTACCGGTGGTACTGGATGTTAACGTTGCCGGTATATCCAAAGCAGTTAAAACCCTCAACCCTAGCGGACCAGCCGATCCGCTCGGAGTGGCCAGCACCTGGTTCTGTGATTTACCACCGTTGAAATTGACAAGGAACGTTCCGGATGATGTGATCGGCGTAGGCGTTACAGAGAAAACATCAGGAACGGATAAACCCACGCTGGTAACTGTACCGCTTCCGCCACCTCCGCCGCCGACGTAGATTGTGTCCGGTATGGGCTCAAAGTTTGCATTCATCCAGGTCTTTAATGCGGCCATTGAGGCGAATGGCGTATTACCGTGATCACCGTCGAGGTATGATGATGCCTTTTGCTGGTAAATAAATACCTGTTGTGGCCCCGAATTGATGTTTATTCCCAGCACGCTATCGGCACCAAGTTTGAAATAAGACGAACCCAGGTAGCCCCGTTTGTAGTTGGCACTGTTAATTGTGACATAGCCCGGTGTTCCGATATTCAGTATAGTCTGTGCGATCGTGGTGAAAGAGATGGCCAGGAATAAAAACGTAAGTAACTTTTTCATTGTAAACTTTTGGGTTGGGAAATATTATTTTAATATCCAGTAGTTGGTGCCGTCGAAAAGCCAACTTATTGAATTGTTTGTACCGGTAAGCGTGTAGGTCGTGGCTGCATTTACAGTGCCGCTGCTGGGAACGAATACGGTTGTATCAGCTCCGGATGCAATAACTACCATCCGCAGGATCTGGCCGCTGACATAATTTGCCTTTACCAGGTTGATAGTATCCCTTGTCGCCCATTTAATAATACACAACGCCGCGCCGGTGAGGTTATAGTTGCGCGCAGAGTCGGTTTCTGTGACTGCCACCACTTTACCCGAAAGAAAAGTGTTAGGCGTATACTCCATCCGGTTTGTGGTCGCATTGAGTATAAGTTTGTTATATCCACCACTGGAGTATTGCGGCGTGAAATTCCAGATCTGAGCGCTGTTGTTTATGTGCTCATACTGTCCGAAAGATGTGGCCGAAATCATTAAGAACATGGCCGCGAGTAACTTTTTCATTTGTTTGTTGATTTATGATTGTTTAAAAATTCCATTTTCCAAGCGGGCAACTTTCACCCGGTATTAAACTTTTCTGCGTGCACGGACATTTGCAAATAGAGCAGTAGATGATATCTAAATGCTCTGCTGATCCGCTGATAAACTCCAGCACTTTACTTTCTTTCGCTTCTTCGCAGTTGCCACATACTTCTAACCTTTTGTTACTGAGCTCCTGAACATCTGCAGGTGTTTCAATGGCGCCCATATACCTGCTCCAGCCGGTTAGTATGTTTTTTACGTTCAATCCCATCCCCAACCGTTTTCGATTCTCCTTCTGTTATTGTCTTCGTGATCGTAAATGCCGGTCACCCAGCTTGTTTTCTTCTCATCTTTCTTATGGCCATCATCATTGCACGACTGGCAGCGTTTGGCCGGGTATTTAAGAAGAGAAACAAGGTTTTTGCACAGATATTCCTCGAGAGATCTTTGAAGAACATTAACACGCTCCAGGAGCTGCTTGTCATTGAGGTATTTCAAATCCTTCAGGTCGATACCTACCGAAGCAGTTGTCTTATCCCCTATAACAGATCCAATAGGGTTATTTTTCATTATGCCGGCAGTTGAAAACTGTGCATAATTTTCAGGGATTGCAACTGAGTAAACACACTCAGCGACAAAGGACCAAAGACGTTGTTTCCAAAGATCCTGATAAGCCGTTGTTTCTGTCATCAACTCCCAGGCGTTAACAATATCATCGTCCTGCAGCTGATAGATACCATTCCCCTGTTTGAGGGTGATATGAGTCTGCAGGTCTTCTTTATTGTCCTCAGTGACGATCACGTTCTTTTGCGAAATCATGTCTTCATAGAGGTCGGAACCAAGCACCGGCCTCACGAACCTTTCCTCAGCAATTTCAATTGCGGACAAAAGCTTGTGCGAGTCAATTGCAGTGATGTTAATCCTGGCAATGACCTCGTCCGGGGTGATGAGCACTAATCTACTTAGAAGGTTTAGGCTGTACATTTGAAGGTGGTGTTGGTGTTATTGTTATTACTCCTAATTGCTCATTTGCTTCTGTTTCTGTCAGTCCGAAGCGCGCTGATACGAATTTTACTGCTGCAGCCTGCGTCCATGCCCCGCTGGCCACCAGCCGGATAACATCCAGGAAGGCCTCAATACCATCTACCGTCGTATTAGCTTCAGTAGTGTCGTTGAAAAGCTTTGTAGTTTGTATATCCAAGTCATATTTACTCCATTGCGTTCCCAGCCAATCATCTGCTATCTCCAGTAATGGATCTAAAAAACCGTCCTTTACAATACGCTGCATGGGCTTGATAACGGTCTTTAGTTTCTGCTGGTACACTTCATTCAGGTACCCGTTTCCCTTGCCTAATGAATTGGAATGAGAAATGCCGGCAAGAGTGGCATCCCATTCGTTGGCGTACATGATCTTCTGCATGGCCTTATCATCCAACAGAACATAAGAGCCGTCTTTATGCGTATCAAATGACTCAAATTTTGAGTTCTCGATACCTTCTTCAGATGCAAATACAGCAACCCTGCCTACTTTGCCCTTACCGGTATGCTGATCCTTAATCGTGCGCCCCAGACGATTGGCTTCTTCCTGTGAAAGATTGCCGGAAAGAATGATCGCGCCGCCAATGACCATATTATTATCAATATTGTCGAGATTGAAGCTTGCACCACCGTACTCCAGCATTTCAAATACCAAAGCAGCTATGTATGAAGGAAGGCCGTAGTTATCATAGCCGGCAATGTCATTCTTCAACCAGAGTGCCGTGCGCTCTATTCCTTTACGTTTAGGATCCTGATACCAATACTTTTTCTTTGAACCTGGTCCGGCTTTATATAGAGGCAGGCGCGTGCAGTTTTCTTCGGTAAGGTTCAAAAATCCTTTCTTACGGAAATACCGGCTGATAATCATATTATTTACGTCGCCGTACTGATCAGGCCATTCGAGCCTACAATCCAGTTGGTTTTTGACATAGACGTACACGAACCTGCTATTGCCGACCTGGCCACGTACTATTTCTATAGGAACATTGCCAAACGTGAAGAAGTTCTCAAATATCAGGCGCAAAACACGATTCAGGTTTTGGCGCTTGTTATTGGCCATCTTCACAAAGTCAGTCCATTTCTTGTCGGGCTTTACACCGGTAGGAAGATTGGTAATGTAAATGCCACCACTCGAAGATCTGCTCGCAGCAAAGACAGATGGTCAGCTCGCAGCAACAGCACCTAAAGCAACACCACCTGCAGTCGCACCTGCGCCGCCGGTAGTACAGAACCCGGCACCCGCAAATAATACCGGTTCAGATCCTGAGAAAAAAGCATAAATAAAATGAGATGTCAGAACGTGTTACTAAGAAGAATAGGAAAGAAG
>Ga0206949_1231_pt1 | contig 17249 bp, 11 predicted proteins | sample Alteio_BWOrgHeat_40_FD_153240 | JGI IMG/M metagenome (GOLD analysis project Ga0206949, IMG submission 153240) | Enriched cells from forest soil in Barre Woods Harvard Forest LTER site, Petersham, Massachusetts, United States -... | ecosystem: Environmental > Terrestrial > Soil > Temperate forest >...
CCTTAAAGCGCAATAAGCAAACAGCTAATTATAACCGTTTTTCAAACCTTACTGAATTATGAAAATGTACCAAGCCCCCACACTGGTATTGAAGCATTTTTACCTGCGTGATATTTTGCATGCATGTAAAAAGCATTTTAATACCCGCCTGCTCTCCGGATAGCCTAGTTAATTGCAGCATCCGTGCCGGCGATCATCCACCACAGAAAACTAACCATTCATTAAAACCTAAAATAAGATCATTATGTATAAAAAACAATTACTCAAGTTACTTTTTTGTCCTTTGCTTTTATTGATGTCGTTTTCGGCTTTTGCCCAAAGGACCTCAGTTTCAGGTAAAGTTACCGATGAAAAAGGAAATCCCTTTCCAGGTGTAACCATTACAATAAAGGGAAGCAGCAACGGAACAAATTCCGATGTAAATGGAAAATACACCATTACGGTAAAAGGTACCGATGTGCTTGTATTTTCAAGCGTTGGATATGCCCGCCAGGAGATCGCTGTTAACAACAGTACTACCATTAACATAACCCTGCAACCCGAAAATGCACAACTGGACGAAGTTGTGGTGGTAGGTTACGGCACACAAAAAAGGAAAGATCTTACAGGCTCTATTGCATCGGTAAAAGGCGATGTATTTAAGGACCAGCCTATTACTAATCCGATTGAGGGACTGGAAGGACGTATTGCCGGTGTTAACGTAATTACAGCCTCGGCTGCGCCCGATGCTGTGCCGCAAATAATTATACGGGGCGTGGCTTCGTTTTATCAGCCAAACCCGCTGTATATAGTTGATGGCGTAAGGCAAGCGGATCTAAACAATGTTAACCCACAGGATATAGTATCGATTGATATTGCGAAAGATGCTGCTTCAGCAGCTATTTATGGTTCTGCGGCTGCAGGTGGTGTTATTTTGATAACCACTAAAAAGGGTTCAGGAATCGGTTCGCCACCTCAAATAAACTTTAGTGCACGATATGGCATAACCAAACCTAAACTGGTACAGTTGCTTGACAGGGACGACTTTATAAAGCTACAAAACCTTGTTAATCCAACATTTTTTGCCGGAGCTACCAAAACTGATACGCTCGCCAACACCAATTGGATAGATCTTTTATACCGCAATGGCACCGAACAAAATTATAATCTTTCAGTTTCCGGCGCATCTGATAATGTGAATTATCTTGCTTCAGGGTTTTACAACCAGCAAACAGGTATTTTCATTAAAAATTACTCAAATATTGGAGGCGCACGCATTAATACAGATTATAAACTAAGTAAATTCCTTACCATAGGCGAGCAAATTGATGTATCCCAACGGATAACTTCCCCACTGGTTGGCGCCGAGGCCGATTTGCATAATGCTCCGTTCCGTACGCAGCCTATTATCCCTATTCATAATCCGGATGGAGGCTGGGGAACAGAGCCTCCAGGTTATAAAATTGCTTTTGGAGGGCCAAATCCTTTAGGGGCAGTTAACTCAGCCGGTGCACAGGATGTGAAAAATAATTTTCAGGGAAATGCATATGCTGCTTTGAAACTTCCTTTTCACCTGGATTTTAAAACTACTTTAGGATACAGCTATTATTTACAAACAACTGATTTTTTTCAGAACTCATATAGTTTTGGCCCTGTTGCATCTTCAACTAATGGCCTTAGTAAATCCTATGCACAAAGCAGCCAGCTACTTACCAATTACGTGCTAAGCTATAATCAAAGCTTTGGCAAGCATAATATCAATGCTTTAGTAGGTTATGAGCAGATAGTTGATAAAACAAACAACGTCTATTCAACAATGAGTTCAATAGGTTTACCCGGTTATTCATACGTTCCAACTTCTGCTTCAACCCTTGGCCTTACAGGTACATATGACCCTCAGGGGCTCATACAGTCGCAATTTGCAAGGGTGAATTACAATTATAACGAGCGTTATTTTTTATCTGCTTCTATAAGGCAGGATGCTAATTACGATGTATTTGGGCCTAATAAACAAAAAGGTATATTTCCGGCGGCATCTGTAGGCTGGACAATTAGTGAGGAGCCTTTCTTTCAAAAGATATTGCCATCTATAAATAGCCTGAAACTTCGCGGAAGCTATGGACAACTTGGTAACTCCAACGTTCCGCCATATTCATTTACTTCAAGCTATAGCCAGTTCCAGGCAGCTACTGGGGCGACTGGTGGTGCACAAGGTTTCGCACCTGGTCAGCCATTTCAAATAGCAAATACTTTAACTGGCATACCTAACCCAAATTTGCATTGGGAAACTATTACTGAAACTGATCTGGGCCTTGATGGGGAAGCGTTACACGGCAGTTTGTATTTTACAGCTGAAGTGTATAACAAAAAGACCTCTGATCTGATTTATCAATTACCCTTATCAGCAAGTTCGGGATTTTCTCAACCATATATTACAAATATCGGGGATGTTGACAATAAAGGGTTTGAATTGCTGGCAGGTTATCGTAATAAAATTGGTAAGCTCGGTTTTGACATAAGTGGAAATTTAAGCTATAATAAAAATAATGTAACCAAACTAAGCGGCGCCGCTACTGATGCCGTTTATGGTGGCTATAATTATTACAGCCTGGGTAATACCAGCTTTAGTCAAATGCCTAACGAACAATTAACAATTACAAAGGTAGGGCTGCCATTTGGTACGTTCTACGGATATAAGGTATTAGGAATATTTAAAGATCAGGCCGATGCTCAAAAGCAAATTGTTAATGGCCATAAAGCTGATGTAGGAGACCTGGAATACCAGGATTTAAATGGTGATGGCAAAATTGATCAGAATGACAGGCAGGCAATTGGAAACCCCAATCCCAAATTTGTTTATGGATTTAATATCCGCCTTAACTATGCCGGATTTGATTTAGCCGCGTTATTCAATGGCGTTGCCGGTGTACAACTGTTTAATGGCGTAAAAGCATATGAACAATCGCTTTTCCAGGATGGGAATACTACATCGCAGGTTTTCAACGATTCCTTCTTAGGTTCAAATGGCCTTACATCGCAACCCAGGCTGCTTAGCCCTGTTACCGGAGGCGGAAATGCGTTAGATCAAAATCAAAACTACTCTTCGGTAAACAGCTATTTTGTTGAAAGTGGCGCCTATTTGAAGCTTAAAAACCTACAGTTAGGATATACTTTTTCAAATAACACGTTGAAACAGGTTAGTATAAAAAGCCTGAGGGTGTTTGTAATGGCAAACAATGTATTCACCATCACAAAGTATAAAGGGCTTGATCCGGAACTGGGCAGTGCATTTACCACAGGTGGGACCGTTAGTCCTACTACGCAGGGTATTGATGCGGTAACAAATTACCCTCAGGCCCGTATTTTTTCAGCAGGAGTTGATGTTAGTTTATAGTAATAACCTTCAAAATTTATTAAAATGTTAAAGAAAAAATATATAGCAGCACTCGTATTAATTTTAATAGCGGGATGTAAAAAAGCCCCAACTAACGTTGGGCCTACAAATCAATATAGCAGTAGTACCTACCCCACAACAGTTACGCAACTTCAAACGGTCTTGGTATCGTGCTACTCTAATTTGCGGGATATTGGCCTGTTTGGTTTTGATCTTTTGCCAAGGATGTTGGGACAATCAACGCATACGCTTAACGGAAATCCTTTTTCATTTACCAATGAAATGGCGGAAAACAACCTTAGCGTAGGAGATGGAGGTGCACAGGAGACATGGACTGCCTTGTATGCTGGAGTAAAAAATTGTAACGTTACTATTTATGCGGCAGGCGTATTATTAAAAACAGACCCATCAGTAGATCAGGCAACTGTTAATTTGATAATTGGCCAGGCTTATTGCCTTAGAGGTTGGTATTATATGCAGCTTGAATGTTTTTATGGCGAAGCATATATGCAGGCGGGCGGTGTAAACGGCGACAAACTCGGAGTTCCATTATATACTGAAGTGCCTCAAAATTTAGCTGCAACACAAGTAGCACGCAGCCCTGTAAAAGATGTATGGGCATTAATTATAAGCGATGAAAAACAAGCAGCAACATTACTTAAAGGACAAGTTTGGCCCTCTACCGATCTGGCACGGGCCACTGAATGGTCAGCAAAAGGCTTGTTGGGTAAAGCTTACGTTTATACCCAGGATTGGGCTGATGCTAAAACCACTTTAAATGATGTTATAACAAACAGTGGTAAATCATTAATGTCATATTCCACTTATCACGATGCCTTTAATGGAAGTAATAAATTCAATACCGAATCATTGCTTGAGTTATATATAGATTCCAATCCACAAGGAGGGTATGGTATTTATAGTGGTGTTGCAAACTCGGCAACTATTGATGGCCTTCTATGGGCTCCCGCTACTTTTGGCGGGTATAATGGGTCAACTCCCTATGACGGGACAGACAACCAGCTACAAATTTTGGGTTATGGCGGCAATTTTACCATCCATGATCAGAATATTTTGCGTTTTGGTTATACACTTGGATATAACTACAATTTGGTAGCTAATCCTAAATATAATGCAGCCGTAGGACCCACTTATTACAATCAGCAGCTTATAATGGACCCTACTTATCACCAGGCGGCAGTGCAGGCAAGAACCAACAACACTACCGACCCGCGTTTATATGTAAATGCCCTGCAACCCAGGGTTGATTCAGTGCAATTTGATGGCATACATTGGGCGCTGGTTGCAGAGAATCCACTGTCTTCAACATACGCATGGTCGCTGAGAAAATACGCGCCAATTGATTTTAATGAAAGTGCGAATACTACTGTTGTTTCAGATAAATGGGATTACTACCTGCTTCGTTTAGCTGATGTTTATTTGTTATATGCTGAAGCCTGCATAGGTTCCGGCGACAATGCAGACGGGCTTGAATACCTCAATAGAGTTAAACGCAGGGCTTATAGTTTGCCAATAACTACACCATCAGCCATAGATTATAAATCATTAACTGATGCCACGCCGGCTGCAAACCCTGTGTATCCCGATCCTGTTTTAGGCCACAATCCGTTATACTACGAACGATGGGCCGAATTATTTAACGAAGGCACCTGGTGGTTTGATGTATGCAGGTGGAAATTAGGTGATTCGGAAGCAGCATATTATAAATCAGCCATAGGAGTTCCTCCGTTAACTTTTAACGATAGTAAATCTTATGTATGGCCAATTCCGCTTAGCGAGACAAATACGAATAGTAAGATCGTGCAAAATCCGGGGTATTAATAAATAATAGTTAATTGGTTTAAGGGTAGAGTTGTAAAAGGCTTTACCCTTTATTTACCCACCCGACATCATTTTTTATATGCCTTTAACACGCTATGGGAGTTTTATAAAACTATCCTTCCTGCTTTTATTTGCCCTGTTTTTTGCCGGTGCTGAGGCGCAAGATTCGCTGAAGAACCTGCAGGAGTACAGTTTGCCGCTTACAGCTAAAAAGTTGGTTATAGCCCATTGCATGACCAATATTATACGCTATAAAGATCATCCGTATGAAGATGTAGGCAATCCTGAATTCTATTCGAGGACGGGGAATATTACAGCGCCTTTGGGCGGGATGGTACAGGTAAAGCCCATGGTGAATGACCTGATGGCGAATGCAACATTAGATGAAGCTGTTGAGTTTGAAATGAGGGCGGCCATACGGTCGGGCATTGACGGGTTTCAGTTTTACTATGTGCTGGGCGCTACTGACTGGGATAACACCATCAAAGCATATTTTAGGGTTGCTACTGAAAAGCATATTGATTTTAAATTCACTTTTTGTATATCGCACCCACATGGCAGCACCGAGGCTTTGAAAGTAGCCGAGTTTGCGCGCCGCATTAACGGCATAATGGATGAAGTTGGGCATAACAACCCGCATTGGCTGCGTACACCCGATGGAAGATTGATAGTTTACCAATGGCTTGGCGAATCCCTTGCCGACATACCGGCAGACAAAAAAGGTTTACCCGATCAGTTTTACATAGCACGTGCCTATAAACACATTGCTGATGCTGTGCATGAGCGTTTTGCCTGTGTTTACACCATCAATACGCAAATAACAAAACCCGAACTGGATAATGTGCTTGATTATTTCCCGGCTGTGTGGATATGGACGCTACCTTACAGTCAGGATTATTTAGGTAATATGGTAGCTGAGGAGTGCAGAATACGCAAACGCACTTTCACAGGGTCTGTATTTTCCGATTTCTATACATCAAAATTGCAAAAACCGGGTACATGGGATATGTATCGTTCGGCCGGAGAGGCAGCTGCGGCGGGTGTAAACAATGTTGAACGGAAGTATATTACGACGGGCCTATCCTATAATTTCCGTAAACTGTTTGAGTTCGGCATCAAACAAAATGTACCTATAATAAATGTCATCACTTGGAACGATTATCCCGAAGGGCATCACCTGGCACCTGAGATAAACCATAATGAGGGATTCTCCATATTACTAAACTATTATAAAAGCAAATGGAAAAAGCTACCATCGCCTTATGCCAACAGGGATGTAGCGGTAGTTTTCTTTAAAAAATACAAGCACGATATTGAGCCTAAACCTTTCAATATACCGGTTAAAAGCTTTCAACAGGAAACAATACCTCCATCGCGGGAAGACTCGATAGAAGTGGTAACCCTGTTGAAAGCCAAAGGCCGGTTAACTGTTAACGGGCAATCAGTATATGTTGCCGCAGGTATGGCATCAACCAAATTTAAAATGCGCAGCGGGCCGGTTAACGTAACTGTTTCGAGGGATGGAAAAACTACTGTAAAATTCAGTACGCCTGAAGGTATCACCGATCACCCCTACCGTACCGACCGCATTACTTACACTTACAGCAGCGAGTTTAACCGCTTTTATAAAAATTTATATCCCGGCTTTACACCGCAGTATTCGCATGAGTATAATCTGGGTTTTACAAAACACAACTAACATGAAAAAAGTATTCGCCTGTATTTTCAGCGTTTTCATATGTACACAAGCAATGTCACAACAAAACGGAGCTTTTAGCGCTGCCATGGGCAATGTTAAACTTGACTTTAAGCTTGATAACTCGGGTCGTCCGTTTTATAACGTATCCTATAACGATAAATCAGTAATAAACCTATCCCGGTTAGGTATAAAAATATTGGATAATGCAGCACTCGACAGCAATTTTGAGATAACAGGCACCGAAAAGAAAAGCGTTGATGAAAGCTGGAAACCCGTTTGGGGCGAAGTAAGCACCATCCGCAACCATTACGAGCAGCTAACTATCCACCTAAAACAGAAAAATGCTCCCATAATGTTCATGGACATTGTTTTCAGGGTATTTGCCGATGGTGTTGGTTTTAGGTATGAGTTCCCAAAACAGCCTAACCTGAAATATTTTATCGTATCGGATGAGGAAACCGAATTCGCGCTTACCGGCGACCATAAAACATTTTGGATACCCGGCGATTACGACACTAACGAATATCCATACAGCACCACTACTATAAGCCAGGTTGACAACCGTGCCATGGTTAAGGCATCGGATGATATAGCGGTTAAGGTTTGCCCCGACCCGTATGCCGTGCAAACACCGTTAATGATGAAAACTGCCGACGGTTTATATATAAATATCCACGAAGCTGCTTTGGTAAATTATACCGCCATGCAGTTGCATGTGGATACCAAAACCTACAAGCTTACGGCAGCTCTGGTACCCGATGCTTTGGGTAACAAAGCCTACATGGGCACACCATGCCATACGCCGTGGCGTACCATTATTGTAAGTAACAAGGCTCCGGATATCCTGGAATCGAAATTAATATTAAACTTAAACGAACCTTCAAAAATTGAAAATACTTCATGGATAAAACCTATGAAATTTGTAGGTGTGTGGTGGGAAATGCAAACTGGCAAAAGTACATGGAACTACTCAAACCGTGCTGATACCGTTGGCGCTAACGGGCTATTGATACCTAACGGTACACACGGCGGCAATACGGCGAATGTAGAACGCTATATCGACTTTGCTGCAAAAAACGGCATACAAGGCGTTTTAGTTGAAGGCTGGAACTATGGCTGGGAAGAATGGTTTGGTAACTGGAAGGAGCATGTGTTTAGCTTTGTAACCCCCTACCCTGATTTTGATGTGGATGCCATAACAAAATATGCCAAAGCTAAAGGTGTGGTTATGGTGATGCATAACGAAACATCGGGTTCAGCTACTGACTATGAACGGCAGGCAGATACGGCGTTCAGGTTTATGAACAAGTACGGCTACGTGACTGTAAAAACGGGCTATGTAGGCAAAATAATCCCTCGCGGCGAGCATCACGATGGCGAATGGATGATTAACCATTATGTGCGCATGGCGCAAAAAGCGGCAGATTATCATATTATGATTGACGAGCATGAACCCGTGAGGCCCACCGGCTTGCAGCGCACCTACCCTAACTGGATGGCCTGCGAGGCCGGCAGGGGAAATGAATATAACGCTTTTGGCCATGGCGACATGCCTGAACATGAAACCATAATGCCTTTTACCCGCTTTATGGGTGGCCCGATGGATTTTACACCGGGCATATTAAAAACTCAAAATTATACCAGCCTACCAAACAAGGTGGTGCATACCACTTTGGTAAAACAACTGGCATTGTATGTAGTGCTTTATAGCCCTATACAAATGGCTGCCGACCTGCCCGAGAATTATGAAAAGTATTATGATGCCTTCCAGTTTATTAAAGATGTGGGGGTAGATTGGGACGATACCAAAGTAATTGCAGCCGAACCCGGCGAATATATTACCACCGCACGTAAGGAAAAGCATACCGAAAACTGGTATATTGGTGCTGTAACAAATGCCGACGGTCGCAATGAGGTTGTACCACTGGATTTTTTAAATAAAGGACAAAAATATATAGCGACCCTATATGCCGATGGCGATGGCGCCGATTGGAAAACAAACCCTGAAGCGTATAAGATCACTAAGTTTTTGGTTAATGCCGATACTAAGCTTAACCTGAAACTGGCGCCGGGCGGCGGAGCAGCTGTCAGCATAAAACCTGCGACAGGAGATGTGAAGGGGTTGAAACTGTATAAATAAGCAACATGCGTAAAATTTTAGCCGTTTTTATTGCTCTTTGTGTTTTTGCAGGTTGCAGTAAAAGCGGCACAAAACCGCCAAATAAGGTGGTTACCAACCCACCCGACACCACCGTAACACCGCCCGATACTACAACATTGAAGCCGCAGCCTGTTGTAAAAACCAATAGCACAAAAGTTTACGCGCATTATTTGCCTTGGTTTGAAACGCCTGCTACTTCGCCTGATGGCAAATGGGGGCTACACTGGACAATGGCCAACGAAAACCCGGATATTATCGGATCAAACGGCAGAAGGCAGATAGCATCGTACTTTTACCCTATGACTGGGCCCTATGCCAGCTCGGACAGGGATATACTTGATTACCAGTTATTGTTAATGAAATATTCAGGCATTGATGGCGTAATTGTTGATTGGAACGGCACGCATAATGTTTATGATTACCCGCTTGTAAAACGAAATACTGATTCGTTGTTTAAGCGCATACCCTATGCCGGGCTACAATTTAGTATTTGTTATGAGGATGCACAGCTGACCAATGTAAAAGCAATAGCAGGAATTGATACCATTACCGCCGCACAGCAGGACTTTAGTTATTTACAAAGTGCGTATTTTGGGAGCAGCAGCTATGTGAAGATAAACAATCAGCCATTATTATTAAATTTCGGGCCACAGGTAATGATGCAGCCTAACCAATGGCAACGGGCTCTCTCGGTGCTTTCAACCAAACCGTGCCTGCTTCCGCTGGAATATGCCGATGCTGCTACAGGCAGTTCATCAAGCGGTGAATTTGCTTGGGTTAACGCATCGAACCTCACTAACATGCAAAATTTTTACACCCGCGCTTCCGGGTTTTCTACCTGGTTCGCGGGGGCATATCCGGGCTTTAAGGATTTCTATCAGCCCGGTGGGTGGGGAAATACCCTGTTCCTGATAGATTATAATGATGCGGGCACCCTGCAAAGCACGCTCGACCTTGCTACAAGTTCGGGGGCGAAATATTTGCAATTAATTACCTGGAACGATTACGGCGAGGGCACTATGATAGAACCTACGCTTGATTATAATTTCGACTTTTTGGTAGCCATACAAAAATATACAGGTGTAAAATACACCGTCACCGAGTTACAGCTGATTTACAAATGGTATACACTACGTGCTAAATACAAAGGTAATACTACTATTGAAGCACAACTTACACAGGCTTATAATGATTTGGTTTCGTTAAAAGTGAGTGCGGCTACTACTATTATCAGCGGAATAAATTAAGATAACTATTTTTTGCGGATATAAGTAAGGTCGTAAGCTACTGTATAGGTTTTGCCTCCATCGGTGGACATATCCTGGTATTGGCGAACGGTATTTTTATCGATATTATAAAATAAGAAATTACCCGTTACTTTTTGTCCGTTGGCGGTGCTTTCATAATTGAAATGCATTATGCCGTTTTTATATTCACCATTTAAATAGCGTTGTGAGCCGCCGGCCGAACCTATCCAGTCTTGTTCCCACTTACCGGCATTAACATCGTAATAATTAAGGCTTTTGCCATTGTTGGCTGTTGTGGCGTTCCAGTTTTCAAGCAACGAGCATCCGCCTGATACACTTTGTACCAGGCTGTGCCCAACCAAACTATGTGTGCCCGTTTGATAAACATCCCACTCACCTATCCAAAAATCAAAATCGTGTGTATGGGGCATGGTTGTGCAGGGGTACGCGAGCGCATATATTTTTTGGTAGATATTTTTAAATACCTGTTGCTGATGTATCGTTTTAAACTCTGATAAAGTATCCAGTTCAGTTATATTGCTAAAGCCCGATGTGGCAGCCATATCCAACCATTTAAGTGCTGAATCGGGCTTGTTGATCCTACCATATACGCGCGCGATGCGTTCTTCATCCAGTCCCTTTAAAAATGCCGAAGGTTTGTTAGATAAAGCTTGTTTATAATTTTTTAGGGCGATGGTATATCTGCCTAAATTATAATTACATAAACCCAGCCTGTTCCATTCCAATGCGTTTGTTGAAGTATCTTTTAAGGCTATTGTGTAAATACCACCAGCGGCTTTCCATTGCTGCAACTGGAATAATGAATCGGCTGTTTGCAATTGGGTGGTTTGTGCCGATGCCATTTTAAAAACAAGCAGCAAACAGATAGTAGACAGGCATTTGAACATGTGAGCGTTAGTTTAGCATTACCAAATTTAATGTTTGGGTTTTACAGCCAAGCCACCCTAAAGGGGTGATTTTCGCATATCTGTAAATCTTAGTCTTCAGCCATTATGCGCACCGGACCCAACAAACCCGATGGTATAAGTGGGGAATCTTTACTGAAATAATTCCAGGTGGTAAAAGTATAGCGCCCTTTTGATGGTCTTGGCTGGTTTTTCAGGAACCAGTCCGGGAACTCTTTGAGATATTTACCGCTATAATAGAAATACTGGTTTGGCAGCCATTCACAGTCATCGGGTTCCTGTTCATCACCTATCATGCGGTTGGCCCAAACGTTGGTTACTTCAATCGACATCGTATTGCCGGTACTTTTTAACAAACCGGCCGGTATCCGCACGTTCCATGGCGCTGTCCATATTACGCCCAGGTCTTTCCCATTAATACGAACACGGGCAATGTGTTTCACTTGTCCCAGGTCGAGGTATAATGTTTTTCTTGCTTTTGTTGCTACGCCGACATTAAATGTGATACGATATACAGCTGTACCGCTAAAGTATTTGATGCCTTTATCGGCGTTGTTTGTCCAATCTGTCAGCGTATCAAAAGCTACCGGTTTTTCAGGGCCACCCCAGCGATGGTCAAACTGAACCAGCCAATGCCCTTTTATTTCTGTTAACTGTCGCTGTGCCGGGAAGTTATTCTTTTTAGCCAACACCTGCTTTACAGCCTTATGCCTGAATACGATAAAAAAACTTTGTGCTTTATCAAAATCAAGCACTATCGAGGTGCGTTTGCCGTCATCGGTAAATTGTTGAAGGTTACGCATGGTGGCAGTAACCGGGTCCCATAATTCGGGTTGCATACCGCTAACTTTAAAACTACAGGTTGCCGAACCTGCGTAACGGGCTATGTTCGCCACAAAATAAACATCGGTATTGTTCTTTGCGCGATGGGTATGATGCACTGTTAAACTATCTGTGGCATTACTAACCAGTAAGTCGCTATCCTTTGCCGCATATTTACCCCATTGCAGCAGGGCCTGGCAGCGTGTCCAGTATTGAACGGTGGCCGCCGCGGGCTTCCACCAGGTTTGGGTGCGGTCGAAATGCGTGCCCCACTGCCCCATCGCCTCGCCGGGTTGGTAACGGCCATCCCATGGTTGCTGTGCAAAACGGTGAATTATTATACGGTTTACCCCAACGCAATAAGCTTCATCGCCAATAGGCTTGAGCCAGGCAGGGTATTCGTCCCATTTACTAAAGGCGGGTTGCCCGGTAAATGCTTCGGCCTGTATTAAATTGGTATTAGTTTTACGTATAGCGGCCAGCGTGGGTACCAACTCATAAGGCGAATACACGCCCTTATCCGTCCAGAATTCCACCATTGGATAGGCCACTTCGGGTATTATATCATCGGGTCTCCAGGAGCCGCCGTAGGGTTCGCTCAAAAAGCCCAGGTTTGCAGCCTTTAATTTTTTAGCGATGGTGGCAAAGTAAACGTCACGGTTCAGGTCCCTCACCGTGTTATCAAAATCGATCCCAAATTTTACCGAATCAATTTTACTATCAATACACCTACCGGCAAAGTCAGCCAGGTAAGGGATAATGTCATAGCCTTTCCGGGCCATAAATTCTTCCCGCATTTTTGGCGTCCAGGTTACATCATCAATCTCATAGCTATCAAAATAAACATCATTAACCGTATTACCAACCAGGTTACCCATGTGGCTTTTTATCGCGTTTATCATATGATCCATGTGAAAGCTTACTGCCGCTTCGCTCATTTTATCACACTCTAAGCCCGTAGCTTGCGGTTGTGCCGGCTGTATAAGCGCCCCGGTTGTGGTATGGCCAAAGCGATATATCATCCAGTTACCGGGCGGAGCATCCCATTTCAGCCTGCCGTTCAAGTCCATTTTATCTGAAATGTTAATAATGCTATCCTTTTTAACTATCCCCGTAACGGGCATTGCCAACACGGCAATATCGCCATAATAAGAGCTTCGCGCGGGTATCGCCGGGTTTTCAATAAGCCCGGTAACAGGGTTGTAAACCGGGAACCGCATATTGGCACGCGGGTTTACGAAAGGCCTGAGCAATTGCACATCAATGTGGCTATTCCCTTTTACCTTTTTTGTGCTCCAACAAACTTCCTGCATTGATAGTTCGGGCGTTATCCATGGGCCGCCGCTGGCCTCATAGCCAGGGCAATTGAATATGCCCATTTTTATATTAAGGCGTTTACATTCATTGGCTGCATATCGCACCAACTTCCACCAGGGCTCAGTCCAGCCGATAATTTGAGGCGTTGGCGATCTTCCAATAACAGCGGCCCAGGGGTTTGTTACATCTGCCAAAGTCGACATGGTTACGCTGTTGAAACCTTCTTTCTTTAACGCCTCAAGGTCCTTTGTTATACCTTCCTTGCTTACGTTCGACCCCATCCACATCCATAACACACCAGGTTTGGCATTTTCGGGTGGGTTTTTGAATACATAGGCAGGATCATCTTTTGATATTACCGCAACATTTTTTTTATGCGTTTGCGAAATAGCTTTTGTGGTATGTAACGCCAGTATCAGGCATAAAAAGATATATACGTACCTCTGCTGCATATAAAAAAGGGGATGGAATAAATTTATAAGGGATAAATATATCCTTTTGAACGCGGACTATTTGTAACAGTTACGCTAAAATTATTTGTACAAATTGACATTTTTTAATGCCAGCCACCCCCTGTTCAACCGCTTATATACAAATAGGCACTACGAATTATACACGCCCTGCTTTTCAAGCGGAAGTGAGTAATAAAAGGTTGTCCCTTCACCCGGTATCGATTCGGCCCATAAGCGGCCATTCATTTGGCGTATCATGTCCTGGCAAATATTTAAGGCCATGCCTGCACCTTTCAGGGTATGATCGTCCTGTTTAGCTATTTGCTGTATATTGAACAGGTTATATATCTGCTCGCGGGTCATCCCCTTACCTTTATCGTTAATTGCCACCGTGATCCACTCGTCATTAGCTTTAGCTGTTACCTTAATAGTAGCATTTACGGGTGAATATTTAGTGGCATTGCTTAATATATTTCGGTTAATGAACTGCAGCATTTGTTTATGCGCGTAAATTATCTGACGCTCGGGTACGCAGTTGGAAAATTCAATATTCTTCTTTTGTTGATCATAGATATACAAACCGTTCGATTCGTTCACCAGGTCGTTTAAAAATAGCGGCTGGGTTGTGTACTCAAATCCTTCTTTTTTTGATTTCACCCAATAAAGCAGCCCATCGAGCAGTTCAATGCTTTTCGATGCGGTGTCACGCAGGTCTTCCATTATGATATTAAATTCATCCTGGTCTAAGGGTTTTTGGGTGAGCTTCAGCATTTCTGCTGTCATGATGATAGATGAAAATGGTTGTCTTAGGTCGTGCGCCATTATCGAGATCAACCTGTTATTAAAGTTGCTCCAGATCTCTGATTCGGTGTTCTGCATAAAATCTTCGCTTAAGCTTGCCATCTTTTATAGCAATTAGGTGATGTAAACTGATCAAATAATTCCGGTGCAGCCCGGATCGGAAAGAAAACCGATAAAACGGATGGTAGATAGTGTTTGGTTAATCCTATAGCTTTCTTTCTTCACCAGGTAATCAGGCACCGGTTATAACAAAGAAAATGATGAGAATGCGTTTGGTTACAATACTTTCGACATATTGTTTATTTGAACCGACAGAAAGCCTATAATAATTCTACGGGTACAAATGTAGCGCCTATAGAATTATGCTTTAAATCGATGAATTACACAATTGTATGATCAGAACCACTTATCGGTAAACTTCTTGAAATCATCCTTAAACTGGGCGGTTACAGGGATTATGGCCTTGCCTATTTTTACTGTACTGTTATGTATGCTTTCTATCTTATCAAGTGAAACTATAAACGAACGGTGTATACGCATAAATGAGCCTTCAGGCAATTTTTCTTCTATGCTTTTCATGGTGGCCAGCGCCTTTATCATGTTACCGCCTGTTGTGTAAACTTTAACATAATCCTTAAAGCCTTCCACATATAAAATATCTTTTAAATATACGCGTACCAGGTCATGCTCAACACGCAGGAAGATAAAATCAGTTTCATGATATGCCCCGGAGTTCGACTGCTTGGGAACGTTCTCGAAATACGTCTTGGCTTTATAAGCTACTTTAAAAAAGTCTTCATAAGCCGGTGGCTTTAGCAAATAGCCCAGGGCGTTAACATTATACCCTTCGAGAGCAAACCGGTCAAATCCACTTATAAAAACTATACGCGGGGCCTGGTCGCCTTTAGTATCGTTCAATAGTTTGGCAAATTCCATCCCGTTAATACCGGGCATGCCAATGTCAAGAAAGATAAGCTGGACATTTTCCTCTTCCAACACCTTTAACGCGTCGGCAGCGTTTTGGTGGGTTGATATTAAATTAAGAAACGGGGTTTGAAGGGCGAAATCTTGAAGGTATTCTACAACAACAGGATCATCATCAATAATCATACACGAAACCATCATACAGCAGGGGCAGATATAAATATTTACAAAAGTGATACACGCCTAAAATTAAGGCTCAGCATTAAAACTAATTGCTATATACAAAATTTAAACCATTAAGTTTTTATGTATAAACAAATTCACTAAAATTAGTGATGTGGAATTATATACCTGATTTGTGGAAAAAGGCAGCAATTGACACATAATTATTTTATCGCAGCACCAATTGCTACAATATCTCATTTTCTGTGATGATCCCGTTTTTCAGGGCATATATAACTACCCCGGCTGTGTTTTTGGCATTTATTTTTTCGAGTATGCGGGTACGGTAACCTTCCACCGTACGCTTGCTTAAAAATATTTTATCGGCAATTTCCTCAGCGGTTTTTTGCTGACATATCATTTTAATGATGGCTGTTTCACGATCGTTCAAAACCACCGGTTCATCGGATTTAACCGGGTTAAACTTGCTGCGCACTATCATGCCGGCCAGCAAAGCCGATGTATGGGCACAATAGTAATTCTTGTTTTTATAAACGCTTTTAATTGCCTCAATTATTTCATCCTTGTGGGCGTTTTTTAGCAAATAACCTTTTGCGCCTGCTTCCAGCATTTCAACTATCAAGTTCTCCTCGTCAAACATTGATAAGGCTATTACTTTGGTATCGGGCAATATCATTAAAAACTGTTTGGTGCTTTCTATACCGTCCTTAATAGGCATGCGGATATCGGTAAGCACCACATCGGGTTTTTGCGTTTTCACAACATCTATCAACTGGCTGCCATTTGATGCCCGGCCGCAAATATGAAACCCTTCCTGCCTGGAAAGCATCAGCGAGAGGCCATCCAAAAAAATTTCATGATCATCCGCAATTACTATGTTAATATCGTGCATCAGGACGTTGGTAGATAGGGGTTAAATTTTAAGTTAAAGTTAATGTATTTTGCTAACCATCAAGCATTTTTGAGAAATTTTATAACATATTTACAGCCTTTTCCTTTTGCTGAACTTAATTGCATAGATGCATTAAGCATTTCGCAGCGGCTTTCAATACTTTTTAATCCTAGGCCACCCGACCTCTTTATTCCGGCCGGGTCGAAGCCTATGCCATCATCAGTAATAATAATTACTTGCTCCCCATCTTCACTGGTAAACCTTAGTTGCAGGTTAGCGGCTTTTGCATGCTTCACTGTATTATGTATTACTTCTTGTATAATTCTGAACAGGTGTACCTCATTCTCTTTGGCCACACTAATGGGATCATCAATTATAAGTTCGATGTGTAGCACACCAGCTGTATTGAGCCGGTTGATATATTCTTTAAGCGCATCGGTTAGCCCGTTGCGGCTTAGACTGCCCGGTAACAAGTTATAGGATATTTCGCGCAGGCCGGTAATGGTTTCATCAATATAAGTGCCCGCACGATCAAGCAATTGCTTGTCTTCCTCCCCCGAAACGGTAATGCTATGGATGTATAATTTTGCCGTTGACAGCAGAGGCCCAA
>Ga0206949_1232_pt1 | contig 17160 bp, 11 predicted proteins | sample Alteio_BWOrgHeat_40_FD_153240 | JGI IMG/M metagenome (GOLD analysis project Ga0206949, IMG submission 153240) | Enriched cells from forest soil in Barre Woods Harvard Forest LTER site, Petersham, Massachusetts, United States -... | ecosystem: Environmental > Terrestrial > Soil > Temperate forest >...
CGTAAGAATTGAACATCCGCAAACACTGATCGATTCAATACAATATCATCATGCTGTACGCGGTAATAACCTGCCACCCGCTTCGTATGGCCTGGTAGAACAGGTTAATGAAAGAGGTGTGTTTAGTTTTTGTATGTGCCCGGGCGGTATCATCGCTCCTGCTGCAACCAACACAGGAGAATTGGTGGTAAACGGCTGGAGCCCGAGTAAAAGGAATAATCCATTTGCCAACAGCGGTATGGTTGTGCAGGTTGAGAAAGAAGACGCGGTCAGATATTTCAAACAAAACAATGCCAACATCGCGAATGGCCCTTTGTTATTAATGCATTTCCAGGAAGCTGTTGAGAAAATTGCTTTTAACTGTGGCGGTGGAGAATTCAAAGCCCCTGCGCAAAGAATGGTTGATCTTTGCAATAATACAATTTCTGCCGGCCTCCCTGCCTGCAGTTATATACCCGGAGTTACTTCAACTGATCTCAGAAATGTTTTGCCGGATTTTATTTACCAAAGCCTGCAAAAAGGATTTGTTGCTTTTGGAAATAAGATGCGTGGTTATCTTACCAATGAAGCTATTGTTGTTGCCACTGAAAGCAGGACTTCTTCTCCAGTGCGAATTCCACGCAATACGGAAAACTTAGCGCATCCACAGGTAACTAATTTATATCCATGCGGCGAAGGCGCCGGGTATGCCGGTGGCATTGTAAGTGCAGCAATGGATGGCGAAAGGGTGGCTGATATGATCATAAAAAAAGAGAAGTAAAAACTTCTCTTTCATTTCGACAAACAGTTTTACAACTGTATCAGGATCTTATTCAAAGAGGCAGAAATAGCGGTTCCAAATTCCCCCCGGTATTGGGCCGCTACTTCTGCTTAACGGTAGCTTTGTATAGTCTACCAGGTTAGTGCTCTTTTCTGGTATAAATGTAATGTGGCGGTTTGATCGCAAATACGGGAAAAATCCCGTTTTTTTAAATCGCAGCTATATTGGCAGGGATTCAATTTGAAAATTCAAACGAATCAAAACTGCGCCTTTGTGTGAAAAAAATGCACGCAAAGGCGCGGAGGCGCAGCAGGTGCCTATAAATCCATACTTAAATTATCAAATCAAGGCTCTCCGATATATCAAAGCTGTACAAGCCCATTTCTGATAGCATACATCGCAATACCCACCCGTGAGTTCACATCCAGTTTGCGGAAAAGGGAATCGCGGTACCCATCGATCGTTCGCGGGCTCACTTTCATTTCGTCGGCAATTTCTTTATGGGTCATTTCCGTACAGGCCCAACGGAGAAAAGAAAGTTCCTGTGCATTCAGTATTACTTTATTAAAGCCCCATTTCTTTGTTGCCATCGCCTGCGTAAACTGTTCATTATAATAATAACCGTATTCATGGATATCGTGCAGGGCGGTTTCCAGTTCAGCAGGTTCGCAGTCTTTCAGGATATAACCCCTTGCACCATTCTTTAACATCCTGATCACCACAATATCATTTTTGATCATACTCAGTGCCAGTATTTTTATTTGTGGATATTCCTGTTTTAAAAGCCGAGCTGTTTCCAGCCCATCGATTACAGGCATGGTGATATCGAGCAGGATAATATCGGGATGCGGTTTGCTTTGTAACTGCTCCATACATTGCAATCCGTTATCGGCCTGGAACACGATATCGAATCCGGCCATCCTGCCAAGCAGCACTCCGAGGCTTTTACGCAACATCACATGATCATCTACCAATGCTATTTTGATCATATCTTTTATTTGAATACAAGCGTAACAATGGTTCCTGAGCCGGGCTTACTGTAAATATCTGCTTTGCCCTCTATCATCAAAGCGCGTTGTGCAATACTGCTTAACCCGATACCGCGTTTGAAACACGGATGATTTTTTTCAAATCCTTTGCCGTTATCTTTTAGTACGATATGCACCTGTCCTTCTTTACTGAAAATATGGATCGTAACGGTATCAGCGCCCGAATGCTTAATGATATTATTCAACACTTCCTGCACCATCCTGTACAGGAAAATGATCTTGCTTTTATCTGCCGATATATGATCGAGTGATGAATGAAAATGCGTTGTGAACAACCCTGTTTTTTGTAACTGCTCCAGTTGATGCCTGATGGCAACTATCAATCCTTTTTCTACCAGCCTGTCTGCATGATAGGTTGTTCCCAGATCCCTTAATTCGGTAATTGCGCTGGTTACCAGCATCTTGATATTATTAAACTGTTCATTGTCTCTATGATCGAATGATAGGATATTAAGATTCAGTTTTACGAGGCTTAGTATCTGACCTACATTATCATGGATCTCCTGGCTGACCGATCTAAAAACATGTTCCTGCATTTCCAGCTGTGCCTGTAAAAAATGTTGTTTATGGTCTGATTCACGCATCCTTCTTTCGATCGCAAATTTTCTTTTCTGTTTCAGATAGCTAAACAATATGGCAAAGGAAAAAGATCCAAAAAGAACCACGAACAAACTGCCGGTAAGTATCACTATAACAATATCTGTTCTTTCATTTTGCATAAGCAAGTAAACTTCAATTATATTATACTAAGTGATTCGGTAGAGCCCTTTAATGTGCATACGGGAAGAAGCGTTGTGTATTGGCTGGGATATGGGATTGATCGGTTATTTCATTTCTATGAACCATTCGTGAAAAATTGCTGTACTAATTGTAACAATCAAAATAAAAAAAACGGCTGCCTATCGACAACCGTTTTTTCACCCTTGTTTTTAAAGTAGAATTTCGTTTAGTCTCCTTCTTTTACAGCAGCTTTTTTTGAAAGCAGGAGTTTATTCTCGATCAGTTTATTTTCTTTGAATGATTTTAATTCATTGTCGAGTTTCGACTGGCTTTCCGGTGACCAGCCCGGTGTGATACCCGACAAATCGGGTTTGCCAGCATCTACCCAGCTTGTGTACCAGAAATCTGCGATCAGGTCGGCCGAGTGTATCAACTGTTCATTGATCGTATTTTTCAGGGCCGCTGCATAGGCTTTGGCAAACTCGGTTGTATAACTTTTTGATTCGCGCCCGTTGCGCATTTGTATGCGAAACTTCTGCGCATCCGTAAACCCTTTGCTTACTTCTTTTTCTTTGGCAAATACATCCGGCGTTAATGCTGCCGCATGCCTTACGGCTTCCCATACAGCGGTTTCAGGCTTCTTCAGGTAAGTGGCCGTATGTGTTGAATACAAATTATAATTAGCGATCTCCAGTTCCGGTATCATCGATTCCCATAAACTATGCAGCCCTTTCTGGCCGGTTAACTGGCCGTCATAATTTATACTTGTATGCAGCGGTACATTTGCATCGCCGATATAATGCGCCATGTCGGTTGCATAAAATAAGATACTGTCTTTATCTCCTTTCCTGAATGATTCGGTTAAACGTCCCTTCATATAAATAATGTGATAGGGAAGGTATCCATACTTCAACAAAGTATCTTTCGTATATTTTTTTACGGCTGCATCCCAGTCTATCGGCATTTTGTTGGCAGCATCATCGCCATATATTTCAAGATCGATAAAATGTTTGGTGGCCTCAGTGGGGTCCTGGTTCCTCCGCATATCCGGCCGCGGTGCATTTGTTACGAGGTAATCCATATTCTGGTAAAAAAAAGGAAGGATCTCTTTTGGCAATTCATACACTGCCAGTTGATGCACCGTTTTGTGAACTAAAAAACCCCAACTTGCTGTTATTATCAATATAACCGATAATGCAATGATTACTTTAGACCTTTTGATCATGCCCATGCTTGTGTATTTTTTTTAATAGTGGCGAATTTATTCTTTTTTTGATACGCCCGCTGTAATAATTAGGTGAATAACGTTACTAACCTGCCGGAAACGAGGAAAAATATATCCTACATTTGAACACAACCTAAACGCTATGAATAACATTCTTGAACTGCACAACCTCAAAAAATATTATGCTACGCAAAAAGCCGTAGATGATATCAGTTTCTCCATCGAAAAAGGCAGCATTTTTGGTTTACTCGGCCCTAATGGCGCCGGTAAAACTACTTTGCTGCGTATGATCACCGGGATCTTTTACCCCGACAGCGGCAGCATCCATCTTGACGGAAAAGAATTTGATCCGGCCAATGATATCATCAAGATCGGTTATATGCCGGAAGAAAGGGGGCTGTACAAAAAAATGAAGATCGGCGACCAGGCACTTTATCTTGCTCAGTTAAAAGGGTTGAGCAGAAGCGATGCGATGGCCAAGATCAAATTCTGGTTCGAAAGGCTGGAAATGGAAAGCTGGTGGAGTAAAAAAGTAGAGGATCTCAGCAAAGGCATGAGCCAGAAATTACAATTCGTGATCACCGTTCTGCATGAACCCAAACTGATCATACTGGATGAACCGTTCAGCGGCCTGGATCCTGTAAATGCCAACCTGATCAAAGATGAGATCTATGGCCTGGCGCAAAGAGGCTGCACCGTTATATTCAGTACACACCGCATGGAACAGGTGGAAGAAATATGCGATCATATCGTATTGGTAAACCTCGGCCGTAAAATATTAGATGGTACGGTTTCGCAGGTAAAACAACAGTTCAAGGAAAATAAATTCAGTATCAAATTACAGGAAGTGCCTGCTAACCTCAGCAATGCATCGTTCGAGATCGTTGACCACAAAGCAAATGCATTAACGGTAAAGATCAGGGATGGTTATAAGAGCAACGATGTATTAAGGTATTTATTACAGGAACAGCTCACCATCGAATCTTTTAATGAGATACTGCCATCACTGAATGAAATATTCATTAACCTGATCGAAGACAGCAAAGCGGTTACACGCGCTTTCCAGGAGGTTAAATAAGACCATTCAAAAACCGGTATCACAATCCAAACCACTTCAACTTATTTTATGAATAAAATATCACTTGTAGCAAAAAGAGAATTTTTGACACGGGTTCAAAAGAAAACTTTTTTGCTCTCCACCATCGGCCTGCCGCTGATCATCTTTGCTTTTTATGCAGGCATGATCTATTTTTCTGTAAAGTCGACCGACAATTATAAAGTAGCCGTTTCAGATAACGGCAATATTTTTAATAACAGGATCGATGACAGTAAAAGCACCGAGGTAATTTTTGAGTTTGTAAAAATGGATACATCCTTACTCAAACAAAAACTTGAATCAAAAGAATACGATGCTTATTTATATGTGCCTGCCGGTTTTGATCCCGCAAACAGTACCGATTCTTTACAGTTCCGTTCGGCAAAAGCTGTGGGGTTATTAACGCGCGACAAAATTCAAAACCGCATCAGTAAATCTCTGGAAGAAAAAAGATTGTTGTCGATGCATATTTCCAAATCGCAGCTCGACAGTATCAGAAGCGAAAAAGAATATATCACTTTCTCCAATGCATCGGGAAAATCACAAAACGAAAACAAAGTTGGTGTGAGTTATGCAGTAGGAATGATCTCCGGTTTTTTAATTTACATCATCCTCTTTTTATATGGCTCGCAGGTAATGCGCGGCGTGATGGAAGAAAAAGTAAGCCGTATTGCAGAAGTGATCATCAGCAGTGTTAAACCGTTTCAGCTGATGATGGGCAAGATCATCGGTATCGGTTCTGTTGGATTGGTTCAATTCATTATCTGGATCGTTCTTGTGTTTGGGTTGCAACTGATATTGCCATTGATATTTCCAGGCATGGCAGGACATATGCCCGCACAACCCATGCCCGGCGGAATGGCCGCTGCACAAACGATGCAGCAAAATGGTGCAATGAGCGGGTTGATGAGTGGATTGAGTGAGATCAATTTTCCATTGATACTCGGATGTTTTATTTTTTATTTTTTAGGCGGTTATTTTTTATACTCGTCTTTGTTTGCAGCAGTAGGAAGTTCTGTTAACGAAGATCCGCAGGATGCACAGAGCCTTTTATTACCGATCATGATGCCGGTGATCTTTGCATTGGTGATCATGACAAAAGCCGTGAATGATCCGAACAGCAGCCTGGCAGTATTCGGCAGTTTGTTCCCGCTTACATCGCCCATTGTAATGATGGCGCGGATAGCGCATGGTGTACCGGAAGGTGTTACGCTGTTCCAGCTTATTTTAAGTATGGTGCTGTTAGTGATCGGTTTCCTCGCCACCACCTGGCTCGCCGGAAAAATTTACCGCACGGGTATTTTATTATACGGCAAGAAAAATACCTGGAAAGAAATGATCAAGTGGGCGTTTAGAAAAAATTAGGGTTGGAATGTTTTAAAAAAAGATCCGCAGCTGTTTAGTTGTGGATCTTTTTTATTGATAGTCGATGGTCCATAGTTCATGGACGCCTTGCGAAGAATGAAAAATCCAAAACAAATCAAAACTGCGCCTCTGCGCCTTTGCGTGAAAAAAATGCACGCAAAGGCGCGGAGGCGCAGTAATTATATTTCTCATTCGAAATGGTGTTCTATTTTATTTCGGCGCCAATGATATCCGCACATTCACTCCCGCCCTTGTATTGGTGATCGGCGCTGAAGTTGAAATGTATGGTATCGATTTACGCTGATCAAAGAACAGTTTTATGTTGATGCGGTTATTGATCACATAATCGATGGCGGGTTGTATGGATATTTCTTTTTGTCCGCCGGTACCATATGCATTCGATTGATCCAGGCGGCTGTTGCTTGTTGATACATCACGCATCGAAAGATCAAGGCGTATGTTCAGGTCGTTCTGTAATTTTTTTGTTCCGTTACCACCCGGAATTTTAAATGGCAGGTTCACGCCTTTCTTCCTGAAACCCGCGCCGAATGTCCATTCCGTGCTCCTGCTTTCACTCAGTTGGTAATCCACCAGGCTCAAACTTAATATGCGGCTTTTCCGGTATTCGAATTTTACATTGAGCTGGTCAACTGTGGTTACATCAAAACCGATCAACGGTTCAAAATTTTCGTTGATCGTGATATTCGGAACAAGGAAAAAAGGAATAAAATTTCCACTCACCGTATCAATAAAACCTGGTGCACTGAAACGGGACGGATCCTGGTATAATAATGCACTACTGAAACTGTTCATACTAAGGTGCGTATTGTACCCGTGCGTAATAATAATGTTGCTGAATATTTTTGATACCGACGGTACTTTACTCAACCCTGTATAAGTAAATTTCCAGTTTGGCATAGGCACGATCCCGCCGAATGGGTTGGAACTGATGGTTGGGTTCGATTGTCTGATCAACGGAATTGTTCCCGCATCTTTTTTCGTATAGGCTGCAAGAAATGCCGGTATCAGTACGTCCTGCGCATATCGTCCATATCCTGTTGCATAACCATCGGCCGTAAATTTCTGCCCGGCGCCCAATCCCTGCCAGTATGGATTCAATGCTGCCACACGCTGGCTCACGATCAAACGGTTATTTTCAAATGTTTTAAATGTTTGAGAGATCTCATTTGGATCCTGTTTACGGAACAATGTATTGAACGAGATATACGAAACGCTGAAACCTCCATCCGCCAATGGGCTCAGGTGCGCCAGCCCCGCAGTGCCTGTTGTGTCTTTAAACAGTTCTGAATAATTTTTGGTAAAGGTTTTATCGAGGCTCAGGTCGATTGTAAACTCGCGAAGCGGTGATACCTGCGCACGGATGGTCAGATGCTGTTCATAATTCTGCGTGTACAAATAATTGAATGTGCTGTCTCTTGTAAATAAACCCTGTTTTGCTTTTCTATCGAGCCAGTTTGCATCAGGTTGTTTACCGAATACATAATCGAGGCCCGGCTGCATGGTACTGAAATCCTGCCCGATAAATTTGGTGCTGTCTAAATATCCCGGAACCCTGCTGTGGTATGTTTCCTGGTATTGTACCGACACATTTCTAACCATCGTTAATATATGGCCCAGGCCTGCAGCAATACCGGTTGGGTGAGCAGGCTCATTTGCTTTTTTCAGTTTTTCAGCGGTACGTGCATCACGTTTTTGCTGCCGCCATTTTTTCAAAGCTGCCCGGCGTTTTTTTCCTTTCAATCCTTTTACCACTTCTGCTTTTGTCGGGATATCCGTTCCGAGTGTATTGCCCGGTTTAGAAATATCTTTTACATCAACAGGCCGTTGCGGAACCGCTACTCTTGGCGGCGGAATGGCTTCCAGTGCTCGAAGCCATTTTGATTTTGCATACAGCGCTGCAAAATTGAACTGCATGCTCAGGTTATTGTCCTGCGAGTTCTCGATCGTATTTCCTAAACTCAATGCAACCCTGCTTGCACCTATCCAGTTGTAGGATGTTCCATAACTGTACCTCGCCTGTATCCAGTCTGTTAACGGAAATTTATTGAATGGCAGGTTATACGTAAGCGATGCTTTTTGTTGATATAACGTATTGCGCCCTCCTTTAAAAAAGTTATTGCGAACCGTATCTCTTTTTGCTTTTGTATCAAGTTGCCCGTCGGGTTCATCCACAATTGCATTATTAGTGGCACTGAAATCAAGGTTCACTGAACGGGCAAGATCCCAGCGCATTCCATAAAAGCGGTCGAACGTAAAATATTTATCGTACGTCGTATCCACTCTTTCCACTTTACTGTCAACCGTGTTTACAATACGCGGAACAAATTCGCCGAACTGCCGGTTAACATCTGCGCGGAAACTCAGGAAATTTGGTTTGAGGTTGTAATTGAAATCCCTGATCAACGACCACCACTGCGATTGGCTTTTGATCAGTTTCTTAAATGGTTCATGGTATTTTGTTGCGCCCTGGTAAGTATAACCAAAACCGCCGCGTTGTTTCGTTACCTGATTGATCAGGATCAGCGGGCTCGTTTGCGTGAACTGCGAATAAGAATAATTGAAATCGAAATTACTCAACCGGAACAGGCCAGGTTTTTTACCGTTCGGCAGGAAACGCACATTGGTAAAATTCAATGTTTTTATGGTTGTTTGATCAAGCGCTGCATTGCGTATCGAATCCTGTTTTGCTTTGGAGCCTGCAGCATTCAGTTTGTCTTTGAATTTCACATCAAGATCAAACGGATCGTATTGCGGCGTGATCACTGTGCGGTCGAGGCTTGCAAAGACCGGCAAAGAAAGCCTTGCTTTTTTAGGAAGCAGTTTACCCGCATCGATATTTGCCGCAACATCAAACTGCGACATACCATCGAGCGAACGTTGATTGGCATTTTGTTCGATCGTTCCCCAGCCATGGCTGTGTGTATTTGCAGAAAGGGAAACGGTACCCAGGTCAGCCAATGTGAGATCAACTTTTGCAGTGGCGGCCCATGCGGTACTTTCATTGATCTGCGATAAACGCAATTCATCAAACCATACTTCTGTATTGACCAATGAGCCATCCGGTTTTTTAGGATTTTCAATACCGATCAGGATCCCTGTTACTGCGCCGAGGTTTGGATTTCCCAGAATGGAAATTGTTTTGGTGCTGTCGAGAAGCTGGCGGTATATATTAGTGATAGAAATACCTGCGGCATTTCTTTTTGTTTTAAGGTCTATCAATGACTGCAAAGCAAAATCAAGGTTATTGGCAACGGGCCATACGGTTGCTTCCTGGCCTTTCACATAGGTTCCCGGTAAAGTGACCTTCAATGGAATTTTTATCTCATAATAATTATTCAGGAAATCCTGCCCGATCCTGATCACTGCATTCATCTGGTTATCTTTTACAGGGATCTGCCCGGTAACTGATTCGGCATGCACATACATGGATAATCTTCCATACTGGCGCATGTCTAAACTCAGTGTTTTAAACACGGCGCGTGAATCGCCGGTTGCAAGATTTGATACACGCAAACTCAGCGACTGTTCATTCTGCTGAAGGTTAACACCATTATTGCTTAATAACTGCACACGTTCAACATTCGGCGGAAGTATATAGTTAACCGGTTGCCTGTTACTGTTGTCTTCGAGGTTTACAGCGAGTGTGTTGAATACGGTGCCGGTACTGTTGTTGATGGGCGTATACGATCCGGTGGTATCAACATTGAACGTAAACTGTCTCCATGTGTTCCTCACTAAATTCAATGATGCCAAACGTAACACAACAGAATCCTCAAAGTTGGTTAAATACATACGCGCAAAACGGATGGATTTAAAATCTGGCACATTGCCTACATTCCGTACATAAGATTTTATCGGGATACGGAACAGGAACCAGTTCTCTGTGCGTTGTACGCCATCTGCAGAATTTACAATCACTTTTCTTTTATCGGTGATAAAAGGAGTGATGCCTACATCCATTCCCGGCGTGAGGTTGATCTCGTATTCGTAATAGGCTTCCGTTTCATTTAAGGTATTATCCCTGTTGAGGTCTTCGTTATCGGGATACAATGTTGCGGCTGCAGTAAACTGGCTGTTCGATGCTGCAATAGGTGAATTGCCCTGCGGGTTATTGATATTCTTATACCTGCCGAGAATGCCCGTACCCAGCGGGTCAAAAGCCGGATCGCGGTACCATACATAATCATCATTCGAAGGATCGAGCAATGCCTTTTGATATACGGGCGAACTGGTACCAAAATTATTTGCGAGCTTTTGTAATACGTATCCTTTTTTTCTGCGCTCGCCGTCATTATCCAATCCATCGAAACCAACATCCTGGTAGGGCCTGTCGGCCGGGTCGTTGCTGAATGCCTGTGTAACCTGGATCGGGTTTACCGGTGTTTTGCCCCATGTATTTGAACTGTCTACCTGTGAAGGAATATTGGGTGAGTTCATTCCATTTTCATAAAAACGTTTTCCGTCTTTTAAAATGTCTTCGCTTACGTTTCCAAGATTAAGCCGTAAGGTTCCTCCTTTACTGTTTGGATTTTTAATAAATGGATCCTGCACCCACATATCCACGAACTCAATATTCTGTGTTTCAAAATCTGTTTGATCAATTGCTCGCATCAAACCTCCCCATCTTGCTGCAGGCCTTGATAATTTTCCATTTGCATCGATCTCTGTTTTGCGGCTTTCAAAATTATACGGGCCTTTATCTGTTGGATAATATGCGAGGTCGAATGTTGCCGACTGCACATCCGTAATATTTGTTGTGCGTTGCGGAAACAATTCACTCGTAAATACCTGGCGCACTCTCGGGTCACTCAGCTCGCCTAAGTTTGCTCGGAGCGGGTTATTCGGGCTGTTCCTGTCCTGCAGGTTTGGTTCAATGCTGTACCACGCAAGTTTTGCGCGGTTAAAATTATAATCGATCGAATCTGTTAAAGTGGCTTCCGGAAATGACGGGTTGCCCTGCGGGGTTGAGGCAAGCGCCCATGCAACAAATGGAAAACGCAGATCGATACTGGTACTCGTTCCTTCAAAATCATCGATGTATACTGCGCCCGCGTCGCCCGAGCCGATCTGCGATGGATGGCCGGGTTTCAACACCGCACCTTCACCATATGCATTGATAAATGATTTTGCTTTGGTTGAATAAAAAGGCAGCTTGTCAAGAAGCCTGGTAAGCCCCGGCAGTTCCGAACGATAGCTTACATCCAATCCATACATCGTGTTATTGATCGGGTCTTCGCCAAAACCAACTTTGGTAAAATAAGGCCGCTCGGCAAGGCGTGCATAGGTAGCGCCCACCGTTAATTTTTTATTCGCTTTATAATCAAGCCGCAATCCGGTAAAACTTCTTTGCTGTGTTCCGATGCCTGCATTGTTTTCGAAAGAAACTTTTACAGGAATATTGGAACTGAGGATGCCCTGGTTAATAATTTTAACCACCCCTAAATTATAATCAACGGTAAAATCAATTCCTTCTTTTAAAGTTTGCCCGCCGGCAGTTACGGTAACGGAACCCGGTGGAATATTAAATGTTCCGAGTTGTATCTCAGATCCGCCGGCGCTTCCTTTCACTGTTCCCTGCATTACAAAACGGTTCAGGTTCGCATAGGTCTGCGCTATCGCTTTGATGGAATCATACAATTGATAATAAACATATTTCTTTTTAAGCGCCGTTGATTGCCCGGCAAAAGCCAGTGTATCGAGGTCGCGGCCAAACGGTTCGAGCACAGGGAACACCACACGGCCCATCGTTGGTAAAATGGTAAAGCCCTCTACGTAATCGAATATACCATCGGGTTGCGGATCGTTGCGGCTGTTTAACCGGTCGAGATTTAAAATGCGCAACAATGATTTTCCATCAACAGCAGGTGAGCTTTCGGGCAAATATCTTTTTAATCCGCCGCTCGGGTCATCGTACATGATGTTCAGCTGGAAGCCATCTTTCTGTATGCCGCCAAAAAGATCGAGCGAGTACACATTCTTCATCATCCATCCCCAGATCGGCAACTGTGTTCTTTGCGAAGTGGCTTTTAATAATTTCAGGAACAAAACTTTTTGTACACCGCTTGTTGAATCAAGCGCCACATCACTCGAGAACTGTCCTACCTGGTAAGCCCTTCCGTTATACGTGTATTGATAAGCAACAGCGAGTACTTCATCCGACTGTAACTGCACATTCAATGAAACAAATCCAACCTGTGGATTATAATAATATTCAGAAGGGTTTAGTTTGCGTGCAAATGTTTTTTCAAAATCATCAACAGGTTTTAAACCCCTGCCCAGCAGGTATGAATTGATCAATGCAGGATTGGTAGCGGTTGGATTTCCTGCCAGCGCGGCAAAAAGATCATTGGCGCCGTTGGCTGGTAAAGGGCTTGAGCTTAATGACCTGACCGCGGGATTGAAAGGCTGCGGTTCGGCAAGATCCATCAAACCTACGATGTAGCGTGTATCGGTTGTTGCGCCTGTTCTGTTGGTTACCCATACTTCCATCCGCTGGATCTGGATCTGCGAGTTTACTACAGGCAGGTTGCTCATTGCCTTGTTATAATTATTACGGTAGTATTGGCCTAATAAAAAGTGGCGGTTCTCTTCATATTCATCCAGGTGTTTCGAAAAATTGGTTGTTGCCGCGCCGCCCTGCAACCCAACCGACTGGCGTGTTGAGTTTTGATTTGCGAGCGCTGCCGTAACAAATAACTTACCAAACTGCAGTTGTGTTTTGATACCAAATAAATTCTGCGCACTCGGAATTAATGTGCTCCTGGTTTGAAATGAAATATTACCTGCTTCCAGGCTTTTAATGATCTCATCATCCATACCCTTGTAATCAAGTTTCAGCTGGTTATCAAAACCAAGGTTTGATAATGTGTTGTAGTTGATCGGGAATTTAAGCTTGTCGCCAATGTTCGCATTTACATTTACTTTGGCATTCATATCAAAATCAAAACCGCCGTTCTTTCTTGCACGTTCGGGTAATGTGGGGTTCTCAATATTCTGGCCCTGGTATCCTGCCATGATATTTACTTCGCCTGCCGGTTTGATATCTACTTTTAAACCATTGGCCGTTGTTCCAAAGATCCGGTCGAATAATTTATTATAGACCTGCATTTTGGGACGTTGCGTTTTTAAATTCAGCGTGGTTAATGCAGCGGCGCGTTTTTTAAAATAATCTTCTTCGGCCCTGCGCGCTTCTTCTGCCCAGAATTCTTCATAGGTCATAAAAGTGGGCGTGCGGTAAAGCTTGTTGCCGATCTTTTCAATAATGTAATAAGACTTTGTTACAGGATCATATTCAATGCTGCGTTTGATCAGCGTGGTATCGTGATAGTCAAACGGATTGTAGCTGGGGTTGGACAATGGATCGGCCCTTCTGTCGGTAATGGGATAATGGACAACAGAATCTTTCTGCTGCGCATAGGTACACAAACCCACAAGCAACAGGATGGATAGCGTTAGAAAATGACGAATAGCCTTCAAACAGTTAGACTTAGTTAAGTACAAAAAATACAATAGACTTGTTAAGTAGAAATGGAGGCGATAAGCTATAAGTTTTTTAGTGCTTGTTTAATGATATCTTCCAATGCTGTATTTTCTGTTACGGATGCCATTGTTTTTTTGATTGCCTGTTCTGCTACTGCCCTGCCGATTCCCAAAGCGATCAGTGCGTTTACTGCATCCGAGTCAACTTTTTGAAACCCGGTTAGTACTACGGCCGATTCGAGTGATTGTTTACTCAGCTTATCACGCAATTCAACGATCAAACGTTCGGCAGATTTTTTCCCTATCCCTTTGATCCCTTCGAGTTGCCTGGTGTTGCCCTGAATGATCGCACGGGCTATTTCATCCGGCTTCATACCTGACAACATCATCCTTGCCGTTGCTGCACCTACTCCCGATACGCTGATCAGGTTGAGGAACATTTCCTTTTCGGCCGGTTCCGCAAAACCAAATAAGGTCTGCGCATTTTCGGTGATATGGAGATAAGTAAAGAGCTGTCCGCTTTCTTTATTGCTGATGGCTGAATAAGTATGCAGGCTGATCTGCAACTCATATCCCACACCATTTACATCTACCACAACACGGGCAGGCGTTTTTACAGCAAAATGTCCTCTGACGAAAGCGATCATAAGTATCAACTTCAAAAATAGTCTTTAAAAAAATACCAACTATACGTATCTTTGATAAAAATTTATACGTATGTCAACCAAATTGACCTTGTCAATTGATGAAACAGTGATCAAGGAAGCGAAAGAATATGCCCAAAAAACAGGCAGGAGTGTTTCACAGCTGGTAGAGTCGTATCTCAAAGCCATCACAAGCCCCACAAAAAAGAAGAAATCAAAATTGCCGCCGCATTTAAAAAAATGGCATGGTGCTTTTAAAACAGAAGATACGCGCGATTATAAAGAGATCGTATCGGAAGCGATATGGGAGAAACACAACCCATGACAAAAATCTTTTTAGATACTAACGTGTTGTTTGATTTCTTTGCCGAACGAAAACCTTTTGATAAAGAGGCGGAAGAGATCATGGAAATTGCTTACGAGAAACAGGCGGCATTATTCTGTTCTGCTATCAGTTATACAACTGTGTTTTATCTTCTGTCAAAATTAAACGGCAAGCAAAAAGCTTTCATGGCGATCAAAGACATGAGGGAATTGATAAAAACAGTAACCGTAGACGACCAGGTAATTGGTAAAGCGCTGGAAAGCGGCAATACGGATTTTGAAGATGCGATACAGTTAGAATGTGCATTGGCAATACCCAACCTGCATGTATTGGTAACAAGAAACCCCAAACATTTCAAGAGTAAAAAACTATTGATACAAACACCCAAAGAATTTTTAGACGCATTCAACCAAACAATTTCATGAATAAGATCACAGCAGCCATTACAGCCATAGGAGGATATGTACCGGAAACCAAGCTTACCAATTTCGACCTGGAAAAAATGGTAGATACCAATGATGAATGGATCCGCACACGAACCGGTATTTCGGAAAGGAGGATATTAAAAGAACCCGGCAAAGGCAGCAGTGATATGGCCGTTCCGGCTGTTCAGGAACTGTTGCGTAAAAAAGGCCTCGACCCAAAAGATATCGATTGTTTGATCTGCGCCACAGTTACACCCGATATGGTTTTTCCGGCAACTTCCAATATCATCTGCGATAAACTCGGTGCAACCAATGCATGGGGATATGATATGAGCGCCGCATGCAGTGGTTTTTTATATGCGCTCACAACAGGCGCTATGTATATTGAAAGCGGCCGTTATAAAAAAGTAGTGGTGGTAGGCGTTGATAAAATGAGTGCTATCGTTGATTATACCGACCGTGCCACCTGTATCATTTTTGGCGATGGCGCCGGCGCCGTTTTATTAGAACCTGCAACAGATGGAAGCGGCATACTCGACAGCATTTTACGAAGTGATGGAAGCGGCCGGCAGTATCTGCACATGAAAGCCGGTGGCTCCGTAAAACCTGCTTCTGTGGAAACCGTTTTGGCAAAAGAACATTATGCTTACCAGGAAGGCCAGCCCGTTTTTAAATTCGCCGTAAAAGGTATGGCCGATGTAAGCGCCGAATTACTCGAACGCAATAATTTAACAGGAGAAGATATTGCCTGGCTCGTACCGCACCAGGCCAACCTCCGCATCATTGATGCAACTGCCAGCAGAATGGAGCTGCCCAGAGAAAAAGTAATGATCAATATTCAGAAATACGGCAACACTACTGCTGCAACCATTCCATTGTGTTTATGGGATTGGGAGAGCCAGTTAAAAAAAGGCGATAACCTTGTACTTGCCGCATTCGGCGGTGGATTTACCTGGGGCGCAACATGGGTTAAGTGGGCTTATTAAAATTTCATGTTGGTTGTGTATTTTTCACCAAAGTGAATGAACTTCTCTGCTCAAATATTGTCATAGACCATAGTCCATGAACCATGCTCTATGGTTCTATTGACCCCTGCATCAACTCCTGCTGAAAAGTATATAATCCGTTTGCGGTATTTTTTCAACACCCACTTCTCTCAGCATCGTTACTAATTGCCCGCGATGGTAAGTGCCATGATTGGATAAATGTATCATGATCTCTTTCACCGGCTGTTCAAAAGGCTCGCCTTTCATATTTTTATAGGCAAATACATGATTCAGATCCGCTTCGGTAGCGTTATTCGTCCAGTCAACCCATTGTTTATTTTGATTCAATAAACCATCGATCACTTCCTGCATAGATGGTTGCGAAACACGGCTTGGGATAATTATTTCTTCCGCCTTCTGCAAACGCTGCCACCAGATGGCTGTGGCATCCCATACGTGCAGGCAGGTTTTATAGATAGAGGGAAAACTGCTTTTGATCTCCTGCTGCTGTTGTGTTTCGGAGATAGATAAAATGGTTTCCGACAATGCTTTGTTTGCCCAGTATTCGTATTGGGCAAAAGAGACAAGTAATTGCTTCATGTTTAATCTTATTTTTGAAGAAGCTCACCAACAGGTTTACTTCAATTCAAAAATAATGAATAAACAATTTCCGCTAACAGGCATCAGTTCTGTTGCCATGCATGCTTCGGGAAAAGAGAACGCCGATTTTTCGCATCTTACGCCCATTTATGCAAGCTCCACTTTTACATTCGATACAGCGCAACAAGGCTCCGACCGTTTTGCCGGTGCCGATAAAACACGCATCTACAGCCGTTGGGGCAATCCCACTTTTACTACCGCTGAAGAAACCATTGCTGCGCTGGAATCGTTTGGCATCAAAGATAAAAATGGTGAACCGTTACAGGTAAAAGCTTTGCTGCATGCAAGCGGACAGGCTGCTATGACAACACTCTTCATGAGTACATTGCAAACAGGCGATACGGTTCTTTCGCATTTTTCTTTATACGGCGGCACACATGAATTGTTGCACAAGGTTTTGGGAGA
>Ga0206949_1233_pt1 | contig 17159 bp, 18 predicted proteins | sample Alteio_BWOrgHeat_40_FD_153240 | JGI IMG/M metagenome (GOLD analysis project Ga0206949, IMG submission 153240) | Enriched cells from forest soil in Barre Woods Harvard Forest LTER site, Petersham, Massachusetts, United States -... | ecosystem: Environmental > Terrestrial > Soil > Temperate forest >...
CTGCTTTTCGTAGTAGCGCTCATATTACAGTTTGATGTGGTTACAGGAAGTTACCAGGATGTAAAAACATTACAGGCACAGCATCATGAATCTGCTTCTCTTGCAAAGATCATTGTGCTGACCGTTATAGGGATTGCTGTTGCAGGATATATTATATGGATATTTTTTACCGGCAGGTGGAAGAGCCTTTGGGCCAAAGTGAAAAAGATCATTGCCGGGATCTGGGAAGGATTGATCACTGCACGGAAATTAAAACACAAATTCCTTTTTGCTGTTTATACCATTCTTATCTGGACGCTTTATATCGGCGGCACCTGGCTTGGTTTTCATGGAACAGATGGTACCGCTTCGATGGGGCTGAAAGAAGCGGTGAGCGCATTGGCTTTTGCCAGCATTGGCATGATCATCACACCCGGTGGAATCGGCGCCTATGCATTCCTGATGGCAAAAGTGCTGGAAGAGAACGGTATTGAATACGCTATCGGTGTTGCCAACGGAACCCTGCAATGGTTTGCACAGGTAATGCTTGTGCTGATCATCGGCTGTCTTTCGTTAGTATTATTACCTTTCTTCAATAAAAAGAAATTGAATGAAAACCGTTGATGCCATCAGCAAAAAAATATTTACGTTACCGCAACTGCTTGCGCAAATCGCCAGCTGGCGTGTGATGAATAAAAAGATCGCTTTCACCAACGGTTGTTTTGATATACTGCATGAGGGGCATATCTTTTCTTTATCAGAAGCTGCCAAAGAAGGTGATTATTTAATTGTGGGTGTGAACAGCGACAACAGCACTAAACGTTTAAAAGGCCCGGAAAGGCCCATCAACCATGAACATAGCCGTGCATTGTTACTGGCCAGCCTCGCCATTGTTGATGCAGTGATTATTTTTGATGAAGACACACCTCGCGAACTCATTACCGCACTGCTTCCCGATGTTTTGGTAAAGGGCGGCGATTATACTGTTGAACAGATAGCGGGTTCAAAAGAAGTGATCGCAAATGGGGGAAGCGTAGTGATCAATCCGATCGTGGAAGGATTCTCCACAACAGGAATTATCAGCCAGATTAAAAAATCTTTTTCCTGAAATCCTGAAATTGATCATCCAACAAACTTAACATTGATGGAATACACACTTATTTATATTTGACCACAGATCAATTTCAAAATTTCCCAATTCCAAAATTCCCCAATTCCCTCATGCCAAAAAAAGCGCTCATCCAAAGAGATATCAGCTGGCTTAGTTTCAATGCAAGGGTATTACAGGAAGCGAATGACCCAACGGTTCCCTTAAAAGAACGGATCCGTTTTCTCGGGATCTTTTCAAACAATACTGATGAGTTTTTCCGCGTGCGTGTAGCTACTTTGAAACGTATGGTTGACCTTTCTGAAAAAACAAAAAAGAACAGGTATTGTAATATAGATACTATCTTTTTATTCATGCAGCAACATTCCCCGGCAAGTTAAGTAAGCAATTCAAATAAATATTTTTTTCATCGTATTGCGTAAGCCGTTTGCAAAAATAAGAACTGTTTGTAAAGCAGGGTTTAGTTGAGTGCCATGTTATCTATTAATCTTACACTGCTGATAAAAGCGGCAACTAGCGCAACCACGCGCGTTTGCCCGTTCCAGTTGCTAATGGCCTCAAGCGTATCTGCATCAGCAATACTTACATAATCAATTTTTTCAAAGCCTGCCTTATTGATCATAGATTCCGCTTCGGTAATATATGTATGCGTTTCACCGGGCTGCAGATGTTGTTTAAGATATTGAAGCGACTGATAAATAGCCGTTGCTGAATTTTTATCTTTTTCCGATAGCCGCCTGTTACGGCTGCTTAACGCCAACCCTGAATTTTCTCTTACAGTTGCAACGATGGAAATACGGATACCCCAGTTGTTTAAAGAAACCAGTTTTTTGATCACCATACATTGCTGGTAATCTTTTTGCCCCAGGAAAAGGGTAGCAGGCATCACAATTTCCAATAACCGGTTCATTACCTGGCAAACGCCCTGGAAATGGCCGGGCCGGTATTTTCCTTCGAGAATGTTCCCGAGATAACCGATGTTGAATTCCGACCGAAGGCTTGTTCCATCCGGATAAATCTCATTTACCGATGGCAGAAATACTATATCGCAGCCTGTTTTTTCAAGCAACAAGAGGTCATCTTCAAGCGTAACAGGGTATCTGGCAAAATCCTGCGGATCGTTGAATTGGGTGGGGTTTACAAAAATACTGCATACAGTTATGGCGGCGCTTTGTTTACAGTTTCCGATCAGGCTGAGATGGCCTGTATGCAACGCTCCCATGGTAGGAACAAACCCAATGGTTTTGCCTTGTTGCCGCATGCGATCGAGGTATTGGGTAAGGTCTATAGTGGTTTTAAATAGGATCATTTAGGTTGGATTTGCGGCAAAAGCCCATTTGTGCTTGCTTTTCGTTGCAATTTAATGTACCTTCGCCAACTCATTTTTTCAGCATGTTGCTAAATTCACTCAACTAATGTCAACAAAGAAACGGATTTTGTTCATTGCTACTGAAATGTCTCCATACCTGGAGCTGACAGAATTTGCTGAGGTGATCAACAAATTAGCTATTAAAAGCAATGACAGTGGGTTAGAAGTCAGGTGTATCATGCCCCGTTTTGGCGTGATCAATGAAAGAAGGCACAGGTTGCATGAAGTGGTGAGGCTTTCAGGTATCAATGTATCCGTTGATAATGATGACTATCCGCTGCAGATCAAAGTGGCTTCCCTTCCTAATGCGAGGTTGCAGGTATATTTTCTTGAGAATGAAGACTTCTTCAAACGCAAACAGGTATTCCATGATGAGAGTGAAGAGTGGTTTGAAGATAATATCCTTCGGACCGTATTCTTCTGCAAAGGCGCATTGGAGACCGTTAAGAAATTTGGCTGGCCTCCCGATATCATCCATTGCAGCGGCTGGATGACCGGATTGATACCCGCTTATATTAAAACAGCTTATAAAAAAGAACCCGTTTTCGGCAACAGTAAAGTGATCTTTACTATCGGCCAGAATACGTTCAAAGAAAAACTGGGTACCGATTTTGTACAGAAAGCTATTATCAACGGCAATATCAAAGAAAAGGATCTGGAAGCATTCAAAGAAGGCAATAATACCGCTATGTTCAAGGGAGGCGCAACTTTTGCCGATGCCATCACTTTTGGCGCTGATAAAATAGAAAAAAAGCTGGTTGATGAATTTGCGAAAGTAAAAGGCAAAAAAGTGGTTCCTTTTAAAGGATGGGATTCTGATCTTACAGAATACCTGGATCTTTATGCAGAGCTTGCCGGCAAGTAATTTTCCTTGTAAAACGATCTTATTAAATTTTTTTACACGTATCCCATACGTGTTATTCATTATTATATATTTGCACCCATTAAAATAAAATATACATGCCTTATTTATTTACTTCTGAAAGTGTATCCGAAGGACATCCGGATAAAGTGGCTGACCAGATATCAGACGCGCTGATCGATAATTTTCTTGCATTTGATGCCCAGTCAAAAGTGGCTTGCGAAACATTGGTTACCACCGGCCAGGTTGTATTGGCGGGAGAAGTTAAATCAAAAGCTTATCTGGATGTACAGGAAATTGCACGTGGTGTGATCCGCAGGATCGGTTATACCAAGAGTGAATATATGTTTGAAGCAAACAGCTGCGGTATCTTATCTGCTATTCATGAGCAGTCTGCCGATATCAACCAGGGCGTTGACAGAAAGAAAAAAGAAGAACAGGGAGCTGGCGACCAGGGTATGATGTTTGGTTATGCCACAAACGAAACAGACGATTACATGCCTTTGGCACTTGATCTTGCACACAAGATCCTGATAGAACTGGCTGCTTTGAGAAGAGAGAACAAACAGATCAAATACCTTCGCCCTGATGCCAAGAGCCAGGTTACGCTTGAGTATGATGATAACAACAAACCTGTCCGCATTGATGCCATCGTGGTATCAACGCAGCATGATGATTTTGATTCAGAAGCAAAAATGCTGGCCAAGATCAAGGAAGATATCATCAACATCCTTATCCCGCGTGTAAAAGCGAAATATAAAAAATACGCGAAACTGTTCAATGATAAGATCAAATACCATATCAACCCAACCGGCAAATTTGTAATTGGCGGCCCGCACGGAGATACCGGTTTAACAGGCCGTAAGATCATCGTTGATACCTATGGCGGTAAAGGCGCGCATGGCGGCGGCGCATTCAGCGGAAAAGATCCGAGTAAGGTTGACCGTTCTGCAGCCTATGCAACAAGGCATATCGCCAAGAACCTCGTTGCTGCCGGTATTGCTGATGAAGTGCTGGTACAGGTATCGTATGCAATTGGTGTGGCACAGCCAACATCTATCAACGTAAATACATTCGGAACAGCAAAAGTAAAGCTGACCGACGGACAGATCGGTAAAATGGTGGAAAGTATTTTTGACCTGCGCCCATACTTTATCGAACAGCGTTTGAAATTGCGTACGCCGATGTATAGCGAAACAGCTGCTTACGGACATATGGGCCGTAAAAATGAAGTAGTGACCAAAGAATTCGTTTCTCCAAACGGTAAGATCAAGAAGGTAAAAGTGGAACTGTTTACCTGGGAAAAACTGGATTATGTAGCCAAAGTGAAAAAAGCATTTGGTGTGAAATAAATGATGAAAGAAATAATGGAAACCTCTGTTCTTTTGGACAGAGGTTTTTTATTTTTAGTATGTTATTGGCAGGTGGCTAAATCATGGAGTTATGAAAAAAAATCTTTCAGTTGCGGCAATCGGATCTGTAATAATGATCTTCGTTTTGCGCTGGCAGGGCAGCAGTTTGCAAACACCTGTAAGCAAAAGCATCATAGACCTTGAATTTGCCAATACCCAGGAAAGGCTGCATGAATTGTTGGCACATTGGGATATTTCTGTGGTGAAAATGAATATCTGGCTGGATTTTTTATTTATTGTAACATATACCCTTTTTCTTTCTATCGCGGCAGAATTGTGTGCAAGAAAATGGCCATCGAACGGCATGCCTGCAAAGACCGGGCTGTTGCTTGCGAGGTTGGCATATGTAGCCGGCATGTTTGATATTGCCGGGAACCTGCTGATGTTACAAACCATTGCGGGGCATTACACCAACGCATCACTGGAACTTACTTTTTATTGTGCATCCATCAGGTTCCTGTTTGCGGGTTTGATCATTTTGTATTGCATTATTTCATTGCCCGTTGTTATCCGTAAAAAATAATTTTCGATGGAAAAAAATCCCTGGATCATTACAAGCGAGAAGAAAATTTATGCAAATCCATGGATCGATGTTACGGAGTATGGTGTGATCAATCCATCGGGCAATCCAGGCATTTACGGAAAAGTGCATTTTAAAAATACAGCCGTTGGTATTATTGTTCTTGATGAAGAAATGAATATTTATCTCGTGGGCCAATACCGTTTTGCCATGGATGCCTATAGCTGGGAGATCCCCGAAGGTGGCGCGCCTGCCGGTTCAGACACGCTTGAGAACGGTAAACGCGAATTGCTGGAAGAAACCGGTTTAATGGCCGATCACTGGCAGCCATTATTGCAAATGCATTTATCAAATTCAGTAAGTGATGAATTTGCGCAGGTATATCTTGCTACAGGATTAACACAACATGAAGCAGCCCCGGAAGAAACAGAAGATCTTGCAATAAAAAAAATACCGTTTGCAGAAGCTTACCGGATGGTGGAAGATGGTATCATCACCGATTCGATGAGTGTAGCCGCCATAATAAAAATAAAACTCCTGTCGGCAGAAGGAAAACTGAGTAATACATTTGCAGATGCCCGTTAAACAAAGCTCACTCATTATTGGCCGTCAGCCACTCGTAGAAGCACTGCAATCCGGCAGGGCTATCGATAAAATATTGCTGCAGAAAAATACCGGTGGCGATATGATCAACACTTTACGAAAACTCGCAAGAGATCAGAATGTTCCGATCCAACTTGTGCCTGCAGAAAAATTAAATGGTTTAACAAAAGCCAATCACCAGGGTGTATTGGCATTTGTGGCAAGGGTGCAATACATGGATCTGCAGCAGGTGATCGATCATGTGGTATCGAACGGGGAACTTCCTTTATTCTTAATGCTCGACGGCGTTACCGATGTACGCAATATCGGCGCGATCGCGAGAAGCGCTGTGTGTTGCGGCGCACAAGCTATCATCATACCGGATAAAGGAGTAGGCGCTTTAAATGAGGAAGCAATGAAAAGCAGCGCGGGCGCATTGGAACAGATACATATCTGCCGCGTGAACAGTTTATTGAAAGCGGTTGATGCACTTCATTTAAACGGTATTAAAGTTTTTACAAGTGAAATGCGCGCGGAACAAAATGTTTTCGAACTTCCTTTCACCGATCCCTGTTGTATTATCATGGGCGACGAAGGAAAAGGCGTACAGCCGCATCTCGCAAAAGCCGCGGATCATTTTTTTAAGATACCCATGGCTGCGGATTTTGATTCATTCAATGTTTCTGTCGCTACAGGAATCATTTTATATGAAGCAATGAAACACAGGATAGGGAAGTAGTTTATTTGTTTATCAGTTGATTGGTTTATTAATATGAACACACTCATCACTCACCACTCACCACTCACATTAATTGAGTGCCCGCGCGATGCCATGCAGGGCTGGCCGCATTTTATTCCAACCGAAAAAAAGATACAATATCTCAACACATTATTGCAGGCAGGTTTTGATACGATCGATTTCGGCAGTTTTGTTTCGCCCAAAGCGATCCCGCAAATGGCAGATACAAAAGAAGTGATCGAAAAACTCGACGTCCGGAACACCCGCACCAAATTACTGGCCATTGTTGCAAACCCACGTGGTGCGGAAGAAGCGGTAATGTATGATGCGATCTCATACCTTGGTTTCCCGTTCTCTGTTTCGCCAACTTTCCAGTTGCGGAATACGAACAGCAGCATGGAAGAAAGCCTGCAACGTATCGATATGATACAGGAGCTATGTATCAAAAACAATAAAGAACTCGTTGTTTACCTCAGTATGGGTTTCGGAAACCCATATGGCGATCTGTATAATGAAGATATATTGCTGCATTGGGCGGATGAGATGGTAAAAAAAGATATCCATATTTTATCACTGGCGGATACTGTTGGTTTGGCAACACCTGAACAGGTTGGCTTTGCATTAAAAACACTGATACCCCAATACCCTGAAACGCTTATTGGCGTTCATCTTCACTCAACCCGGCAGAACTGGGAAGAAAAGATATCAGCTGCTATTACTGCGGGATGCAAACGGTTTGATGGCGCATTAAAAGGCATCGGCGGCTGCCCAATGGCGCAGGACGACCTGGTTGGAAACATGGATACAGAATTAATGATCCCGTATTTTGAAGAAAGGAATTTATTGAACGGGATCAACAAAGAAGCGCTCAATAAAAGTTTACAGATGGCTGCTGAAATATTTGTGTAATATATTTATCAGTATTATTTATTTTTCAATACCCTGAAAGAATAATACAAGGAAGTTCCGATTTTCCTTTGTGTACTTCGCGCGCATTCCTTTGTGCCCTCTGCGGTTAAAATTGTTATTAACCGCAGAGGGCACAAAGGAACACGCAAAGGCCCGCAGAGTATTTTAATTCACTATAGGTTAAAATCTATTTTCAATACATGAAATTTCATTTTGAATTCGATATAAAAAAGACGCAATCCCCCATTCATCATGGGCATAAGTTACTGTTGATCGGTTCCTGTTTTACCGAGAGCATAGGGGAGAAGCTGCGTAAACATAAATTCTCCACACTTGAAAACCCGAATGGTATTTTATTTAATCCCGTAAGTGTTGCCGAAGCGGTGGGTGCATATATCGCCAACAAAAAAATATCTTCAAAAGATATTTTTGAACACAACGAAACATGGCACAGCTGGAAACACCATAGCCGTTTCTCCGGTATTACTGCTGATGAATGTATTGATAAGATCAACGCATCAACTTCTTCGGCACATACTTATTTAAAACACGCGGATCATCTGATGATCACTTTGGGGTCTGCCTGGTTGTATACATTAACAGGCGAAGCCGCCAATGCAGAACCCGGAACGGTTGCTGCCAATAATCACAAAGCGCCTGCTAACTGGTTTCAGAAAAGACTGATGCCTGCTGAAGAAACAATACGTGTGCTGCATGAAATGATCACGCATTTACTGCAATTCAATCCACATCTGCATATTATTTTTACGATCAGCCCGGTAAGGCATTTACGCGAAGGCGTAATTGAAAATAACCGCAGCAAAGCCCTGCTGATACAGGCTGTGCATCAACTCGCAGAAAAGTTTGAACAGTTATACTATTTCCCTGCATATGAACTGGTGATCGATGACCTGCGCGATTACCGTTTTTATGCAGAAGACCTTGTGCATCCGAATTACCAGGCCACGCAATATGTTTGGGAAAAATTTACAGAAGCCTGCATGTTGGAAGAAACGCGGATATTGCTGAAAGAAATTGCGGAGATCAATCTTGCCTATCAACACAAACCATTCAATCCATTAACTGAGCAACATCAAAAGTTTTTAGCATCGTATCATGTAAAAACAAAATCATTGCAGGAGAAACATGCTTATTTGAATTTTGAAGATGAGCTGGCTTATTTTCAAAATGGCAGGTAGGATCGTTATATTATCGCCGCCGGCTCTTACATCCTGAATGTAGCGCACTCAGGGTTGTTGGGATTTACATCCAGTTCCTGCCGTAACGGATTGATCACAACATCCATTTCTTCCAGCGGAATGGCACCAAGCAAGATCTCTGAATCACCCGGTAAAACAACGGCGGTACAACCGGCCTTCCTGTTTTTGAAACGGACCTCAACCGGTCCCACCACATCGCAGGAAATACGGCCCTCGTTTGCGAGCTTTACGTTTCTCTTTTCAATAAATGGCAATTGTAAATATTCCTGTATGTTTTCATTGATAGCGAGATAATAGGAACCCGTATCAACAAGCGCATTAACACGAATTTTTTTAATGTCATCGATATCGATAAACCCGCGTTTAGCCATAGTAATATCTGCCGAGTTTATTATTTCAATTTCTGCATAAATTAATCCCATATCTTTTTCTTTCGTGTAAAAATATAAGTTAGGGATGAACATTTTATAGAGTATTTATACGCGAATTTGTACTTAATTAATGTATCCGGTCACCTCTCACTTCTATCTCTTTCATAATGCCGGTTTCATAACTGAGCCATTCTTTCCAGCGTTTGCGTACGGTTGTTTTGGGCAGATAAGTTTCTGCCAGTTCTATAAACAAAGTATAATGCCCGGCTTCGCTTTCCATAAAACGGCGATAGAAATTCCGCAGGTATGCATCGGGCAATCCTTCACTTAATCTTTTGAAACGTTCGCAGCTTCTCGCTTCTATAAGCGCCATCGTTAATAAATGATCGAGCAGCCTGTCTTCCGGGCTGCCGCCTTTTTTCTGAAACTCGATCAGTTTATTTACATATTCATCTTTTCGTTGTTTGCCAAGTTTTAGTTTTCTTTTTTTCAGTTCATTCAATACCAGCCTGAAATGCCCCCATTCCTCTGACACGATCGGCGCCAGTTCCGCCACTAATTTTTCTTTATCCGAATACCGTTGTATCAAAGTAATACAGGTGGTAGCCGCCTTCTGCTCACAGTATGCATGATCGGTAAGGATGTCTTCCAGCGAAATACCCGCAAGGTCAACCCAGCGCGGATCGGTTGGTAAGTGTAAGCCGAGAATGTTCTTTGTATGTTCTGAGAGTTTCATGTATTGCTGGTTGCCTGTTGTTTTGTTCATGGTTCATGGCTCACGTCTCACGTCTCACGTCTCACGTCTCACGAACATCATCTGCCTAAGCAAATATCCTTTAGTTTTGATAAATGTACCGCGATGATTTTCTCGACAAAAAATTAAACGAACGAAAAGAAAATAATTCTTTCCGCCAGCTGCGTTTACCTGAAGGGAAAACCGATTTCTGTTCCAACGATTATCTCGGTATCGTAAAAAACTCCAGACTCCAGACCCCAGACTCCAGACTTTCTTCCGGCTCTACCGGCTCGCGTTTATTATCCGGCAATTATCCTTTGATCGAAGAAGTTGAAAAAGAAATTGCTGCGTTCCATCGATCAGCAACGGCTTTGTTATTTAATTCAGGATATGATGCCAACATCGGTTTATTATCCTGCGTGCCGCAAAAAGGCGATACGATATTGTATGATCATCTTTGCCATGCTTCTATCCGCGACGGCATCCGCTTATCTTTTGCCAATGCTTTTTCTTTTGCACATAATGATATGGATGACCTGCATAAAAAAATCATGCATACAACGGGTACCATCTTTATTGTTACAGAATCCGTTTTTAGTATGGATGGAGATCTTTGCCCGTTAAACGAATTGATCGGGATCGCTGAAAAACATTCTGCACATCTGATCATCGATGAAGCGCATGCCACAGGCGTGATCGGCGAAAAAGGTGAAGGGCTTGTTCAGCAACTCAACCGGCAGGAGCATGTTTTTGCACGTATACATACCTTTGGAAAAGCCTGCGGTTGCCATGGCGCAGTTGTTTTAGGCTCCCGATCATTACGCGATTACCTCATCAATTTTGCGCGCAGTTTTATTTATTCAACTTCATTGCCGGAACATAGCATAGCGGTTATAAAAGAGAGCTATAAAATTTTCCCCGGAATGCATGCTGAGCGCCTGCATCTTCAAAAACTCATCAACCAATTTCAATCATCGGCTATTGCATTTGAAAAACTTGTATCATCAACACCGGTGCAGGTTGTGCTAATTCCGGGAAATAAAGAAGCAAAAGAAACTGCCGCCACCCTACAGGCCAATAACCTTGATGTCCGCGCCATTTTATACCCCACGGTTCCCAAAGGAAAAGAAAGGCTGCGGATCGTATTACACGCATTTAACACTGCTGAAGAAGTAGCAAAGCTCATTAACCTGCTGCAATAACTGCTTCACCGGCAAATGCGCAAAGAATTGCCAAATGCAATACAGTTTTGGATAATTTGGTTTAAGTTTACAACACCCTAATTATTTCTTTTGCCCAATCGTGTTAACATAATAAGGTTCATTGCAGGTTTGCTGTTGGTCGTTTTTGCATTCGGCATCACACCTAAAAAACTGCTGCATGATATGGTGGCCAGGCATAACGATTGTCATTCGTGCAAAAGCAATGGCCCGGAGCAATTGGAAAATGCCGGTTACCATTGCGACTGTGATAACCTTGTTGCAGAATCTGCTTTTATCCATGAGCTTCCGCAGTTTTCTTTTGCAGCGAATAATTATTTTTCTTCTTATGTCAATAAGAATATTTCCTTTTCTACCGTTCCTGAAATTGATTCGGCATTAAGAGGGCCGCCCGTAAATAGCTAGGTTTAGCCGAGTTGCGTTGCAACTGCCTGCAATTTATTTTTCACACCCATCCTAACTTTTATTGTGAATACATTATTGATACGCCGAAAAATAATTCCTGTTACTTTATTATTTGCTGCATTCATTTTCAGCCACAGGAGTTTTGCGCAAACAGATACCACTTCCAAAGCAGCCAAAGATTCGATCGCATTGTTGCGTTTGATAGAACAGCAGATGCAATCGGCCCCGCAAACAGCACCGCAGGTTGCACCACAGCAAACACGTTCAGGCATTTCAGCCAATCCGGATATTGGTGTGGTGGCAGATTTCAGAACATCTTATATCAGCCAGGGAAAAAGAAATTTTGATGCTTATCTGAATGAAACGGAAATGTCGTTTCAATCCGTAGTTGATCCATATATCCGTGCAGATTTTTTTATCTCGCTCGGGCGCGACCCCGTTACACATAAATATGGCGCAACTGTTGAAGAAGGTTATCTCACTTCACTTTCCTTACCCGCCAAACTTCAGTTGAAAGTGGGAAAATTCAGGGAAGCAGTTGGTAAAATAAATCCGGTGCACCCACATGCATTGCCGTTTATCGATATGCCGAATGCATACACGAATTATTTTGGCGATGACGGATTGAATGATGAAGGCGTTTCATTAAGCTGGCTCGTTCCTAATAAAGCTTTTTACCAGGAACTCATATTCCAGGCAACTTCCGGACAGGAAGAATCGCCTGCCTTTTCACGCGGCGATAATAACCGCGCCGTTTATCTCGGCCACCTGAAAAACTTTTTTACATTGTCGGAAAATGCAACGCTTGAATTTGGTTTAACAGGCATTACCGGCCCGAACGATTCTTCCAGTATCACCAATATTGCCGCGGCAGACCTTACCTATAAATGGAAACCTGTTCAGATGAACACGTACCGTTCGCTGACCTGGCAGACCGAATTTTTTTACAGCAATGCAAAATATAATGCGGGAAGGATGTCGAACAGCCTCGGCATGTACTCATTTCTTGAAACACAACTGGCACAACGCTGGTTTTTAACAGGAAGATATGATTATGCGCAGAAACCTTATGACAGAAATATTGTCGAAACAGCCTACTCGCTCACTGCCGGCTGGCTGGCAACAGAATTTCAGAAGATAGAGATTGAGGGGAAATTTACCCATGTTAATGTGCAGCCGGATTATACACAGTTCTGGCTGCGGTGGATCTTTGTAATTGGTGCGCATGGGGCACATCAGTATTAAAAAATAAATCAGCATAATAAAAGAATCATGAAAAAAATAATTTCCGTTTTAGTATTGTTTGCGATCATTTCCGGCGCCAATGCAACGATCAAAGTTGTAACCACCACGATGGATACAAAAAGTATTGCAGAATTGATCGGTGGCAACAAAGTGTCTGTCATGTCCATTGCCACCGGCTACCAGAACCCGCACTTTGTTGATCCCAAACCGAGTTATATCATCAGCCTTTCCAATGCTGACCTTTTTGTTACCATCGGGCTCGATCTCGAAACAGGCTGGTCGCCGCAGTTAGTGGCAAGCTCAAGGAACAGCAAGATCCAGAAAGGTTCGCCGGGTTATGTGGATGCGTCGGAAGCGGTTGGGCTTTTGCAGGTTCCTTCTGCATTGAACAGGGGCGAGGGCGATATTCATATTTACGGGAACCCGCACTACTGGCTCGACCCGATCAATGGAAAAGTGATCGCAAGAAATATTGCGAACGGGCTGGAAAGGATTGATCCATCTAACAAAGCATTCTATGAAGCAAACCTGAATGCATTCCTTGCAAAAGTTGATGTAAAACTAAAAGAATGGGAAGCGAAAATGGCGCCGTTCAGAGGAACAAAGATCATTGCTTACCATAACGAGTGGGTTTATTTTGAAAGAAGGTTTGGTTTGCAGATCGTAGATTTTATGGAACCCAAACCGGGTATTCCGCCATCGCCTTCGCAACTGGTAAAAGTGATCGGTGAAGTAAAAGCCGATAAAATAAAAGTGATCATCTCATCACCTTATTTTACCACTTCTTCATCAGATGTGGTAGCTGCCCAAACCGGTGTAAAAGTATTAACGATGGCCACATCAACCGGTGCATTCCCTGCAGTTAAAAATTATTTCGACCTGTTTGATTACGATATCGACCAATTGGTTGCAGTACTAAAATAAGTGCGTATTTTTTTGTTAATTAGCTAATAAAACAACCTAGTTATGTTTGCAATGTTCCAGTTACCTTTTATGCTGCAGGCCTTTATGGCAGCGGCTATCACAGGAGTGCTACTGTCTTATATGGGTGTGCATGTTGTCGGGCGGGGAATTGTGTTTGTAGATCTTGCACTCGGCCAGATCTCCTCACTCGGTGTGGCTTTCGCTGCATTTATCGGAACTGGGTTAACGTCTATTCCATTGATATTTACACTCGGCGGTGCATTGCTGATGTCGTTCATCAATATCAGGGACAAACGTTTAAAACAGGAAGCTGTGATCGGTATATTATATGCTTTTGCCTCTGCACTAACGGTACTGTTCATTTCAAAAACAGCGCATGGCGATTCTGATATACAGGAAGTATTGTTTGGAAATATTTTATCCGTAAGCTGGGCGCAGATCACTGCAATGGGTATTGCATTTGGCGCAATCCTGCTGGTGCAATTGGTGTTCTTCAAAAAGTTCTTTGCATTAACGGAATCTTTTGAGAACGGGCTCAATCACCTGGTGGGCATTTTCAATATCTGGAATTTCCTTTTTTATATTTCGATCGGACTGGCAATTGTATTTGCAGTAAAAGTAAATGGCGTGATACCGGTTTTTTCTTACCTCATCATTCCTGCCGTATCGGCTATCATGCTCGCAAAAAGCAGGACAGCAGTTCTGATCATTGCCATAATCATCAGCATACTCGGAAGTTTTTTCGGATTGAATTTTTCTTTCCACTACGATTTCCCCGCAGGCTCATCAATTGTTGTGGTATTGGGCGGTATCTTTTTACTTGCCGCTATTTACAGGATCATTGCCGGAGTTACCCGCAAAAAGGAAACGGAAATAAACATACATTAAATACCCCCTGGATAAAAGTTTACCGCGCCTTTGCGCCTCTGCGTGCATTTTTTCACGCAAAGCCGCAAAGGCGCAGTTATTTTCGATGCCTTACCTTTGCGCATGCAATCAACTGAACAGGTTTCCAAATTACTTTCTGAATTCGGCATTACTTCACTGAATAAAATGCAGGAGTCTGCTTCTGCTGCTATCCGCACAAAAAAAGAAGTCTTGCTGTTATCTCCAACCGGCTCCGGTAAAACACTTGCCTTTCTTTTACCCGTTTTACAAATGTTGAATGATGCTGAAAAAAAAGTACAATGTTTAATTCTCACACCTTCACGCGAACTTGCCATACAAATAGAACAGGTATGGAAAAAAATGGCAACCGGCTATAAAGTAAGTTGCTGTTATGGCGGCCACGATATGCAAACAGAAATACAGAACCTGGCTGAACCACCTGCACTATTGATCGGCACACCCGGCCGTATCGCCGATCATATCAAACGAATAACATTTGCGCAGGATGCAGTTACTACGTTGATATTAGATGAATTTGATAAGTCGCTCGCATTGGGTTTTGAAGAGGATATGTCGTACATCATCGGCTCGTTAAAAAATGTCAATAAGAAAATATTCGTTTCTGCCACTGCAAGTGTTGCGATCCCTGAATTTGCCGGTGTGAATGATCTTACCGTATTAGATTTTGCGGCAGCGGCAGAAACCGATGCGCTTACTTTGAAGCTCGTGATCTCGGAAGAAAAAGATAAGATCAATAAACTCGTTGAATTACTTTCTTACATCAATTCCGAACCTGCGATCATATTTTGTAACCACCGCGATGCAGTTGAACGCACAGCAAAATTATTACTGGAAAAAGGAGTGGAGAATGCAGCATTTCATGGCGGCATGGAACAGATGCAACGCGAGCAGACACTAATTCAATTCAGGAACGGCAGTATCCGTTTTCTGGTCGCCACCGATCTTGCTGCGCGCGGACTGGATATTCCGGAAATGAAACACGTGATACATTATCATCTTCCCTCCACAGAAGCCGAATTCACGCACCGCAATGGCCGCACAGCGCGGATGGAGGCAACGGGCACAGCTTATATTCTGATACATGCCGATGAACAGTTGCCTTACTATATTCAGCAACGCCCGGCAGAAATGAACATACCTGCCGGACAAAAATTACCCAAACCAACAGAATGGGTAACATTATATATCAACGGCGGCAAAAAAGATAAACTGAACAAAGTAGACATTGTAGGATTTTTATCGCAGAAAGGCGGTTTGCAAAAAGATGAATTGGGATTGATCATTGTAAAAGACCACAACTCATTCGTAGCCGTAAAAAAACACAAACTCAAAAGCCTGCTCCCGCTTGTGCAACAGGAAAAAATAAAAGGAACCAAATACAGGATCGTTGTAGCCAGATAAGTTCCGTAACTTTAATTACAGAACATCTCACCATGCCACTCCACCGCAATTTCACCTACTGGATAGATAAGCGCATCTGGAAATATTATTTCCTCATGCTTTCATTGCAGCTTTCGAAGCTGAGTAGTTAAAAATTAATAGTTAAAAGTTAATAGTGCAGGTATGATTCTACGCTATTAACTTTTAACTATTCACTATTAACTTTTAACTCTTAACTATTAACTTTTAACTCTTAACTATTCATTATGCCCCACTACCATACCCTCGGCTCCATTCCGCATAAACGCCACACACAGTTTCGTAAACCGGATGGAAGCTTATATTCAGAGCAATTGTTTTCAACGGAAGGTTTCAGTAATGATTACTCGTTATTGTATCATACCTATCCGCCAACGCAGATCATTCATACCGATGAACCGGTTAATATGATGCCCAAAATAGCGGAAGAAAAAATGCTGAAACACCGCAGTCTCGAAGGTTTTCAGATCAAACCCGAAAAAGATTTTTTGCAAAGCCGTAAACCGGTGCTGGTAAACAATGATTGCCATATAGTACTGGCTGCGCCGCAGGAAAGCATGGCTGATTATTTTTATAAAAATGCCGATGCGGATGAAATGATCTTTGTTCATGAAGGTTCCGGAAAACTCACCACGCAATATGGTGAATTGATCTTTGGATATGGCGATTACCTTGTTATCCCGCGCGGCACTATTTACCAGATCAGTTTTGATACAATTGATAACCGCTTATTTATTGTAGAAAGTTTTAGCCCCATCCGCTATCCTAAAAGGTATGTAAGCAGGAACGGGCAGTTGCTGGAAAACTCTCCCTATTGTGAAAGAGATATCCGCCGCCCGCAAAACCTGGTTACAAAAGATATGGCAGGCGATTTTCTGATCAAAACAAAAAAGAAAGGCATCCTCTATGGCCTGCACTACGCGCATCATCCGTTTGATGTGATAGGGTGGGATGGATGCTGTTATCCATTCGCATTCAGTATCCATGATTTTGAACCGATCACCGGCCGTGTGCATCAACCGCCGCCGGTGCACCAGACCTTTGAAGCAAATAATTTTGTGGTCTGCAGTTTCTGCCCTCGTTTATATGATTATCATCCCGATGCTATTCCCGCGCCATACAACCACAGCAATATCGACAGCGACGAATTATTATATTATGTGGATGGAGATTTTATGAGCCGTAAAAATGTAACGCGTGGAATGATCACACTGCATCCGGCCGGCATAC
>Ga0206949_1200_pt2 | contig 17133 bp, 10 predicted proteins | sample Alteio_BWOrgHeat_40_FD_153240 | JGI IMG/M metagenome (GOLD analysis project Ga0206949, IMG submission 153240) | Enriched cells from forest soil in Barre Woods Harvard Forest LTER site, Petersham, Massachusetts, United States -... | ecosystem: Environmental > Terrestrial > Soil > Temperate forest >...
GTTAAGAAAATGGTTTTCTTCTACGGTTATTACATTATCGGCTTTGGCGAGTATAATGGCAAACTGCAGGAGGTTTCTGCGTTCTTCCTCGGTAGCATCGTCATAAAAATCATCCATTGCTACTAAAAAATGTCCTTCCCATTCGTCAGGCAGCAACCGGCTGATCACCTCCATCTGCTTGTCGAGATTAACGTTGAACGGGAATTCATTGACGAGGTAATGGCGTATGACCAGGTCTTCTTCAACACTGATCCTGAAATCGACCGCGGAAAGTATCATTAATAAATGATAGCCGGCAATCGTTTTGTTCATCCGGTTATTTGGCATAGTTGTGGGTACGTGTGTTGAGCATGTTAGCTTTGTGAAGCAAGAAGCAGGTCGAGGTCGGTGTATTTAAAGTTGAAACGCTTGGCAATAGGAGCGTTAGTGACACACCCTTTGTACATGTATACGCCGCGCCTGATACCGCTTTTGGCGGATATGACGCCCTCTACACCGCCGATGTCGGCACACTGTTGCAGTATGGGCATTAGTACATTGCTGATAGCGCGGGATGCGGTACGTGAAACAGCGGATGCGATATTCGGCACACAGTAGTGAATCACATCGTATTTTTTAAAGACAGGCTTTTCGTGTGAAGTAAGGCGTGATGTTTCAAAGCAGCCACCACGATCAATACTTACGTCAATGATCACCGAACCGGATTTCATATTGCTCACCATCTGGTCAGTGACTACCATGGGCGTTATGCCGTTAAGCGGCTTTAAAGCGCCGATGGCTACATCGGCATTCCTTAATTCCTCGGCCAGTGCCACCGGCTCAATAACTGACGTAAAGCAGCGCCTGCCAATATTGTTCTGTAATCTCATGAGGCGATACACAGAGTTGTCGAAGATCTTAACTGAAGCGCCCAGGCCGAAAGCGGCGCGTGCGGCAAATTCGCCAACGAGGCCTGCGCCGATAATGAGCACACGGGCAGGTGGAACACCGGAAATTCCGCCCAACAATACCCCTTTGCCATGTTCTGTATTGCCGAGGTATTTTGCGGCTATAGTTATTGCGTAGCTGCCTGCAATCTCGCTCATAGACCGGACGATGGGGTAAGACCCTGCGTCATCTTTAATAGACTCAAAAGCGATGGCGATTATTTTCTTAGCTATCAGTTGTTCCAGCAGCTCGGGCTTGAGCATAGGCATGTGAATAGGCGAGATGACCACCTGGTTGGGCTGTAGCCACTCTGCTTCTTCATCAGATATGGGCGCGGACTTGATAATGGTAGTTGCTTTATAGACCTCAGATTTCTCGTACACTATGCGGGCGCCTGCTTCGCTATAATCGTTGTCGAAGTAGAATGAACCTTCCCCGGCGGAATGTTCCACTGCAACATCATTGCCTTCGTTGACCAATACGGAAACAGCTTCAGGTGTAAGCGGAACACGGTTTTCCTGGAAAGAAGTTTCTTTAGGAATTCCAATGAACAATTGTTTCTTTTTAGGAGTAATCTGTAACGTCTCTTCTAAAGGGATGTAAGAAAAAGAAGGTGATATGTATGGTTTTTTGCTCATAGCGCCACGGGTGCGTTTATTAACGACAATATACACTATAAATCCTTATAAAAGAAGGATTTTAACAAAAGTCGTATTAAATTAAAGAATAGCTTGCAGTTATGCTTCCATAGCATTGTATTGTGCGTTTAAATTTTATTTTTGCATAGGGAACCTCCCGAATATTATGCTTAGACAGTCGAACCAGCAAAGGCTTTTACAGCGGCTATCTCCGCAGCAGATTCAGTTAATGAAGCTGTTACAAATACCTACGGCCAATCTTGAAGAAAGGATAAAGGAAGAATTGGAAGATAATCCTGCATTAGAGTTTGAGCTGGACGGCAACAACAATGACCAGGATAATTACGAGCTTGGAGAAAACAGCGGAGACGGTGAGGGTGACGGGCCAAGTGAAGAGGTAGAACTGAGCAACGACAATGCTGAAAAAGTGGACCTTGATGATTTTCTGCGGCGGGAGGATGATGACAGTAGCGGGTATGACTACAGCGATGACTACTATGGAAGCGGAGATAATGAAAAGGTATCACCGGCGAGGGTAGAGACCAGTTTTCATGAACAACTGCTGGACCAGCTAAGTATGCTGCAACTGGATGAGCGCAGACACAGAATAGCAGAACAGATAATAGGGAGCCTCGATGAAGATGGCTACCTGCGTAGAGAAGTGACCTCAATAGCTGACGATCTTGCTTTCGGGCAGAATGTGCAGACGACGGTAGAGGAGATCAATGAACTGGTGGAAGAGATACAACGTTTTGATCCACCGGGTATTTGCGCGGTGACCTTGCAAGAGTGCCTGATATTGCAGTTAAAGCGGACGCCCGACTCGAAGCCGGTGCGCGATACAATAGCAGTGCTGGATAACTACTTTACGGAATTCACTAAAAAGCACTACGACAAAATACAAAAGCACCTGGCCCTTGACAATGATGATCTGAAGAATGTGATCGCTACTGTTGTAAAGCTGAATCCGAAACCGGGAGCGGCTTATACAGTGTCAAATAAAGCGGAGAATTACATCATACCGGACTTCTTTGTGTTTAATAATAATGGTGTACCTGAACTGTCTCTGAACTCAAAGAATGCGCCGGAACTACGCGTATCAGAAGGATACAGGGATATGATGAAGGCATATGACCGCAGCGAGAAAAAAGATAAGCGGCAGAAGGAAGCAGTACTTTTCATAAAGCAAAAGCTGGACTCTGCAAAGTGGTTCATAGACGCGATAAAACAACGCCAGCATACGCTGCTGCATACCATGCAGGCGATACTGGATTTCCAGCGTGATTTTTTCATCACCGGCGACGAGAGTGATCTGAAGCCCATGATACTGAAAGATATTGCCGCGCTGACCAACCTTGATGTATCTACTGTATCGAGAGTGGCCAATAGCAAGTATGTGCAGACTGAGTATGGAACGCATATACTGAAGTACTTTTTCTCTGAAGCGCTACAAACAGAAAACGGGGAAGAAGTATCGACGAGAGAAGTGAAACAGATATTGAGTGAGTTCATAGAAAATGAGGATAAGCAAAAGCCACTATCTGATGAAGAGCTTACTGATATGCTAACGGTGAAAGGCTATACCATAGCCCGAAGGACAGTGGCCAAGTACCGGGAGCAATTAGGTGTTTCAGTAGCGCGGCTGAGGAAGGAACTATAAGGGATTTCTTTTGCGGGGGCAACCATAACTTATCAGGCTCCCGTGGTTTCCGGAATTTTAATGCTCTCCAGGAAAGATAGAACGTCTTTCATCTTTTTTATACGATCTACAACAAGTAAGAAATTTTTGCCTACCTGTTTGAGCCGTGCATTTTTTGTCCGGGTCTGTATGTACTTGAGAATGTTGTTGAAGGTGTCGGACTCGAAGTAAGGAGACTCCGGATTGCTGACAAAGTACAGCCGCATCTGCTCGTTTTTGAGGATGAGCTTTTCAAAACCCAGCTCGCAGGCCATCCGGCGGCACTTAAGGGTAGTAAACAGGTCCTGCACTTGTGATGGTATCGGGCCAAACCTATCGTTAAGTTCCGTAGCGAATTTGGTTATTTCATCGTCCGTTTCCATATCATCAAGCTGGGTATAGAGAGACAGACGCTCGGTTATGTTCTCGACATAAGTATCCGGGATCATTATCTCCAGGTCGGTATCAATGGTACAGTCACTTACGAAATCTTTCTTGCGGTTGAGCTCTTCGGCAAAGACATCTTTAAAGTCGGTGGTCCGCAGTTCGCGCATAGCCTCGCCAAGTATTTTCTGATACATTTCAAAGCCTATTTCGGCTATAAAACCGCTTTGTTCGCCACCCAGCAGATTTCCTGCACCGCGTATATCCAGGTCGCGCATTGCTATCTGGAAACCACTGCCCAGTTCATTGAACTGTTCGAGGGTCTGCAATCGTTTGCGGCTATCTCCCGGCAAGAGGCTCATGGGTGGGGCTACCAGGTAGCAGAACGCTTTTTTATTACTGCGCCCCACACGGCCCCGAAGCTGGTGCAGATCGCTCAGGCCAAATTGGTGGGCATTGTTGATAATGATAGTATTGGCATTAGCAATGTCCACGCCGCTTTCCACAATGTTGGTACAGCAGAGCACATCATACTCGCGCTCGATGAAATTGAACAGCGCTTCTTCCAGGAGGTGACCTTCCATTTGCCCATGTGCCATTCCGATCCGAAGGTCGGGGCAAAGATTGCGTAACAGGGTTACCATTTCCGGCAGGCTTTGTACGCGGTTGTGTACAAAAAACACCTGGCCACCGCGTTCGGCCTCGTAATAGATGGCGTCACGGATAGCATACTCATCAAATACCAGTACCTCTGTCTGCACCGGCTGCCTGTTGGGGGGCGGTGTATTGATGATACTAAGATCGCGTGCATTCATTAATGAGAACTGCAAGGTGCGGGGTATAGGCGTAGCTGTAAGTGTGAGTGTATCCACGCTTGCTTTCAGCTCCCTGAGTTTTTCTTTTGAGCCTACTCCAAATTTCTGTTCTTCATCGATGATGAGTATACCCAGGTCTTTGAATTTTACTTCTTTACCCAGCAGGCCATGTGTGCCTATGACAATGTCTATTTTGCCTTCTTCCAGTTTTTTGAAGATCTCTTTTTTCTCCTTGGCCGAACGGAAGCGATTGACATAATCCACATTACAAGGGAAGTCTTTCAGGCGCTCCTTAAAAGTATTGAAATGCTGGAATGCAAGAATAGTAGTAGGTACCAGCACCGCAGCCTGCTTACTATCAGCTACAGCTTTAAATGCAGCGCGAACGGCAATTTCTGTTTTCCCGAAACCCACATCGCCGCAGACGAGGCGATCCATAGGTGAAGGAGATTCCATGTCCCGCTTTACATCGGCTGTGGCTTTGCCCTGGTCAGGAGTATCTTCGTAGAAGAAAGAAGCTTCCAGCTCTGTCTGCATATAGCTGTCGGGAGAGAATGCGAAGCCCTGCGAGGCTTTGCGTTTGGCATACAGCCTGATGAGGTCGGCTGCAATATCTTTTACCTGTTTCTTTGTTTTATTCTTCAGCTTTTGCCATGCATCACTGCCCAGTTTGTTTACACGCGGCACTGTGCCTTCCTTCCCGGTGTACTTGGTTATTTTATGCAGGGAGTTGATGTTGACATACAGTACGTCATTATCCTTGTAGATGATCCTTATGGCCTCCTGGATGTTGCCATTCACTTCTATTTTCTGCAGTCCGCTGTAGGTACCCACTCCGTGGTCAATATGCGTTACATAATCGCCGGGTGTAAGCTCACGCAGTGCGCGGAGTGTAAGCGCTTTTCCTTTGGAGTAAGCTTGCTTGACATTGTACTTGTGATAACGTTGAAATATCTGGTGGTCGGTATAGCAAATTACTTTTTTGTCGTGGTCTATGAACCCCTTGCTGATAGCCGTAGGCACAGGAACGAAATTAATTCCCGCCATCAGGTCATCGAATATACTGCGTAGGCGTTCTAACTGCTTTGGGTTCTCTGCAAAAATATAGGGTACGTATTTTTCGGCGATCTTTTTTTGCAGGTCGCCGATCAGCATATTGAACTGGCGGTTAAATACCGGCTGCTCGTCGGTAGCAAACTTAAAGGTGGCATCAATGGCATCTCCGGTTATCTTCTCCAGGGAATGATTATACCATTCAATGAGGTGCCTGTTCCTGATCTTATCCTTCCAATCGCCACCGACCTCAAAATCGGACCGTGAAAATTCTTTAAGCCACTCTTCTTCATGGTCTACAGCCACCTGGCCTATCTCCATTTTCTCCGGCAGATCTGTGGTCATTTTTGCCAGGCGCCCGATAACGAAAGACAGGTCTTTGCTCCAGATCACGGTGTTTTCCGGCAGGTAATCGAGCAACGATATTTTTTGCTGTGTCTCAAATTTTGTTTCTATGTTGGGCAGAATAGACACTTGCAACAACTTGCGCTCGGAGAGCTGTGTCTCAGGGTTAAATAGTCGTATACTGTCTACCTCCGTGTCAAACAGCTCAATGCGATAAGGGTGTTCGTTGCCAAACGAATAAATATCAAGGATACCGCCGCGCATAGCAAACTGCCCGGGCTCGTAAACAAAGTCTTCTCTTTTGAACCCAAGAGATACAAATCGTTCCAGCATTGCGTCTACATCAAGCGTCTCGCCCACTTTTATGCTGATCATGTTGTCAGCAAGGGACGATGGGTTCACCACCTTTTCAAACAGCGCATCAGGATAAGTGACCAGTATTTTTTTGTTCACTCTTTTGCCGGTAAACTTTGTCAGCGCTTCAGTACGAAGCATCACATGGCTGCTGTTAAGCTCATTGAAAGATCCTGTCTTTTTAAAAGAGTCAGGGAAAAAGAAAATATCCAGTCCTTTGGTAAGCTGCTCTATATCGTTATGGAAGTATGCGGCCTCTTCTTTGTCGTTTAATATAAAGACGTGGTTTACATCGGTAAGGTGCCACAGGCCTGCTGCAATAAAGTTGATGGATGAGCCGCGGAGATTATCGAGATAGACCCTGATCTTGTGGCCGGGCAAAGTGATCCCAGCCGCTATTTGTTTTAAGCGGATGTCATTCTGGTACAAACCCTTCAACACATCCAGATTCATCGGGGCGCAAAGATAGGGATTTGGGTAAAAAATCGGGTTAGTGAGTTAAATCGACGTGATTTTAAAGTTAACCGCCTAAAACGCGTTGTTGCACATTTTATGCTATATTTGCTGCGGCCTTTGCCAATTGACGTTCGTTAATGGTATTCAAGGCACGAATTTTAATATCTTTTCTTTAGCTTACCATTTTTATAAATTTTGATGGAATACAATACTACACGCAGTAAACTGCTGATGCCTGAATATGGGCGTAATGTGCAAAAAATGATCGAGTACCTGGTAACTGTTGAAGACCGGGAAAAACGCCTGCGGCAGGCGGAAGTGATCATAGAACTAATGGGTACCCTTAACCCGCATCTGAAGACGATAGAGGACTACAAGCATAAGTTGTGGGATCACCTGTTCCAGATGACGGATTTCAATTTAGATGTAGACTCACCATACCCTTGCCCTACACCGGAGGCAGTGTTTGCCAAGCCAGAGGTATTACCTTATCCGCAGGATAATTTCCAGCACAGGCACCTGGGCAAGAATATACAGGTGCTGCTGAACAGAGCTATCGCAGAAACTAACGAAGAGACACGCCATGGCCTGACACAGGCAATAGGGTACTACATGAAGCTGGCGTATGCCAACTGGCATAAAGAGCCGGTGCATGATGACATGATCAAGAATGAACTTGCCGAGATATCAGGCGGGTTATTGAAATACGAAACAGGCGGCTATCGTGTACATTACGATAATCCGGTAAGGAGCAATAATAATTTCAAGCAGCGCAATAATAACAACCGCAATTTTAAAGGGAACCAGGGCGGACAAGGTGGTGGGCAGCGGAACAATAACTTCCGCGATAATAATGGCAGCGGCGGATATGGAGGGAACTTCAATAACAAGAACAGGAAGTTTAATAAGAATAAAAATAAGTAACATCCTCTCAAAAAAGGGGCTTCACTTCAGTCTATGAATGCATTTGAGATACGGGGAGGTCATGCGCTGCATGGGTCCATAACGCCACAGGGAGCTAAGAATGAAGCATTGCAGGTGATCTGTGCGGCTTTGCTCACAGACGAGCTGGTAACGCTTACGAATGTTCCGGATATAGTGGATGTGAATACGCTTATAGAACTGCTGGAAGATATGGGCGTGAAGGTAGGCCGTCCTGCAAAAAATACTGTTACCCTGCAGGCTGCTGATATAGATCCCGATTATTTTACCACACATGCTTTCAAGAAGAAATCAGGTAAGCTGCGTGGCACAGTAATGCTTGCCGGCCCGTTGCTGGCCCGCTTTCATAAGGCATATATACCGCAGCCGGGCGGCGATAAAATAGGCCGCCGGCGGTTAGATACACACATAAGGGGCTTTGAAAAACTGGGGGTAGATTTTACCTACGATATAGATAACCAGATGTTCAGCCTGGATGCCCGGCAGCTTGCCGGCACCCATATACTGATGGAAGAACCATCCATCACCGGTACCGCCAACCTGATCATGGCGGCATGTATGGCAGAAGGGGTCACTACTATTTATAATGCCGCTTGCGAACCCTATATACAGCAACTGTGCCGCATGCTCATTAGCATGGGTGCAAACATCACAGGACTCAGTACCAACCTACTGACGATAACCGGGGTGACAAAACTGACAGGTTGTGCGCACAGGCTGCTGGCAGATATGATTGAAGTAGGATCGTTCATAGGACTTGCCGCAATGACACAAAGTGAACTGCTGATAAAAAATGTAGACGCTGCATACCTGGGCATCATACCAGAGACTTTCCAGCACCTGGGCATAGAGCTTTCCATCAAAGGTGATGATATACATGTACCTGCGCAGGAACATTACCGCATACAGAAATTCATAGATGGTTCTATACTCACGGTGTATGACCATCCCTGGCCGGGACTAACGCCCGACCTGCTGAGCATAGTGCTGGTGCTGGCTACACAGGCCAAAGGCACTGTGCTGGTGCATCAGAAGATGTTTGAAAGCAGGCTGTTCTTCGTGGATAAGCTTATAGAAATGGGCGCCCAGATCGTATTGTGCGACCCGCACAGGGCAGTGGTGATAGGGCTGGATAAGCAGATGCCGTTACGCGGCATAAACATGGTATCTCCGGATATACGCGCCGGGGTGGCACTGCTAATAGCGGCATTGTCTGCATCGGGTAAGAGCATCATCCAGAATATTCACCAGATAGACAGAGGGTACGAGCGCATCGACGAACGGCTGAATGCCCTGGGTGCAGATATAAAAAGGATAAACCTGACTTAAAATAAAATTGGGACGCACCAGCGTCCCAATTACACAAAATCAATTACTATATTTTATTTTGTTGCTGTTTTCTCAAAGGGGCGTTTCGCATAACCATTCCTTTGTTCCTGCGCCTGTTTGGCTGCCTTTACAAAGGCCACAAATAATGGATGCGGGTTCTCTACCGTGCTTTTGTATTCAGGGTGAAACTGCACGCCTATATAAAAAGGATGGTCTTTCAATTCTATGATCTCTACCAGATCTGTTTTAGGATTTTTGCCTACAGGTATCATGCCAGCCTGCTCAAAAGCCTCCTGGTAGGTATTGTTGAATTCATAGCGATGCCGGTGGCGTTCTGCAATACTGGTATTGCCATATATAGCAGCCGTTGCTGAATCGTCCTGTAGTTCGCAGTCATAACTACCAAGGCGCATGGTGCCGCCTTTCTGCGTAATGGATTTTTGGTCTTCCATCATGCAGATGACGCCCTGATCAGTATCGGGGTCCATTTCTGTAGAGTGGGCTTTTGTGAGGTTCAGCACATTACGGGCAAACTCCACACAGGCCATCTGCATACCGAGGCAGATACCAAAGAAGGGTATTTTATTCACGCGGGCAAAGCGTATAGCATCTATCTTACCTTCAATACCACGGCTGCCAAAACCCGGCGCTACAAGTATCGCGTCAAGGTTGTGCAACGTATCTTTCGCATTTTCCTTAGTGAGATATTCAGAATGTATGTTGCGGATATCCACCTTACACTCATTCATTGCGCCAGCGTGTATCAAAGCTTCCAGGATTGATTTGTAGGCATCCTGCAGTTCTACGTATTTGCCTATCAGCCCAATGGTTACTTTGCTTTTCGGATACCTGAGTTTGTTGAGAAATTCTTTCCACTTCGTCATGTCCGGCTCTTTGCCCATTGGCAATTCCAGTTTCTCCAGGCAAATGACATCCAGTTTTTCACGCATCATTTCCAGCGGCACGCCGTAGATGGTATCTGCATCGAGCGCTTCGATTACAGCATCCTGTGTAACGTTGCAGAAAAGGGCTATCTTTCTTTTTATTTCTTTGTTCAGTGGTTCTTCTGTGCGACAGACGAGCACATCGGGCAGCAGGCCATGCTCGCTCATCATTTTTACAGAGTGCTGCGTAGGCTTGGTTTTCAGTTCTTTTGCTGCTCTCAGGTAGGGTATGAGTGTAAGATGCACTACGAGGCAATTCTCAGTGCCCATTTCCCATTTAAGCTGGCGAACCGCTTCGATATAGGGCAGCGATTCAATGTCGCCCACTGTGCCACCGAGCTCTGTGATCACAATATCGTACTGGTCATTTTCGCCCAGCAACTGCATGCGGCGTTTTATCTCGTCTGTGATGTGTGGTATCACCTGTACTGTTTTGCCCAGGTATGCGCCTTCACGTTCTTTGGTAATTACATGCTGGTATATACGCCCTGTAGTTACGTTGTTGGCCTGGGAGGTAAATGTGTTGAGATAACGCTCGTAATGGCCGAGGTCAAGATCGGTTTCAGCGCCGTCTTCTGTCACATAGCATTCCCCATGTTCATAGGGGTTGAGGGTGCCGGGATCTACGTTAATATATGGGTCGAATTTTTGTATCGTGGTTGTAAACCCACGGGCCTGCAGCAGTTTGGCTAATGATGCTGCGATGATGCCTTTTCCTAAAGATGATGTAACACCACCGGTTACAAAGATGTACTTGGTCATAACGCTAAAGTTTTGTGATGACCGGCGCGCAGCTTAAATATTACAATAAATAAGGGAGGTGGCTGTTGCGGTCAAACAAAGGTACAAATTAATGCGGGGATTGAAAAATGAAAATTCAGGAAATAGCGAAATAAAAACCCAAAAAAATGGCAGACGCCTTTAGTTTCGGGCTTCTGCTTCTGCCGGCATATTTGTTTCCTCCTGTTTTTTGTCTTTTTTCATGAGTTTATCGATCCATTTTTTAGACATAAACGGGCGTTCTATATAGAGATAAAACACAGAAGCGATCAACAGAATGGGAATAATAAGCAGCACGAACTGAAGAAAAAGGTTGGGCAGGTAATAATTAGTAAAATGCACTTTAGTGGTAAGCCGGCCCAGCATAGATATAACCGTATAGTGGATCAGGTAAGTGGTATAGCACATGCCGCCGATAATAGGTATGAACTTGTAGCTGAATACTTTTTTTACAGCTTCATTTCTGAGGATGATGTAGTACAACAGCCCGATCATGAACGGGAAGGAAATAGCCAAAAGCAAATCGGCAAGGTTAGCACGTTCTTCCCAGCGGGGCAGGAGGAACATGGCGAGGAAAATGATGAGCGCGAATGGAGCTACCCATTTTTTCTTGAAAAAATCTATGGCAAAACCACTTACATAAAAGTCGGCAATAAGAATACCTATCAGGAAATGCTGTATGGAACCATAAATACTGTTGAAACTGGGGGGATAGTAATGCTGTAGTGTTACAAATGTGATTATGAGGCCTGTTATCAGGCATCTGCGCAGTGTTTTGGGCAGTACCAGTAACCGGAAAAGAAAGGGTGCGATAATGTAGTATTGTATCTCCACCTCGAGTGTCCAGGCTACCACGGTCACTAAGGGCGCATGGTGGTAGATGAGGTTGTGCGAATAGATGAGCGAGGCGAGCAGGCTGGGGAATAAGACATGAAAAGTATTTGTTCCCAAAGCCAGTTGTGCCAGGAAAATGCAGATCATAACAATAAAATAGGGGGGCTCCAGCCTGGTTACCCGCCGCAGATAGTATTGTTTCAGCGCTATCTTTTTGCCGTGGTTGATATAATGATGCGCAAAGGGCGTGCACAGGATAAAGCCGCTGATGGCAAAAAATAAAGGCACGCTCCGGTCTGCATTTGTAAAAAACCTGTTAAACCAGTAGTAGTCGCTGACTTTGTCTGTAAACTGAAGGTTTGTTTTATCAAGGAAGTAGCCACGAATGTGAAATAGGGTGACCAGCGACAACGAAAGAAAACGCATGCCGTCTATTTCGGGTAGATAAAGCTGGTTAGTTGTTATCCGACGAAATTTATTGGCTAAATAACTGAGCATATATCTGTTGCGCGGAATGGCGCGTAAAGGTAGTCATAAACTCAAAATAACGAAACCGTTAAGAATGGTCATTGTGTACGGCTAATTTCCTTTATGGAAAAGATATTAACAGGGTTGGTGGATAAATAAAAACGATACTATTGGTTTCCGTAATGAGCATGGGATTTTTAGGCGTAAATTTGCAGACCTTATGCGCTTTTCCCGGCTTTTCATGATCATTGTTCTGTTGGTGGCAAGCTTTAGCTCGTTTGCTAAAGTGCGGCCGGCAAAGTATGGGATTGCAGTGTTTCCCGATAGCCTGGCACTGGCAGAGGGAAACAGGGTAGCGATAGATACATTTCTTACTACGCACAAGATGATGGCAACCACAAACGTCATCAGCGACATAGAACTGCCGCATGTAATGAAGTCGCAGACAGCCGATTTTTACCTGTTGCTCTTTTTATGCCTCATGCTGGGACTGATCCGCTTTATGGATACCCGTTATTTTCTTAATCTCTGGCGTGCGTTCTGGAATCCTACATTGAGCAACCGGCAGCTTAAGGAGCAGTTGCAGGGGTCCGGCCTCCCTAACCTGTTGATGAATATATTCTTCACTTTTGCAGGCGGCGCCTACATCTACTATATAGTCCGGTTCTTTACCCCTGAGCATTCAGGTGTTATTCCGCCATCCTTACTGATTATTATGCTTATAGCGGGTACGGGGCTTATCTATCTTGCTAAATATGCCACAGTGCGTTTCAGTGGTTGGGCCTTCCGGGTGGAAGGTATCACAGAGCATTATCTGTTCAACGTATTTCTTATCAACAAGGTACTTGGCATTACTTTGGTGCCATTTATCATCATACTGGCTTTTGCAGATCATGAGTGGGCACAGCAGGTGGTGGTCATCTCATTTGTGGTAGCCGGTATACTGCTGCTTAACCGCTATCTCAGGTCTTGGCAGGTATTTGGCTCGTTTTTTCAATATAGCAAATTCCATTTTTTTATGTACCTTTGCGCCTCGGAATTATTGCCGTTGGCGGTATTAATGAAATTATTGGTAAAAGGATTAATGTTTTATTGATTCATTATCATAGTTAATAGACCCGGCCCGATGTACTTCTGTTAATCCTTGTATATGGCTAAAGTTGTTCGTTCACAAAAGAAGGGTACTGCGAAAAAGGAACTGAAGGTAAATAGTATATTAATAACGCAGCCACGTCCGGAAACAGAAAAATCTCCTTATTTTGATCTTGCGAAGAAGTACAATATAAAGCTTGATTTTCATGCATTTATACGTGTTGAAGGGCTCAGTGGCAAGGATTTCCGCAAACAAAAAGTAGATATCAACGAATATACGGCGATTGTTTTCACCAGCCGGTATGCCATAGATCATTTCTTCAGGATATGTGAGGAGATGAAACTCAAAGTATCGCAGGATATGAAGTACTTCTGCATTACCGAGGCTGCGGCGCTTTACCTGCAGAAATTCATTTTGTACCGTAAACGTAAAGTATTCTTTTCGGCAGATGGCAGTTCGGCTGGTTTGCTGGAAGTAATAGGCAAGCATAAAAACGAGAAGTACATTCTGCCTACGTCTGACAGCGCGAAGAATGATATTGCGCAATACCTTATCAAGCACAGCATAAAATATACTGAAGCTACTTTGTACCGCATGGTATCTAACGATATAAAACCGGTCATGGAGTTGTCTTATGACATGATCGTGTTCTTCAGTCCATTCAGCGTACAAACGTTATTTGAGCATGATCCCGCATTCGTGCAAAACGGCACGCTTATAGGTGCTTTCGGGCCTACTACCTCAAAAGCTGTGGAAGACAGCGGCCTGCGCCTGGATGTAAAAGCGCCCGCTGTAAATGCACCGTCAATGGTCTCTGCATTAGAGAATTTCCTGGCAATCATCAAGAAATAATGTCCCCTCATTTTATTGCAGTTTATGGAAGCCAATGCTTCTCTTTTAACGTTATTTTTAACTGCTGATTAATTTTTTCGTCGTAATTTAGTTGTTCCCAAAATGAAGCACTGAGTTACCTTTATCTTATGGCAAACAAATTGATCAATGAGCAGAGCCCATACCTGCTTCAGCATGCACATAACCCTGTAGATTGGTACCCATGGGGCGATGAGGCGTTTGAAAAGGCAGCAGCAGCGCACAAACCTGTGATAGTAAGTATAGGGTATGCAGCATGCCACTGGTGTCATGTGATGGAGCATGAGAGCTTTGAAGATGAGCGAACGGCTGCATACATGAATGAACATTTTGTGTGCATAAAAGTAGATCGTGAAGAACATCCTGATGTAGACCACTTGTACATGGATGCAGTACAGGCAATAAATGGTAATGGCGGCTGGCCGCTCAATGTATTTGTAACACCCGAAAGGGCGCCTTTTTATGGAGGTACTTATTATCCGCCCCGCCCGGCATACAATCGCCCTTCGTGGATGCAATTGTTGCAGCGTATGTCGCACATATGGACAGAGCAACAGGATGAGGTAGCTACACAGGCAGAGCAGATGCTGCAACACCTGAGACAGGCCTCGCAAAAGACGTTTATAGCTGCCGAAAAGCTGCCGGATAATGATACGGCAAAAAAAATAGCGGAGAGTTTGCTGAAGCAGGCCGATAAAGAAAAGGGAGGATTCGGAAGCGCACCAAAATTTCCCGGTACTATGGCCATCAGTTTTTTATTGGAACACTACTACTTCACTGGCGATGAGCCGGCGATGAAGCATGCACTGCACAGCCTTGATGCTATGATAAACGGCGGCATATACGACCAGCTTGGTGGCGGGTTTGCGCGATACTCAACTGACCGCGAATGGCTCGCTCCGCATTTTGAGAAGATGCTGTATGACAATGCGCTGCTGGTATCCACTTTATCAGATGCATATAGCATTACAAAGGACACTAAGTACAGCTCAGTAATTGAAGAAACGATTGCTTTTGTGGAGCGGGAACTGAAGGATAAAACAGGGGGTTATTACTGTGCGCTGGATGCCGACAGCGAAGGCGAAGAAGGAAAATTCTATACCTGGACATGGGATGAATGGATAGAAGCAATAGATGAAAATGATAGCATTGTCGCGGAGTATTTCGGGGTGAATGGACCAGGCAATTGGGAGGGTACAAATATACTCCATGTGGCAAAAAGTATAGCCGGCCTGGCCGAAGAAAATAAGCTTTCTGTAGAGGAAGTAAAACAAAGGATAGACACGGTAAAAGGTGAGCTGCTGGCTGCGCGTGGCAACAGAGTGCGACCGGCAACAGATGATAAGTGCCTCCTCTCGTGGAATGCGCTGATGAATATAGCATTGTGTAAGGCAGGAGTGGCGTTGGACGAAGAAAAGTATATTGCGCTTGCCGAAAGTCATATGCACTGGATGCTGGATAATTTTGAGCAGGATGGTCAGTTAAAGCACGTATGGAAGAACGGCTCAGCACGGATACCTGCCAAGCTGGATGACTATGCATATTTAGTGCAGGCTCTGTTACAATTAGCCGCTGCATCCGGAACCAATGAATGGATATTGAAGGCCAACCAGTTGATGGAAGTTGTTGTTCATGAATTCAGCCAGGACAGTGGTTTCTTTTATTACACACCTGAAGACCAGAACGATATGCCTGTGCGTAAAGTAGACCTGTATGATGGGGCCACACCATCTGCTAATGCATTAATGGCCCATAACCTGTGGCTGTGTGGTATGTGCTTGGAGAAAACGGAGTGGATAGCCCGCGCAGCAGCTATGATGGCGAACATGGCAGATACCACAGCCAGGTACAGTTATTCATTCGCCTATTGGGGCTTGCTACTGCAACGGCATGCTCAAGGCATGAAAACGGTGATATGTGCCGGCCCGGAAGCGATAGCGGCTGTTAGAGAAATGCGCCGGAATTACCTGCCACAAGCATATATACTTACTTTGGGAAAAGAAATATTTGATATACCTATTCTGGGAAAAAAATATTTTGCGGATAAAATGTATAGTTTTGTCTGTTCGGAACAGGCCTGTTTATCGCCTGTAAGTACCGTAAATGAGGCACTTCGCCTCATAAACCAGTATAACAAAGCATTGGGAATTGACACATAGTATAAATTTTTATTGCTTCGAATAATTAACATTTTTTTTCCGAAGCTTGTATTTTTGGAAAAAACTTTGAATATTGTGCATCGGTTTTGTGCTGAACGAAGAAATTTGTTAGATTTTTTAGTTGCCTAATTGCAAAAAAAAATAGAAAGTAGTATGAAAAAAACATCCCTGAAGGTCTCTGCTTTAGCGTTACTGGCACTTGCTGCAAGTTGCGGGCAACCAGGCTCAAATGGTCAATTGATAGGTGATCAGACGCGATTGAATTATAAGGCCCCGCTGCCGATAGGCATGGTTTATGTTCCATCGGGTACATTCAAGATGGGAGCAAGTGACGAGGATATCCGCGGCAGAAATGACGCGACCATACATACCGTGCAGATGGTAGGTTTTTACATGGATGCGACAGAAATATCCAACCAGGAATACCGCCAGTTTACAAACTATGTAAGGGACTCTATAGCAAATACCATACTGGGTAATTTCAAGGATAATGCCGATGGAACACAGCGCTTGGATTACGGCAAGCATATTAACTGGAAAGATCCTGAACTGCAGGACCAGTTAGCAGCAATGTATCTGCCAGCTGAGCAATCTGGCTGGGGCAGAAAATCAATCGACGCCAGCAAGTTGATCTACCACTATGGTATGTTTGATTATGCGGCTTCTGTACAGCATCCTACTGAGTCTCAGTTGAAGTACTCTTACCATTTCGATGTTCCGTCGTATCCGGATACGACAGTATGGATCCGCCAGTTCAATTATTCATATAACGAACCGATCGCTATGCAGTATTTCTGGTTCCAGGGCTTCAATAAATACCCGGTTGTGGGTGTGACCTGGAAACAGTGTAACGCATTCTGCGACTGGCGTTCAAATATGTGGGAGTCTGAGCGTGAAAAAACAAAACAATACTTTGAAGGTAAATTCCGCCTGCCAACAGAACAGGAATGGGAATGGGCAGCACGTGGTGGCCGTAATGAGTCTCCTTATCCATGGGGCGGTCCTTACATCATCAACAAGAAGGGCTGTTATCTTGCTAACTTCAAACCACAGCGTGGCAACTA
>Ga0206949_1194_pt1 | contig 17113 bp, 17 predicted proteins | sample Alteio_BWOrgHeat_40_FD_153240 | JGI IMG/M metagenome (GOLD analysis project Ga0206949, IMG submission 153240) | Enriched cells from forest soil in Barre Woods Harvard Forest LTER site, Petersham, Massachusetts, United States -... | ecosystem: Environmental > Terrestrial > Soil > Temperate forest >...
GCGGATTGTGCTGATACCTTATCGAGTGCCGGTTTAGTTCCGGTGAGCGCTGCCCAAAGCCTTGCGGCCCGCCAGGCCACGCTCATCATCCAGGGGCTGGCATAAATTGACGGCGGTTTAATCCCGAAGCCTTCGGCAATTTCCGTAGTGATTTGCCTGAAGGTGCAGTTTTCAGCGCTGATGATGAAACGCTCAGCCATTATATCGCTGTTCATCAGCGCAATCATACATTTTGCCACGTCCTTCACATCCACAAACCCGCAGCTGCCCGAAGTATAAAATTTAAGTCCTTTGTGAACGCGATCAAAAAGCTCCCCGCTCCCGCTTGTACCGGCGCTGGCGCCAATGATGATGGATGGGTTAACAATAACAGCATTCAAACCCTCCGCAATCCCCCGCCAAACTTCCATTTCGCTTTCCAGCTTTGATAAGGCATAACCGTCTGTTTCCGTAGCCTGGTCAAGGTGATGGTTTTCGGTTATCAGGTCGCCGGGTTTGGCAATTCCGATTGCCGCGACGCTGCTTACATGTACCAGCCTGCAATCGTAATCCATGCATAAGTTTACCAGGTTTGCAGTACCGGTAACATTCACCCTTATCATATCCTTTTTGTCGGCTTGTTTCAGGGATACCCATGCCGCGCAATGATAAACCTGCGCCGCACCGGCCAGTGCGCGCTCCAGCGCAAAAACGTCCATCAGGTCGGCCTCAACCCATTCGATTTGTTTTGCAAAAGGTTTTAATATTTCGGGGATTGAGGAGCTGGCCCGTTTGGTACAGCGGACATTTACACCTCCCTCAACCAGCTGCAAAGCCAGTTCGGAACCTAAAAAACCTGTAGCCCCGGTGATTAGTACCATTGTCTAATGTGCGAATGTGCGGATGTGCAAATGTGCAGATTAAAATTGAACTGAAATTAACGGAATTTGATAATTCCCCGCTGATTAAAAATGCGTGCCATTCCTACATTAATCAAAAAATCCGCACATTTGCACATCTGCACATTTGCACATCAACACATGTCTTTATCCGATTTCTTTGCGCCTATTGATGCTGACAAGATCATCCCTAAAAAAGGATATTACACCAGCCAGCTGGGCAGCAAGATCGAATATTTTTTACATGGCTTTCCCGGCATGGAGGATAAGATCGACATAGCGCTGATCGGCGTGCAGGAAGATCGCAACGCTGTCAATAATTCCGGTTGTGCGTTAGGTCCCGACTATATTCGCGAAAAGCTATACCTGCTAAACGAAGGTAACTACAATACCAAAATTGTCGACCTTGGAAACATCCGCCCCGGAGCTACCGTTACCGATACTTATATTGCGCTAAAGACCGTGGTAAACGAGCTGGTCAAAAAGAACATTATCCCGGTGATCATGGGTGGCGGACAGGACCTTACCTACGCGCAATACCTGGCTTACGAAACATTGGAGCAAAAGGTAGACCTCGTGATCATCGATCCAAAATTTGACCTGGAGGATGACGAAATGGACCCGGACAGCATCGTCACAACTTCAGAATCCTATCTGAACAAGATATTTTTGCATCAGCCCAATTATCTTTTTAACTACAGCAACCTGGGCTACCAAACGTATTATACCAGCCAGGAAAGCCTGAGAATGATGGATAAACTTTATTTTGACGTTCATCGCGTAGGCGAGTTAACCGGTAACATAGCAGTGGTTGAGCCGATCATCCGCAACGCCACGATGGTAAGCTTTGACATCGGCGCTATCCGTTCATCGGATGCTGCCGGAAATGCAAACGCCAACCCGAACGGTTTTTTTGGCAGCGAGGCTTGCCAGGCAGCACGCTATGCCGGCTTTAATGATAAATTGAGTTCGATAGGTTTTTATGAGTTCAACCCGGCTTATGATAATAACGGCCAAACGGCGATGCTGCTGGCGCAGATGATCTGGTATTTTATCGATGGCGTGTATAACCGCAAACGGGATTTCCCGTTAAGCCCGAAATCGCAGTATCTTATTTATAAAACCAGCCTGAAACATGATGAGCATGAGCTGGTATTTGTAAAAAGCAAAAAGTCCGACCGCTGGTGGATGCAAGTGCCCTACCCGGCCGGCGGTTCAAAAAACGAGCGCTTTCACCTGGTGCCCTGCCAATATGACGATTATAAGACAGCCGTTTCCGGCGAAATGCCCGATCTTTGGTGGCGTACATTTCAAAAATTAAACTAAACAGCACAATTCAAACCGGGTTTAAACGTTACCATAGCTTTGTGCAACAGAAACTGATGAAGAGATTATTTTTATTCCTGCTGGCCCTCCTACCGGCCGCAGCATTTGCCCAGGAGCCCCAGGTTTTTACCCTGAAAGGAAAAGTGGGCAGCTTAAACGCCCCTGCGCGCGCTTACCTGGCGTACCAGCTCGGCGCCAATAAATATGTCGACTCGGCCAACATCACCAATGGCAGCTTTACATTTACCGGCCGGCTGTTAAATCCTACCAATGCGTCTTTGTTGCTGGATCATACCGGCGCGGGACTTACGCGGGTTGATAGCACAGCGGATGTTTTGAATTTATACCTGGAAAAAGGTGATATCACTTTAACCAGCCCCGATTCGATAAAAAAAGCGCAGATCACCGGCTCAAAGGTAAACGACGACAGTAAAAGGCTGGTGGCGCAGCTAAAGCCGATCATGGATAAGGCCCAAAAGCTGGCCGAAGAGAAAAAATCTGCATCGCTTATGCAGCAAAACTCTGCCGATTTCCAAAACTCCATCCAGCGGCGCTATAAACAATTGCAAACCGAACAGGAAGCTGCGATCAAGATATTTATCCTGTCTAACCCAAACAGCTATCTCAGTTTGATCGCACTGTATGAGGTTGGGGGGCCAACGCCCGACCCTGCTGAATTAGATACCCTGTTTAACTCGCTGTCCCCGGAAATAAAAAACACCGAAGCGGCCAAAGTATTTAAAAAGAACCTGGATGAATTACGGACCACCGGCATAGGCGCCGCCGCACCCGACTTTACGGAGAATGATGTTAACGGAGCGCCTGTAAAACTCTCGTCGTTCAGGGGCAAATATGTGCTGCTTGATTTTTGGGCGTCCTGGTGCGGGCCCTGCCGCGAAGAAAACCCCAACGTGGTAAAGGTGTACAATAAATTCAAAGACAAGAATTTTACGATTTTGAGTGTCTCGCTCGATAAAGCCGAAGGCAAGAACAGCTGGCTTGCCGCCATCAAAAATGACGGGCTAACCTGGACACAGGTTTCCGACCTGAAATTTTGGGATAATGCCGCCGCACAACTGTATTACATCACCTCGATCCCTTCAAACTTCCTGATCGATCCGAATGGAAAGATCGTTGCCCGCGATCTTCGCGGAGCGGAGCTGGAGAATAAACTCGAAGAGGTTTTTGGGAAATAATATCCGCCAAAAGTCGCGGTTACAGTTAATAGTGTTTGCTATGATTGAAGGCCTTAAAACCCCGTATGTACGGGGTTAAAGTGTTCACGATTTGCACACATACACCCGTTAAATCGGAACGAAAAGCGCTGGTTTTTAACAGGTTAAAATTTACAACTCGCAAATTTGAACCATTTTTGAGGATTTTCGTGAACACTTTTTCAGTAAGCAGCTGGCACTGAGTTGTTTGCGGAACAGGTGATCGTACATTGCCCGCTTAAACCAGGCTGCAGCCGACTGTAAGCAGTTGGCAGTAAGTAGTTTACACGATTTTACCACTGCACAAAACCAGGCGTGAGTGTCGGGGCCGGCCTGAGCGCGACAGTACCTCGTGCTCCGCTGACAGGTAGTCCGTTTTACCGGTCGGCTGCTTTCTCAATACTGCAATAAATCATTAACTTTAGATTATGTACAAAAGGCACAGTTTGCCGCCTGTCAGCGGGGCATGAGTGCACAGCCGCACGGCCTAGCGCCACACACTCGCGCCTGAATTGAGGGAATATCTGTATACGAAGCTATTAAAAACCCAACACCAGGAAATCTTGTTAAGGCTGGTGTAAAAAGTGTTTTATTTGGTCTGGAGGCGTTCGAAGTTGTAAATCCATTTATTGGGGTTGGAATAGCAATATTGGATGCTACCGGTGTTACCGATAAGATTTATAATGGAGTAGGACATATGCTTGAGCATCCTGGTAGCGCTGGGCCTGCTGATAGACGCTATAAACCAAAACCTGGTGTTGCGCCTGTTCCGGGTAATATGACACTTTAGAAAAGATATTAAAATGGAGAAAATACAATACTTCTTTGCAGCTGTATATCAAAGTATAAAAAGCAGAAGACCCGATGGAACACCATACTTTAATTTGTGCTTGAGCATTGCAGGGATATTGCTCTTAAATATTGTTGATGCTTTACTAATATTAAAAATTTGGGTTCACACGGATCTAATATCGCAATCAAAAAATACGTTCGTTATTAGTTTTCTATCTTTAGCAGTTTTAATCATTTTTTTATTTAAGGCTATTATCCCTATAGATAAAATAAGAGATATTGAAGTTAACCCAAGAGATGTCAAACGTATAGGGTTCTTTTTCATCTCATATTTTATCTTAAGCGTCGCTATTATGATTGTTTTATTAGTCTTGACCCAACCAAATAGGTAGGGTAGTGTATCTCTAATCCTCGTGGCGCAATTGAAAAATTAGTTAAACAGTATGGGGACGCGGTCGCGAAAGCAGGAGTGAAGCTTGCAAAAAACACTGTGGTTGAGGCAAGATTAAAATTGTTCACAAAGATACTATCATTATGGAAATAGAATTAATCAATAGACTTTTGGACTACTGGAATAAAGCAAATGTCAGATCTTCCGAGTTGTCCATTAATGAGAAAATACATATATTAATCGAAAAAGGAATTTCTATGCCTAATGATTTTAAATTCTTTTATTTGCAATTAAATGGAATGGAAGACGAGGATGAGGAAGGCTTTCGTTTTTATAAAATCGATGAGATTTTGACAATGGGCGAGATGTTTTCGTTAACTCCAGATAATACATTAGCAAAAATCATTGTATTTGGTGATTATCTGCATTCAAGTTGGTGGTATGGTTTTAGAATATTGACTGGAGATCGTTACGAAATTGGCATAATTCCATTTCCTCAAAAATTTAAAGTCATATCAACTTCGTTGACGGAATTTCTAAAACTATATTTAGAAGACTCGCCTATATTATATGACTATGAATAATCGGTGATGGGTAGTGTAGCCAATCCGGAGGTAGGTAGTTTAAACGGAACGCTGTGCGAATGTCTGTGACTTCGAACGGCTATGCTTGTAGTTAGGGCAACTGCAGTACGAAATGTTAAAAATAGGCTTTTTTGAAGAATGGGATTAAGCACGTATTTTTAAACCACGGGCAAATGTATAGTTTACGACATGTCCTGCGGGACACGAGTACGCCACGCTTTTGGCCTTTGCGCTGCATACTCACGCCAGATTGGAGGGGCCTCGCTAGCAGGCGCAGCAGTTCTGCCTTAAATTGTTTTACGTTTAACTATATTTTTTAATTCTTAGCCTGTTAGTTCATGTTAACATACATTTATTCCATTTTATTTTATTTTTTCTTTACTGGTAACCCAATACAGATTATGAAATACAATTTAAATTTTAGAACACAACACAACCAATTCTATTTATACGATAAAGCTTCTCCCGCCAATACAGCTTCAGATGATTTTTGGACGGCAGAGGCCCATGATGATAGACTGGCTCTGGAAAATGGCATATTAGGCATTGGTACGCAGTGCTATGGACATATTAAAGGAGAACTGGATGTGTTAGATAATGCAAATCAAGCAGTTGACTATAATCATTATGATCATGTTGTTGAAGGCGGATTGGAGGTCAAATCGGGGGTTTTGCAAGTCCTTGATTGCCCCAATTCTGAAGTTGAGTTAGAAGTTAAATTAACACCTGGGACATATCGAGTTAGGGTTTATTCATCAAACTTAGCCAGTGCTGATATTGATGAAGTCGAAGGAAATGATTATTATAAGATCAAGATTTGGCCGGATACCAATATGGAGCGAAAAGTATTAAAGCGGTACAACTGATAGTATACGGTAGTGTATCAACCCAACTGTTCGTAGTTTGCGCGGAACGCTGTCCGAATGTCTCTGACTTCGGATGTCTATGCTTGTAGTCTTTGACTACAGTAACGAAATATTAGAAAAGAGGACAACGCCTGCCCGCCAGATGGCGGGCGGGCGTTGTTGTTTAATGTGACAAAAGTTAAAGTTATTACGGCGCATCCCCAATCTCGCGCGCTTATGCAGCGCGGGGCTGTGCGGCAGCACTCATGCTTCGCTGACAGGTAGTCCGTTTTACCGGTCGGCTGCTTTCTCAATACTGAAATAAATCATTAACTTTAGATGATGTACAAAAGGCACAGTTTGCTACCTGTCAGCGGCGCACGAGTGCACAGCCGCACGGCCTAGCGCCACACACTCGCGCCTGAATTGAGTATTTTAATAATCTTGCCCGCTCCTAAAAAAGTACCGACAGGGAAAGCAACCACAAGTGGTGGCCATGTGGGGCCTCCAACACCAAGCGATTATTAACAGTACAAATTTTGATAAAAGTAATCTGGTATTTAAAGCTGGTTAAAAATCAATAGATGAGATAATATGAAAATACAAAAGATAACACTCATTGGCTTGCTAATAGTTATATTAGCACTTAGCATCATTTCGTGTATTTTTTTACTCCCGAATGCAATCCTATTTATTCCACTTACAATATCATTGATGACAGGATTGATTATATTTACAGATAATGGGTTTAATATTCTTATAAAATCATCGCTTTCCTATTTATTTATTGGATTAAATGATATTGGTATTAGGCTTTTTTCCGAAGGGGGCAAACACGATTTCGAAGGTAATGGATTGATTGTTTTGTTGTTGTTTATTGGCTTGGTTCCTTGCTTTATCATGTTGCTTATAGGCGTTTTTCGAGATAAAGACTATAGTCTTTGGATTAAAGCACTTAGTATCGCTATCTTTATATTGTTGATTTGTGTTCACCTCATATTATTTCAAACGTTAGGTGTCGATCAATCCCGCTATCAATAGCCAATATGACCTGATGACCGAAGTTTTTTAGATAATGTGCCCCTAAGCTGTTCGTAGTTTGCGCGAAACGCTGTTCGAGTTTTTAACTTCGAACGACTATGCCTGTAGTTTATAACTACAGTAACGAAATGTTAGAAAATAGACAATGCCTGCCCGAGCGCCGGGCTTTGTTATTGAGCGATGAAAGCTAAGGTTTTTTGCGGGAACCAGGCGCTGATATAGCGGGCGGAAATGGTAGTACGCCTTTAAGGAAAGCATCCGATCTTGCAAATGATTATGGCGGAAGCCCTTCAGATTGGGTTAAAAAAACTAGTTCAAATAAGACTTTTTCAGACGGAACAAATTTTGAAACACATTGGGAAGAAAACACGACAACTGGCGAGAGAGTTAATGTTAAAGTCAAGCAAGGGGATATAAAAACCCCATCCAAAACATCGTTAAATCCAAGCGATCCTAATCATCCATAATTATGAGAGTCAAATGCATTTCGCAAAAACTAGACGAAGATCAGAATTATAAACTTTACAGGAATTCTAAGGCAAAAGAGTATTCTCATATAACTTTGGGTAAAGAATATCCGGTATTCGGTTTAAGTTTTTTATTTGATTCAGAAGGTAACGGTTGTTTTGTTCAAATACTGTCAGATTATGACCATCTGTTAAGCATACCGATTGCACTATTCGAGATCATTGATAAAAGGATGTCTGTGTTTTGGGAGTTTAAAAGGTTTAATGACGATTGCTTAACCCTGTGGCCATCATCGTTTTATCGAGATTATTATCATGATGACTTATTTGAAGGTGTTCCTGACATTGTTGCTGATTTTTACAACGTGAAACTTAAAATATTGAACGAATTTCCCCCTATTCAGGCGCGAGGTACTATCTGAAAAACCAAATAAAATTAAACAAATATACCCCAATCCTCGCGCGCGTATGCAGCGCGGGCTTGTGCGGCCGAGTACTCATGCTCCGCTGACAGGTAGTCCGTTTTACCGGTCGGCTGCTTTCCCGATACTGCAATAAATCATTAACTTTAGATGATGTACAAAAGGCACAGTTTGCCGGGGTGCAGTTCAAAATGTCGCTTTGTTAACCAGGCGTTCCGACGGAACGCTAAAACCAATATTTAATTTTTCTATCCACCAACCGTCCCTATGGGACGAGGATTGCAGAAGTTTCGCCCCATCGGGGCGTCTGGTGGGTAGAAAGTGAAAAAATATTCTTTACGTTCTGCAGGAACGTTTGGTGGCTATGCGACAATTTGAATTGCACCCGTTTGCTGCCTGTCAGCGGGGCATAGTGCGCCATCGCTTCGGCCCCACAACGCCTCGCGCCTGAATTGGAGCTTTAGCGAAAACGGGCTTTGTATTTTCCGCATTTTTCATTTGCCCGCCGCTCATCGGGAATTGCCGGCCGAAGCTTTAGCGAAGGCATGGCGGCCAAAATCGTGTTTTATATTATAATCAAGCGTTTTTGCGCTCCAGTAGCCGCAGCCTAAAATACGCCTGATGGTCATAATAGGATCGCTTTGGTCACGTGGTTCAGATAATTGAAACGCCGCTTTAAAACCCCTTTTGTGCAGTTCGGGCAGGCCCTGTGCATTCCATTCGCCAAAGGGGAAAGCAAAATATTTTATAGGCATCCCGGTAATTTTCTCCAGTTTTTTGGTGGGTTTATCTATTTGCGTTTCCCAATCCTTGCCTTTGTATTTTTTAAAATTGGTATGGTCCTGTGTGTGGCAGGCAATAACATTCCCCTCATCAAACAGTTGTTTTATTTGCGTCTTGTCCATGTAATGCTTGTTTTTAGCAATATCTATGGTAGTGATGAAGAACACGCCTTTAAAGCCGTATTTTATTAATTCAGGACGGGCCACCTCAAACTGATCGCCATCGGTATCATCAAATGTCAGCATAATTGGTTTGGCGGGGAGCGGGGCGCCATTGGTAAGATAATCTACCAGCGCATCGGGCAAAATGGGATGGTAGCCGCTGTCGGCCAGCATTTTCATATGTGCTTTAAAGGTTGCCGGCGGGATAATATAGTCTTTATCGGCCTGCTTATCGCTTGGCCGCCAGTTACGTATCTGGTGATAGCATAATACCGGCACCTGCTTGCGCGCTAAAACAGCTGCGCTATTGACGGGCTGCGCCGATGAAACCAAACCAAAAAAACAAAATGATGCGGATGCGATGAGGGTTTTTAACACAAAACAAGTATGATTTAACAAAGGTAAAAATTAGCCGGTCTTCCCGTTAAAATAAGCCGATTTTATTTAAAAACGACGCTTAATCCTGCGCAAGACTGGCTTTGAACTAACGACTAAAGCCTTTGGACTTAACACTAAGCCCTGCGATTACAAAAGCAGTTCCGCTGTATGCAAGCGCTAAAAACGCGCTGATCACCTCGTCTCCCCTATCAGCAGGCGGAGCGGATATGGCTTTGGGGATATGGAGAATAACAAACCAAATAAAGATCATCAACCCCAAAAGGATAGCCATTAACCTGCGCCTGATATTTAAAGCGATCCCAATCCCCGAACCAATTAATGCTGTGCCGGCAAAATACGCCCAAAACATGCGGTCGGGTACCCATGCAGGGGTATAGTCCGCCACTTCTTTGGTATATAAAAAATGATTGATGCCAAAACAGGCGATGATGATTGAAAAAAGAATGGTCCCGGCCGGTATTAGTTTACCCAACACCCGGAAAATAGCGTTTTTATTTTTTTGCGAAAAACAGCCGGCAATTATAAATGCACCGCAGGATAATGCAAGTTCTTTCTCGGCATTCTCCCATTCGCCCCAATGCATATAGTTCGGGGTTGCTAAAAGCTCATAAGGGATATAATAAAAGCAAACGATCAAAAGCAGCACAGCGCCCAGCAAAAGGGAAATTGGCCCGGCCTTTTTTTCAAAGGCAATACCCGCCCCGGCCAAAATAAGCAAGGCGCCAAAAATACAGGCAGGCACCGCAACGGCATGCAGCCAGGAATGGTTTGGAGGTAACAGATAAGGGTGAAAGTCTTTAAAATAAATTGTCTGAAACCCCATCGCCGCTATCGCGACAGCATAAAAAATACGCCCGGTTTTACATAGCTTTTCCATAATTGTAAAAGGTAAATTTATCTTAATTTTTTAAAAGAGCGGCTAATCCCGCTTGCCTTCATCATCGCCACGCCGATGGCCTGGTACTTTATGAACCTGTGGCTGCAGGGCTATGCCGCCAGGATCAGCATCAGCTGGTGGATATTTGCAATCACCGGCGCCGGCGCCATTTTAATTGCGCTGGCCACCGCCGGTTCGCAATCGATAAAAGTGGCCAGGGCAAACCCGGTGAAGAGCTTAAGAGCAGAATAAAGCAGGGTGTATACTGCCGGCAAAAATAATCGCTAAAAAAACACGCTCACTTTTGGCCGCCTTTTCTTTTTGGGCGCTTTTCCGTTATTGTTTGATGTGTCTTTCCGGATATCCTTTGTTTTCAGCTCCATTGGCCCTATCGAATCGCGAAGCGGCTTAAGCGGGGCAGCATCCACAGGGGTAAGCGCACTGTCCCGGCGCACCGGGGTGCTTAACATTGCAGGTTTATTAACGGAATCGGCTATCCTTCCTCTGCCGTTTTGACTTGTGTCCTGAATAAGTTTAGTTTGACGGGTGGCGGACGGGAGTGTTGACGGAATTGCCGGTGCGGTATTTGCCGGCGGTGTGACCACTTTTGCCGGCGAGGGCAAAGAATCACGACGCATTTGCAGCTCGTTAGGTTTTGCCGCTTCGTGTTGTGTTTTTGAAAGGTATAAGCGGCCGCCCATGTATACCGCCGCTGCCGTAGTAACTCCTAAAAGCACTTTTAGTCCCCACTTCGGTAGCTTGAAACGGTAGGGCTTGTTGGCTACATTCGTTACCGGCATGCGATTATCCAGCATGGCGCGGATTTGCAGCCATTCGGTATCGGGGTTGCCCTTTACCGGAAGCTCGCGCTGTTTTTTCCGCCAAAGCTCAGGGTAGCCTAATGTCTTTTTCATTTTCTGTCCCCCCTTTCCGTTAGCCGGGTAGTGGCTGGGTCGCTCTCCAGCAGCCGGCGCAATTGCTTTTTGGCCTCAGACAAATGCCAGCGCGAGGTGCCTTCGCTGATATTTAGCTGTTCGCTGATTTCCTTGTGCGAAAAACCATCCAGCACCGATAAAATGAATACCGTTTGCGTAGCGTAAGGCAGCGTGCGTATATGCCGCAGGATATCTTCATAGTAAAGTTTTCCCAAAACTGCCGGCGGTATAAATTCCGTTTCCTGTTCGGGGATGTCGTCGCTTACTTTATCAAACTTTAATTCCGCCCGGTACAGATCGATCGACGAATAAACCATTATTTTCCTCATCCAGGCGCCCAGCCCGCCGCGCCCGGCATCAAAATTTTGGATAGACTCAAATACCGTTAAAAATCCCGTGTTAAATGCTTCCCGGGCAAGTTCTTCATCGGCCAGGTAGCTCAGGCAAACCTGCATCATTTCGGCATAGTAAAGCTTATACAGCGCCTCCTGGGCGCCGCGGTCATTCTGTGTGCACGCTTTAACTAATTTCTGCGTTTGCTTTTTTGTAAAATTCATTCCCGGCGCAAGCCCTCGTCAGCCGTCGTTGCCCATAAAAACATTTGCTCAATATAGCAGAATAATCAGAACGAAAAGCTGTGCGAAATTCGCAGCGCAATTATATTTAGCGACGGATAGCCGCCGGTAACAAAGGTATGCTCATAACGCATGCTTATATTGAACCTGATTGCCCCCGATTCCGGGAACAGGTATCCGAAACCAAGTCCGCCGACAGGTCCTGCAACTTTTTGATCCAGCTCGTCCCCGTTGGCATTAGTAAGCGGCGTGCCGTTGGCATCGTAAGCTTGTATGTCGGTGGCCCCGAAGGTATAACCAGCCACAGGTTCAACATAAAAGCCATAATCAGCTCCGTCCGACAATAAATGCCTGTATCCTATCATCGCCGGCGCCACCGCGGCATGGCTGCCCTCGCTGCTGAAAACATAAACGGCGCCCTCCACAATGCCCGCATTACTGTCGTCAATAGGGATGGCAATATTCAAAAAGCCGCCGAAACCCGTTGCGTTAAAGCCTTTTGACGTGAGGTGCGCTACCTCAACCTGTGCCTGCGATGCGGAAAAAAGGCATACCAATATTGCCGGCAATAATAATTTTTTAAAAAGTTGAATTGTGACAGTCATTTAAATTGATCGTGTTAAGATTAAACGTTTTGTTAGTCCTCTATTTATTCTTCGGATCAAAGCAGCAAAACGTTGGGTAAAAAATAAACTTTTTTTGATTTTTAGGCATTTTCGCCGTTGGCAGCGCAGGGCAGACGCATTAAAATAGTTTTAAACTTATCAGCGGTGAACGCCAGGAACGGTATGGTTTAAAGAATAGTTTTTTAACCGCTAAGTCACTAAGGCCACTATAAACATCGGCTACTTTGCGAAATCTTTGTGCACTTGGCGGACCTTGTGGTAAAAACTATTGATTATAAAAGTTAAGCGCACCGGTTGAACTGAAATATCAGATAATGTTGTTAAAAATAATTTCAATGCGTCTGCCCCGGTTGGCAGCGCCGATAGCTATCGGGCCTCAAAAAAAGGCTGCGGGCGTTTATTGTATGTCGAATATAATTATAAAGCGACCGTTGCCCCTTGCGAAAGCAAGCCGATCCAAACAGTTCTACGGAGTATCCAGGCCTGCCTGGCGCAAAGAAGCGCTGAAAATCTTACTTCACCCCCACTGTGATCAAGGCCGACAACGGGAACGCTATTGCCCCATCGCCCCATTGTTCAACAATGCCATCCCTGAATTGCTGAGCCACGGTCTCAAAAGCTGATGGATCTTTATCGAACACTGCCTTGCCGAGCGGGTGTTTGCGGAACACACCGGTTTCCAGGTGTTCCACCGAGGCAATACCTGATGTCAAGTTAATTGTATCAACCACTATATCTTTAAACCCGGCATTTTTCATCCAATCCCTAAGCTGCTGCGGGTTATGCAGCGAAAATGGCGTAAAAAAGCGGGCGTGGTCCTCATCTTCAAAATGCGGCAGCATCAGTTCATTGATCAGCAGGCGGAAAAGCGGGTTATTCAGCGTGCTATCCCAGGTGAAACACATCAGCTTGCCGCCCGGCTTCAACACGCGGAATATTTCGTTAAAGCCTTGCTGCTTGTCGGGCAAAAACATCATCCCGAACTGGCATACCGCCAGGTCGAAGGTATTATCGGCGAACGATAGGTGCTGAATATCTTCAGCCTTAAAATTTATGCCGTCTTCGCCCAGTTCGCGCCTGGCAATGTCCAGCATATCGCTGCTCAGGTCGGTGGCCCAAAGCTCTACGCCAGCCGGGAGCGCCTTACGCAAGTGGCGGGTAACGCGACCGGTGCCACTGGCTAATTCAAGTACCCGCGACAGCCCTGCGGTGTTAATATGAGCGGCCATGTATTCGCCATAAGGTTCAAAAATTACGGGGCCGAGATAAAAATCATAGTTTTCGGCATCGGCGCTGGTAAATGTGTAGGCTTCTTTCTTTTCCATTTGCAGTACAAGGTATAAACTGTGCTTGTAAAATTTGTCCTAAAAATAGTCGTTCTATAGGTCTCGTCAAAATAGCCTGGTTTAATATCCGGGTAAATCGCTTTTAAAACTTAAAGAGGTATTTGCCATAGCCGATGCGTTTGAAACATGAAAAATAATTGCAGCTACCCTCTTTTTTGCTTGCAAAAGAGAGGGTGAACGAGCGAAGCCCCGTACGTACGGGACTCGGCATCCCTCTCTTCCGCAAGCGGTAAAGAGGGAACGGGAATGTTTCGAACACTCAAGGTTTCAAACCCGTCGCCATGCGGTAATTTCGTTTGCCATTTTTTAAAAGCGATTCCTGGTTTAAGATCCGCTCTCCGTAGTTTCCAACCTACTGACGACTATGCCGGGAGACCGTGTCTCCACGCTATTTAAAAAAAAGCCGCCGCGTTAACCGGTAACACGGATAAACCACAATGGGCGCTGCCAGCACATCAATGGTGTAATGGATATGCTGCACAAGCAATAAACAGGCAACTGCAAAAGCGGCAATAAGCGCTATTATTTTATCCGTTCGTTTTTGAAGGCACAGATAGATCATCACCATGGTAGCCGTGTGCCCCGAAAAAAACAGGTCTTTTGTAATAGCGGCATTCCTGTACAAAGCACTGTTGAGCGGGTCGACCAAAGGGACCATGGCCTGGGGTGGGTCGAGCGCAACCAGGCTGAGGGTGACAAAACGCACGCTGCAAACAAATATTAAGGTCCAGCAATAGGTGATATAAATGGATGGATTTTTGATTGCCCTGATCAGTATTAATAAAGCCATCCCCCAGATAATAGCAAAAATTAACACGGACACGTTGTGCGGCGGTATGCGTGCCAGCAGCCAGTCATTTAACACTGCTCCCTGCCTTTTTTGAATGTGCCCGAAAAAGATTGGTAAGATGTAAATTATGGCAGCGATGATGACAGTGCCGGTGAGCATTTGCCAGCGTTTGTAACGCGAATACCAAATTGCCTTCCAGTTATCTTTTAGTGAAGTTGATGGCATAGTTGGGGCGCAGCGTTAATTTGGTATTGGCAAAAGTAATAATTGAAAGTGTATCCGGAAACCTTTGTGTAAATAGGACTAAGGGTGCTTTGCACCGGTAAGTTAAAATATCCGGCAAAAAAATATTCAGTATTTAAAAACCAATTATATATTTGGTGTATGAAACCTACACTGGCGCCACGCTTATTACTGCTATTATTATTGCTTTTATCAACCTGCTTTACCATACAGGCACAGGTACATTTCAGACATTATGAGCCGGGGCGTTATTACGATAAAGCCGGTGTGAAACATACCGGCTTTATCGATTTCGGCGCCAATGTTTGGGGCACGGTTAAAATCAATTTTAAGGAAGGCACGGACACCGCCGCTAACCAGAAGATCGGCATTTCGGATATAAAAGCGCTTGTGGTGTCACACCGGGCCGATACAGCTGGCTTGGGGCCAGGCGCCCCAAATATAGCCCGTCAGCAAATGGTTATTGATAGCTTTGTTGTTGTACAGGAAAATTTATATGCATCAGATTCCACTGCCACTGAAGCACGGTTGTGTAAATTTGTAACTGCCGCGGTAAACTCGAAAATTTTTTCCAGGAACGTACAAAAGAGTGCCGGGGGATTTGGCATGGGCATTGGCAGCATTGGAGCGGTAAGCATGGCGGTCGGCGCAAGTATGTCGTATACCGATACCTTGTATTTGTGCGAAGCAGAAGGCAAAACCCTGCAGATTAAGCGAAACAATTACAAACAACTTTTAGCCAAAGCCTTTGCCGATTATCCCGACCTGGTGCAGAAAATTCAAACCAAGGAACTGCGGTTTGGCGAGCTGGGCGAAATTATAAGGAAGTACATAGCGCACAAAACATCTTAATATCACATCGTTTTCAATTCTTTCGCCGCTTCCCTGTCCGATAACACCGTTATTTTCATCCAAACTTCCTTGTCCGGGTTCCCGTCTTTATTCACTTTTACGGCGCATACTTTGTCAATAAAATCCATTCCCTTAACAATTTCGCCAAACACAGTATAGTTCTGGTCTAAAAATGGCGTGCCGCCGATGGTACGGTAGGTCTTGCGCTGGGCTTCGGTAAAGTGCAAATTAAATTTCTTTTCAATGGCGTCGAGTTGTTCATTGGTATAGGTTTGACCGTCGACCAGGTAGATCTGGGTAGTGAACGAGGCCTTGTCTTTATTGTCATCGCGCCCCATGGCCAGCGCTCCCCTTTTATGAAACAAAGCAGGATTAAATTCGGGCTGAATCCATTTTTGTTCCGGCTTTAATGTTTTTGATTTGTCGTAAAGGGAATCCGGGTCGCCTCCCTGGATAACAAAACCTTTCAGGATACGGTTAAAGGTAGTGGCGTCAAAATAATGTGCTTTTACCAGCTTTATAAAATTGTCGCGGTGTACCGGGGTTTCGTTATACAGCTTAACGATGCAATAGCCCTGTGCCGTAACAATTTTTACATATTGATTTTTTTGCTGTGCGATGGCCGGCAGCAGCAAACAGCATAACAGGCCGGCAATAAGAGGTTTTAAAAATTTGATCATAGTTTAAAGATAGGGATATGCTTTGATATCCCTGTTCTACCACAGCGGTTTTGAATTGTGCATTTAAGTAGTGTATTTTTAGGTCATGATCGCTATAATGCAATCGTTAATTACTAAAAATGACTGCAAACATGTTTAAACTAACCGTACACATGGTCTCAAGTCTCGACGGCTATATTGCCAAAAAAGACAATAGCGTTTCGTGGTTTGAGACGGCCGATCATTACGGGAAAGGAATTACCGTTACTGAACAGGACGCAGCCAATTTTCTGAAAACGATAGACTGCTACGTAATGGGCGCCCGCACCTACGAACACGCCCTCGAACTTTCAAAAACTTATGGTTGGCCTTATGGCGATGTGCCGACGATTGTAGTATCGCACAGAAACCTGCCTGTTGCCCGGCCAAACATCGAATTTTATACCGGCGACCTGCAAAACCTGGTGAATGAACGGCTAAAGCCAAACTACAATAATGTTTGGCTGGCCGGCGGGGCAATGCTTGCTAAAGATTTCATTCGCTTAAAGCTGGCGGACGAAATAAGGCTGTCCATTTTGCCGATCATATTGGGCGACGGAATGCTATTTTTTGATCACTTAGGAGATGAACAAGCACTGCACCTGGCGAACGTGACCGCCTACAAAAACGGAATGGTGGAACTACGTTATGAGATAAAAAAATAGAAGCTTGCACTAACGAAGCTTTCTTTAAACCAAAGGTGTATCCTGTTTTTATCACCCAGAGAAATCGCTTTTAAAGAGGAGGCTCCGCTGGAGCCCTAAGAAAAACCGACTTTCCTATAAACAGGTTGCTCCTCCGGAGCTATAAACTAATATCGTTGGTCGACTCCACAGGGCAGACGCATTAAAAATTATTTTGAATAGAA
>Ga0206949_1235_pt1:0-5000 | contig 17019 bp, 11 predicted proteins | sample Alteio_BWOrgHeat_40_FD_153240 | JGI IMG/M metagenome (GOLD analysis project Ga0206949, IMG submission 153240) | Enriched cells from forest soil in Barre Woods Harvard Forest LTER site, Petersham, Massachusetts, United States -... | ecosystem: Environmental > Terrestrial > Soil > Temperate...
GTTTCCCTGTTTTTGTGTACAAGGGCGCTATACTGTGCAATATGGCGGCATTTAAAGCCCATTGTTCATTCGGCTTCTGGAAGGCGGCTCTGCTCCAGGACTCGGAAAGCGTGCTCACAATAAAAGACCGCGATGGTATGGGCCACCTGGGCAAAATAACCACCCTCAAAGACCTGCCAAATGACGCTGTTCTTAAAAAATATATTAAGGCGGCAATGAGGCTAAATGAGGCGGGCATAAAAGTTCAGCCAAAATCAAAGGTCACAGAAAAAGAAAAACAGGAATTTGCCATCCCTGTCTATTTCACAAAAGCATTAAAGAGCAATAAGGCAGCGAAAACAGTATTCGATGCCTTCAGCTACTCCAATAAAAAAGATTATGTAGAGTGGTTCGAAGAAGCCAAGACCGATGCTACGCGCGATAAACGCATTGTCCAGGCTATTGAATGGATCGCTGAAGGCAAAAGCAGGCATTGGAAATACAAGAACTGTTGACCAACTACTTCAAGACACCGGCGGTGTCCATTTTAACGATCTGGTAAATATAATATTGCTCGTCACTCACTATTCCGGCATCAATGGTTTTAAGCAAGTCCACCTGCAGGTCCTTATGCATTATAAGCCGCTCCACTTTCACATAACTCTGTCCGCCATTGTTAGTCGCCATCCATTCATAACTCAGCACCAGCAGTATTTTTTTTCTGCCATTCGTCATTAGCCCCTCCAGCGCATTGCTCATTTCCTCGCCGGTCAGTGTCCACTTGAACTGTTTGTCAAAAATAGTAAAGCTTCCAAAACTGTTTCGTTGCGGGTAAAATATTTTAGTGTCCAGGTAGGCTGCCAGCGGTGATACGATGTAATGATTCATACCGGCAATGGTAAGTGTATCCAGTTTATTCTCTTTGATGTAATCTGCTGCATCCTTGCTCGTTGAGAATTCATAACTATAGTCCTTCGCATAAGCTACTGCCGCACCGGCCATATTACTTATCAATATCGCCCACAGCAAAGGTTTCCTGACTTTATCCCCTATCCGGGCCAGTGCAGCCAGTCGTGTATTGTTGTAATTTCTTGCCATGTAGTATTGCTCTATCCATAAGCACACCACAAAAATGATCAGCAGAAAACCGCAATACCTCAGGAACATCAGGTTTGTGTAATAATATACGGACAGCAGCCCCAGCGTCACTCCGGCATAAAGCAACAATACAAATGGTTTCCGGATAAACAATGTCAGTGAAACCGCAAAGACAATCAATGGTAACAAGGCATATCCCCATTGGAAGCCCGACTCAGAAAATTTATTTGCCGCCCCATAAAGGTTTATGTCGTTGTTAAAAAAGATGTTTGTGTTCCAGAAATGAATATCGTCAATCTTGGGTACATAAAAATAGGTGGTAAATATCCTCGACAGCACCACCGCCCAACGTTCTCCCTCAAATATTCCGCCCGGGTACAACACTTCGAAAGAATTATCCTTGTCCGGAATGATCTGGTAAAGGGAAAGAATTACACCCACTGCTAAGATAGGCGCTCCGACCATCACATATTTAAGATAACTTCTTTCACGCTGCTTATCAATAAAATATTCCAGCCCCAGGATACCATATATACCCAATGAAAAGATGACCCCGTAAATAGTTACATTAGCCAGCAGCGCCAGCACTACCGCTAATAAGATATAGTGCTGTTTTCTGTTCTTGTACAATGCGCAGGCAATAAAGATGAGCAATACTGCCAGCCCGTAGCTCCTGCTGATGACACTGTATTCATACAAAGTGAAATAGCCAAACGAGAACATTATTTTATAGTGCGTCTTTATCTCGGCATACCGGTTAAACACATAAATAAAGCCGCAAGCGAATAACAAATGAAGGCCCTGCATGTAAACAGGGTTATGCGTAAACCGGGTGATCAGGAAAAGAAAGAAATGCCACAAAGCCGGGTTACCCTCATACCTCATATTCTTAAACAGTCCCGCTATAGAGTCGGCATCCCTTGCCACAAGCCACGCCTGTAGCTCATCGCGCCACATTTCATGATGCACAAGACCGAATAAAACAACGAGAAAAAACAGAGCAGTGATGATGCATGAATAAACAAGAGAACTCATTGGCCTGTTCACAAACGGTATCCGCTCCCAGCCATCTCCGGCAGCTTTCTCGCCCCGGGCCACGATCATGTCGCTCGCCTCGTCCGCCCCTATTGACTTTTTCTTCGACTCTTGTTTTGCCATCAGGCTCAAATATGTTGCACTAAAATAAGCAATCAGTATCTAACTAAAATCGCTGCAGCTCTATCTTTTTAATATCCACGAACCTTATTGGCTTTATCCTTGCATTAAAGAAGTGTGTCTTACTGCCCACAATGGTACTATCTTTAAGCAATAGCGTGTTGAAATAAATGTAGTTCTCTTACCACTATTCTGTGTTATACTTACATTCATGCGCTGGGTAATATTGTAGGTATGCGACTTTTCCTGTTTATCAAGCACTTTCACATACCTCAGGGTATTGCCATCCACCACACCAGGATAGAAAAAATAGGGCGGCGCCAGAAAAACAGTTATTTTTTTCTCCTTCTGCACTCCCGCGAATTGCTCCAGAAGACTTTCAGTAGAAATATGGTAAGTGGCACAACTGCTTAAGAGTATGCCTGAAAGGATAAAAAACAAGAAACACTTTTGGAGCATGAAGTTAAATGCTGATTGTATTGACGATGTGTTATGTATCTATTCCTTCCTTTAAGCAGCTACAGGAGTACTCATTTCATAAAGCACATCAGGACAGAAATCAAGTTCATTGTCCCACATCAGCGTGCCGTAAGAATCAAGTTTTACTGTTTTAAAGTAATTGATATCTGCAATACGGCTGGCCCAACCATCATTTGCCTCCTTAAACTCAGCAACCCATGCTGATAGATCTATCAATCTTGTTTCATCATTATTGAAAACGCAGACCACTGAAAAGTCGCTATTAACCTGTACTATTTTTTTTATTAGATGGAGCATACAAATTATTTTAGTGGTTCAATATGATGCCATGAAACAGGCAATTTCCTCAATCCTTCAAAATTCTCAACTAATTCTTTCTCATGCAAAATTATCCATGCTTGAATTAATTTCAACTGCTTCAGTGGCATTTCCCCCTGCAATATTTCGCCTGTCTCAATACTGATCATAGCTTTATATTCTCCAAATTCAGCATGAAAATGAAGCGGGAAATGATCGTTAAAGAACATCTTAATTATTATTCCGTAAAATCGACAGATTTCTGGCATTTCATTAAGTAATTATGGCAATTATTATCATCAAATGTATTCTTCATTTACTAATAGCTTCCTCAAAAGTAGACTAAAGTGTATAAAAACAAAAGCCCTTCAACAGTTAAGTTGAAGGGCTTTTAAAAGAATATGGCAGCTACCTACTCTCCCGCATTGTTGTGCAGTACCATCGGCCATGGCGGGCTTAACTTCTCTGTTCGGAATGGGAAGAGGTGAACACCGCCGGCAATACCACCATAAGATCGTATTTAGTAGAAAGTAGTAAGTATAAAGTAGAAAGCTGCTCAAGTACCACGGTACTTACGACTTTCGACTTATGACTTTCGACTAAAAATAAGATCGACATATTGGGTCAGCAATTTCTTTAAGTATTATAAGGAAAAACATTCAGCGATCATACTAAATATCGGTCTTTCGACTTTCTACTTACGACTTTCGACTGAATAAAAAGATTAAAGCTTACGTGCAATTAGTACTACTCGGCTTTGATGTTACCACCTTTACACCTGTAGCCTATCAACGTCATAGTCTCTGACGGCACTTAAAAGTAAACTCATCTTGAGGAAGGTTTCGCGCTTAGATGCTTTCAGCGCTTATCCTGGCTGTACATAGCTACTCTGCACTGCGCCTGGCGGCACAACAGATACACCAGCGGTACATACGCTCCGGTCCTCTCGTACTAAGAGCATGTCCTCGCAATTTACTAACGCCCACCACAGATAGAGACCGAACTGTCTTGCGACGTTCTGAACCCAGTTCACGTGCCACTTTAATCGGCGAACAGCCGAACCCTTGGGACCTTCTCCAGCCCCAGGATGTGACGAACCGACATCGAGGTGCCAAACCTCCCCGTCGATATGAGCTCTTGGGGGAGATCAGCCTGTTATCCCCGGAGTACCTTTTATCCTTTGAGCGATGGCCCTTCCATTCGGAAACCACCGGATCACTTTAGCCTGCTTTCGCACCTGCTCGGCTGGTCAGCCTCACAGTCAAGCACCCTTTTACTAATGCGCTCTACGTACGATTACCAACCGTACTGAGGGTACCTTTGCGAGCCTCCGTTACACTTTAGGAGGCGACCACCCCAGTCAAACTACCCACCATACAATGTCTCCCCTTGCGGGGATTAGACTCTAAGTAACAGAAGGTTGGTATTTCAACGTTGACTCCACGATAGCTTGCGCCACCGCTTCAAAGTCTCCCAACTATGCTACACATCTGTTACTCAAAATCAATGTAAAGTTGTAGTGAAGGTTCACGGGGTCTTTTCGTCCCGTGGCGGGTAACCGGCATCTTCACCGATACTACAATTTCACCGGGCTCACGGAGGAGACAGTGTTCAACTCATTAGACCATTCGTGCAGGTCGGAACTTACCCGACAAGGAATTTCGCTACCTTAGGACCGTTATAGTTACGGCCGCCGTTTACTGGGGCTTCGGTCGCAAGCTTCGCATTGCTGCTGACAAGCTTCCTTAACCTTCCAGCACCGGGCAGGTATCAGGCTCTATACGTCTTCTTTCGAATTTGCAGGGCCCTGTGTTTTTGCTAAACAGTTGGTTGAACCATTTCATTGAATCCGCATCGCTGCGGATAGCTTTATCCCGAAGTTACAGCTACAATTTGCCTAGTTCCTTCTCCGTGGCTCACCCGAGCGCCTTAGAATACTCTTCTCGACTACCTGTGTCGGTTTACGGTACGGGTTGTAATAATCATAACTT
>Ga0206949_1235_pt1:10000-17019 | contig 17019 bp, 11 predicted proteins | sample Alteio_BWOrgHeat_40_FD_153240 | JGI IMG/M metagenome (GOLD analysis project Ga0206949, IMG submission 153240) | Enriched cells from forest soil in Barre Woods Harvard Forest LTER site, Petersham, Massachusetts, United States -... | ecosystem: Environmental > Terrestrial > Soil >...
TGTTCATACAGACAAAGAAGGAACCATCAGGGAGTTCTATCACATTCCCGCCAGTTGTTGCATGAGGATTCAGGTTGGTTCCGGAAGGCAGCATGGATTGGTTCTTTGCCAGCCGCATTTGCTGTACTTTTTCTAATGCCTTTTGTTTTCTTTCCTGCATCTTGTATCGCTTTTCGGTATCCAGCCCACCTATCTGGCAATTGTACGCCCATACCTTTTTCAAAAGATTGCCTCCATCGGTCGGCTCCTGCAAAAGAAGAACTTCAGGCAACTCGCTGCTTTCGTTGCACGAGTTGTTGTTAAACATATAAAGTTCGCCACTTTTCGACTGCCTGCAGCTATGTTGGTCACAAAATAGCGTATTGGGCGCCTGACGCCCATCTTCCTGGTATATCTCGCCGTATGCATTTATAACATCTCCTGATGGATACTTAATTTTAAGTAACCTGCTTATGTTTTTGAAGCTAACATAGATAACGCTGTCTTTTTCATTAAAATAGAAGGCATTTTCATGTACGTCTATTGTCCTGAAACCATATACGGGATGATAATATTTAAGGTCCGATTCCATAAAATACTTGGAGCATTTCCAGTACCATACTATATCACCTTTTGCGTTATATTCTATGATTGTTCCAAACTGCGTTTTCTCGTGAGTTAGTATACTATCTTGCTTTGCTTTTTTTATAGGGTCAAGCACCTGGCTGCTATCTATTGGCGCTGGCAATTTATGTTTCCACAACACAGACTCCATCCCTAAAACCATATAGTCTCCGTTCGAAACCTTTGTCAACTCATGATGGAAATGCTCCGCGGTGTCGCCGCTTATACTACCTTCTGCCGGCCCCCTCCACAAAATAGTGCCATTATAGTCAGCTTCATAAGCATTTTCATTCTCCAGGAAAGTAACGGAGCCCTGTGGTGTTTGCTTTAGATCCCGTATTGCCTGGTTGTCGGTAAAACCCGGAAGATACCATACCGGCTTGCCCTTCATATCATACAACGTCCTGCTTGCGTCAGAAAAAATATAGTGGTCATTGTACCTTGTTGCCGGATCTATGATACGTAAACGAACGACACTTGAATCAACGAATATAGCATACCCTGTCTTGAAATGATGCAAGGATACCCCAGTCTTTGCCATATCAGCACCGGTTGCAGTTATCCTCCATGTATACTCGCTGGCAAAAGAAGGCACCTCGCATATTATTTTATTGTTTCTGCTTTTAACAGAAGAAACGACATGGCGGTTGAAGGAGTCTTCATTATTAAATCTTCCTGCAGCTATATCCAGCTTATAACTGCCCGCTTTACTATTTTCCGGAAAAGAAAAACCAATGATCCGATAATTAAGCACGCTCCCCTCTTTGGGCAACACCTGACACTCCGACCCATACGCGATGAAAAGAAGGAAACAAAAGATCGTCAATACTCGATACATGAAATCAACTTGATTGAGCCGTAAAAATAAGCTAAAAACCTTCAAGTGATTGATCCTGCCCTATCACTAATTAATAGTTAATATATGATGTAAAAAACAAAACTATCTATTAGTATAAAAACGCTACTCCATACACACCTTACAGTTCGCTCAACCCACTGCAAAAAAAAGTCAACTTATTTCTCCTTTTTATCTATTTATTTACGTATTTTTGAAATCAAATGCCCTTTATCAAACATAGGTGGTTGTCGATTGCATTTTCGTTTTTTGGGCTAATAGCATTTGAATAATTAAGTTATTTTTAAAAATCAGGACAATGAAAAAAATGTACAAGTACCTCACTCTGATTCCCATCATCCTTCTGGGCATTAATTTCAGCGCTTTCGCGCAAACCGTTACATTTTCAGCAACGGGTTCCATTCAGACGTACACAGTACCTACTGGTGTAACCTACGTAGTCATTGACGCAAAAGGCGCCTCAGGTGGTGACTACGCCTATAGCTTTTCACCTGTAGGATTGGGCGGCGAGATGGTAGGCACACTCCCGGTAGTTGGTGGGCAGTTGTTGTACGTCTATGTAGGCGGCCAGGGTTCTACCGGGACATATTTCGGTGGCGCTACCGGCGGCTGGAACGGAGGTGGAAACACTACATCGAGTGGTGGCAGTGGCGGCGGTGGCAGCGATGTGCGCGCAGGTGGTACTGCTTTAGCTAACAGAATGATCGTTGCCGGTGGCGGTGGCGGTACTGGTAATGCATGCTACTATTCCGGCTTTGAAACCGGTGGTGCAGGCGGTGGCCTTACTGCTGAGGATGGATTTGATAATAGTTCTCCTTATCCGCCGGCAGCAGGTGGTGACCAGGTGAGCGGAAACGCGCTTGGCGTAGGTGGCGATGCTGCTCCGGGCACTGATGGCGGCGCTGCAGGCGGCGGTTATTGGGGCGGTATCGGTGGCGCCACAACAGGCTGTACTACCTACTATTACTATGGTGGTAATTTTGCTTCCGGTGGTGGTGGCGGATCTTCTTACTCCGACCCTACAATGACAGCCGTAACTACTACCCCGGGCGTTAACACAGGTGATGGCGTTATAACAATATGCGCTCCGGGTACAGCGGGATCCATTATAAGCTCTAACGTATGCGTAGGTTCCAGCGTCACGTTTACCAACCCTACTGCAACCGGTACTCTGTCGTGGTCCAGCAGCAATACGCTTATCGCTACTGTTAATCCTACCACTGGCTTAGTTACCGGCGTATCTGCAGGTTCTGTCACCATTATTTGCAATGCTACAACGCCATGCGGGTCTGCAACTGCTACTGCCGTTATCACAGTTAATCCGCTTCCAAAACCCATTACTGGTACTTTTGTAATCTGCCCTGGTGACGTAAAAACTTTAGCTGACCTTACCACACCTGGCACATGGACAAGTAATAATACCGCAGCTGTGACCGTCAACTCTGTTACAGGCACTGAAACCGGCATTGCACCTGGTGTAGCTATCGTTACTTATACATTGCCTGTTACAGGCTGTTACGTTTCACAGACCATCGTGGTCAATTCAGTTCCATTACCTATTGTAGGCCCTGCAAACGCTTGTAAAGGATACCCAACAGCGTATACTGACCCTACACCGTTCGGATCATGGACCAGCTCGCTGCCTGCCGCCGGAACGATTGACTTCACCACAGGCGTTCTCACCGGTGTTGCCCTCGGTACCACAAATGTTGTCTATACCGTGGCCGGCTGTTCTGTCAGTTTAGCTGTTAAGATTAATCCTCCGGGATTTACTATTACAGGTATCGATACGATCTGCCAGGGCAATTCAACCCCGCTTAGCGAGTTTGCAACCTGGGGTACCTGGAGCAGCCAGTTCCCTTCAGTTGCTACAGTTGACCCAACAGGCCTGGTAACAGGTGTGGCAGGTGGTGTAGATACCATTCATTACGCCACACTCGGTTGTCCTGATATGTTGTTCCCAATGGACATCACTACCCTGACTCCAATCACCGGTATATCCAGTGCTTGTACGGGGATGGCTATAGCATTGACAGACACTACTACAGGCGGTTCATGGTCTACCAGTGATCCTACAGTGGCGCTCATATCATCTACCGGTGTGCTTACAGCGGCTTACCCATACATGGAAGGCGCTATGGCTACTATCTATTATGCGCTGCCGTCGGGCTGCCTTACTTCATTCCCTGTTGTAGTCAACGATCCTCCGGCGCCTATAGTTGGTGCTGACAGCGTATGCCTTGGCGCTTCAACCACAGAATCTGATATAACATCTGGAGGTACTTGGAGCAGCACTAACCTCTCCATTGCCCAGATCGATGCAATAACGGGTGTGACAACGGGCCTCTTAACAGGTATCGTAAACATATCGTATACAATGCCATCGGGTTGCTTTGATGCAAAACCATTCCTTGTAGAAACTCCGGTACCGGCAACTACCGGTCTGCAATATTTCAGTAATAATTTCACCAGAATTCATCCAGATACTGTGTGCCTCGGAGATACGTTGGTATTTACTACAACAGCTGCCAATGCAGGTACACCTACGTTCACCTGGACTAAATTCGGTGTGCCTCAAACACCTAACAGTGTTACTAACGATACCTTCAGCTACATCCCAATACATGGCGATGTGATCGCAGTTACCATGCTTACATCAGGTGTATGCGCTACGTCAGGTTCAGTGACAGACTCTGTAACTATAAATGTTGACTCTAACAAGTCTCCTTCTATAGTTATCAGCAAATCTCTCGCAGGCAATACACTTGATTACCTGGGTGAAGTAGTTACCTTCTACTCCGTGACCTATTATGGTGGCCCCGTGGCTGGCTACCAATGGTTCGTAAATGGTGATACCGTTAAGGGTGCAACATCATCTTCATACGCTGCCACTATATATGGTACAGAAACAGTGTACTGCGAAGTCACTGCCTCACCATGGCTTTGTCGTACCAGCCCGATCTCGGCACAAAGCCAGCCGATAACGATCAGCGACTATCTGAACGTTAACCAGGTATCTTCAGGCAATATGCTGTCACTGTTCCCTAACCCGAACAACGGCGTACTGACACTAAGCGGCACAGTAGACATGAACACTACCAGCGACCTGAGCCTGGAAGTAACAGACATGCTGGGCCAGGTAGTTTATCGTGGTACTGCAACACCGGTGAAAGGTGCTGTGAAAACGCAGATAAACCTCGGCAATACTATAGCTGATGGTACTTACCTGCTGCATGTGAATTCAGCATCTGGCAACCAGGTGTTCCACTTCGTTGTCAACAAGCAATAATCTGATTTGATCTTCTGAACCGGCTGCCTCTTCAATGAGGCAGCCGGTTTTATTTGGGGGCTACTCCTCAATAAAACATCCCCTGCTTATAAGGCAGGGGATGATATATTTATGATCTCAATGATGACTATTAACTATGCACCATGTGCCGCTCTTTCTGGCGTTTCACCTGGCTTACCAGTGAATCGAATGCGGTATTGAATGACTCCTCGAAGTTCTTACTCTGGTGCTTCACAAAATAAGAGTGCCCTGGCACATACACCTTTATCTCCGCTACCTTATCCCTTACCTGGTGCGACATATTGTCGAGCTTGAGGTAGACGTCGGCGCCAATGATCTTGTCATGAAACGTCTTCAGTTTGTCGATCTTGGCATTTACATGCTCTATCAGTTTACTGTCTGCATCAAAATGCACGGTCTGGATCTGCACATTCATAGTATTACTATTTAATGCCCGCCCGGATGAAATCCGTTAGGACGTGGTTAAAAATGAGTCACCCTCTCGGATGGCTTTGCTTGTGAATCTCTTTTAGCTTATCAATGTTGTTATGCGTATACACCTGTGTAGCGGCCAGGCTGCTATGGCCCAGCAGGTCTTTGATGGCCTGTATGTTGGCGCCGTTATTGAGCAGGTGTGTGGCAAATGTATGGCGCAGCACATGCGGACTCTTCTTGCTGAGAGTAGTAGTGGCGCCAAGGTACTTAGTTACTACCCGGTAGATGTATCCTGCATAGAGTGGTTTTCCATTTTCAGTGTTAAGTAAATATACGTCGTTATAAACTTCTTGCTGGCGCTTGTCCTGCATATAGTCGCGGAGGGTATCTAAGAGAGCGGCACTAACGGGTACCAGGCGCTCCTTATTGCCCTTGCCCAGTATACGCACCTGGTTCAGGCTCCATTCTATGTCCGCCTCCTTGAGCTGTACCAGCTCGTTGCGACGCATGCCGGTGGCGTAGAGCAGCTCACATATCAGCCGCTCAGTGGCGCCCCTGAAGCCCTCACCGAATTGCAGCTCTTCCAGCAGCACGGTGGTCTCAGATTCCTTGAGGTATACGGGCAGGCGCTCTGGTAGGCGCTGGGCGTGAAGCTGGCGTACCGGGTTCTTATCGGCATAGCCATGCTTCATGAGGTACTTATAATAGGTATTGAGACTGGATATCTTGCGGTTGATGGTGCGGGCCGTCTGCTTGGCAGTCTTCAGCTCTGCGAGCCAGCCACGGATATGGAAGTGGCCTATGGCGCCAAGTTCCTGGAAATTGTATTCTTTAAGGAGGTAATCGCGGAAGCGCTCAAGGTCTTTCTGGTATGCTACCAGTGTATGGGTAGCGTATCGCTTCTCAAATCTAAGGTATTGGATATAATCTGTTAGCCTTTCGTCAAACATAGTAAAACCCGCTATAGTAAATGTACGAATTTAAAATAGCGGGTACAAATATGTTTTCACATAACGTGTAATATGTTATGTTAATGACTTCTTATGGCCTATGCGTCAAGCTCACCATTAGCCATCTGCTGCTTGTATACAGCCTTCAGTATTTCTGTACGGCGGCGTATAGATGGTTTGGTAAATGACTGGCGGTCGCGGAGCTGTGTGAGGACACGTGATTTCTCGTATTTCTTCTTATACTTCTTGAGCGCCTTGTCAATGTTTTCGCAATCTTTTGAATCGATGATCAGCATATTGAATATCCCTTTTGGTCTTTGGGGAGTGCAAAGGTAATGATAAATGTGGAATGAACAAAATAAAACACCATTTTTTGAGACCGAATTTCAGACTGCAAATAAAGGCCGCGAAGCCAGGGTGAGCAAACTCCTTAACCCGTATATCCTGCGGTGCGGTCCGGCCTTGCGCGACCAACATCACCCTGACTTATCAAAAAAAAGCTACGCCTTTTTGATAAGTCGTCCCTCTTCGAAATTGAAGAGGGAAGTTAAAAGCGACCTATTTCCTTGCGGAAATAACGACTGCCGGCGCTATCAGTTTGTACAGATTCTTTTTTCAGCGTTCAATTTCTGATTATTGCACACTCTGCTATTGATAATCAATCATTTTGTGTGCAATTTCCCGTTTCAACAGACGGAAAAGTGTACCTACCTACGCAAAAAAGCTACGGCAGGCAGGCAAAAACTGAACAAAAACTGAACACTTTCTGGCTGCTCCACGGGTTTGTCCGGGGTTTTGTATACAGTTGCGGAATTGTACAGATTCTTTTTTCGGTGTTCAATTCAGGATTATTGCACACTTTGCTATTGATAATCAATTGGTTTGT
>Ga0206949_1237_pt1 | contig 16936 bp, 12 predicted proteins | sample Alteio_BWOrgHeat_40_FD_153240 | JGI IMG/M metagenome (GOLD analysis project Ga0206949, IMG submission 153240) | Enriched cells from forest soil in Barre Woods Harvard Forest LTER site, Petersham, Massachusetts, United States -... | ecosystem: Environmental > Terrestrial > Soil > Temperate forest >...
AATGTAGGCCTTAACACGCCAGGTTAATGGTAAGGAGCAGCGCATATTTATTAGCAGCGATGCTGACTGGTTAAGTAATTCAGAGCTAGGAAGATCCCATATAAGCAATTTTCATTTCAGCACAGCTTTGTTTAGTTGGTTGGATTATGGCCAATATCCTGTTGATGCCTCACGCCCGGATGCTAAAGATAACCGGGTAACAGTCAGTACAGATTATGTGTCTTTTTTAAAGATCGCTTATGTGTACATATTGCCCGGTTTGGTATTGATCTTCGCCGCCATCTTTTTGATCCGCCGTAAAAGAAAATAGTATGTTATTTACGACCGACAAGCAAACGCAGGAAGATCTGAATATTTTCGGTAAACAGGGAACGGACTCGATCCTTTCCCTGTTCGACCGGACATCAACGCTGCATGGCTCAAAACTATTGGAAGAGATGTTCAGTTACCCCTTATCTGATGCGGGAGCGATCAATAAGCGGAGTGCCGAGATCAGCTATCTAAAAGCTGTAAAGGCCACCTTCCCGTTCAGCGCCGAATTGTTTGATGGTGCAGAACGATACCTGGAAAACACCGATGAAAGAACCAGACTTCCAGCTAAAAAGCCCTCGCTGGAAAAAAAGCTATCTGGCCTGTTAGCTGCTAATCCCGACCAACAGATGATAGCAGATGGAATAACCGCGCTGATCGGGATCACGCAGCAACTGGACAGCTTATTGAAAAACATGCTTTTTTTAGCAGGAAGCCCATTAAAGAATGACCCGGAAACGCAGGCTGTCCACACGCTTTTAATCGCCGAGCCGTTTAGTCTCCTATCGTATGAAAATCCGAAAAATAAGCTTACCTATGAAAAGTTGGTAGCATATGATATGTTGCTGCGGTTCCGTTACCGCGACACGGTAAAACGGGTACTGCGTTATATCTACCAGTTAGATGTTTATATGGCGGTAGCCAAAGTAGCAGGGGAGCGTAACTTTACATTTCCGAAAGCGTTGCCTAAAGATGAACATATTATCAATATAGAAGGGATTTATCATCCCCAGTTAAATAAAGCGGTAGCCAATAACTTAACCATAACGCCGGGCAGCAATATCGTGTTTTTAACCGGCGCCAACATGGCGGGCAAATCAACGTTCATGAAGTCGCTGGGGATTGCCATGTATTTAGCGCATATGGGTTTCCCTATAGCAGCAGAAGAGATGGAGTTTTCGGTACTCGACGGCATTTACACTACCATCAACCTGGCTGATAATTTGAACATTGGCGCTAGTCACTTTTATGCGGAAGTGCTTCGGATAAAAAAAGTAGCCAAAGAACTGAGTACCGGGAAGAACATCTTCGTAATATTTGATGAGCTTTTCAGAGGTACTAATGTAAAAGATGCCTATGAAGCTACCATTGCCATTACCTCGGCTTTTGCTAAAAAGCGCAACAGCGTATTTGTGATCTCAACACATATAATTGAAGCAGGGGAGGTGCTAAAACAACACGACAACATCAGCTTTAAATATCTCCCTACCCGGATGAATGGCACCACCCCTGAATATACGTACACGCTGGAAACCGGTATAACTAATGACCGGCACGGTATGATCATCATCAACAATGAGGGGATACTTGAGCTATTGAATAAAAGAAAGGAAGGTGCAATCGTATGAGTTTTATAGCAGATAAACAAACGCTGGAAGATCTGAATATGTTGGGCAAATATAAACAGCAATCTATTTTCAGCCTGTTCAATAAAGTAATAACAACAGGAGCAGAAAAGTTGCTCGAAAATATGTTTAAGAACCCATTGGATGATCCTGAAATAATTAACAGGCGCAGCGCTATCTTCCAATACTTTCAGGGCAAACGTCTGTCCTTTCCGTTCAGTAACGAACAGTTTAGTGCAGTAGAGAATTATCTTAATGGCTTGAGTGGTACAAATTACCTGTCATCATTGTTGTATTTGGGGCGGAAAAAACTATTAGGTGTTTTGATACGTGATGAGGAATATGGGAAGGTCCAGTATGGCTTGGATCAAACCGTAGCGCTGTTAAACAGCTGCAAAATATTCATAGATCAATTAGAGGAAGCACAACAGCATCATCACCCATTTTACGATGAGATACTCACAGCAAAAAATATACTAAATGATCAGAAACTGGAATGGTTGACGGAAGAACAAGCCAGCATGGTTCCATATACCCTGCTGAAAACGGCAAGGTACGATCACCTGTTAAGGCTTACCATGAAGGCAGAGTTAACAATGGTGATGGAGATATTTTACCAGATAGACTTATTTATTGCCATAGCCAGTCTGGCGCAAACGAAAGGATATAGTTATGCTAGGGCCCTGTCAAAGGATATCAATGTGCTAACAGCAACTGCATTAAAACACCCGGCGATAGAAAAAGCAGTGGCTAACCCTGTGTCCTTTCACCAGGGAAGTAATATGATCTTTTTAACCGGAGCCAATATGGCGGGTAAGTCAACATTTATGAAAGCCTTTAGTGTTAATATTTACCTGGCCCACATGGGCTTTCCGGTAGCGGCGGAGGAGATGGCATTTTCGGTAAAAGCCGGTATATATAGTTCCATTAATGTACCGGATAACCTGGATATGGGTTACAGTCATTTTTATGCGGAAGTATTAAGGGTTAAAAAAGTAGCCGAAGAAGTAAGCGATGGTAAAGACCTGGTAATCATATTCGATGAATTGTTCAAAGGTACCAACGTAAAGGATGCTTACGATGCCACACTGGCGGTAACAGCAGCTTTTAGTGAATACCGGAATTGCCTTTTTATTATTTCTACGCACATTATTGAAGCAGGAGAAGTTTTGCAGCAGCAAAAAAACATTCAACCACTATACCTGCCCACTATTATGAACGGCACTGTCCCCACTTATACTTACCGGTTACAACCGGGAATTTCCAGCGACCGCCATGGCATGATGATCATTGAAAATGAAGGGATATTGGAAATGCTGGAGGGATAGGGATTAAAAGTATCATTAGAAAACAAACACAATACATCTATTCAAAAAAATATTAAGCAACACATAAAAACAATTAAAAAAATGAAAAGAATACTATTTATGGCATTGTGCTTTATACCAGCCACATTATTTGCCCAGGAAAGTACCAACTCTTTTGTATTAAATGCCAAAGTTGGCCAGGAAAGCGCACCCACTAAAGCTTATTTACTTTATAACTCGGGAGGCGTGGTTGTAAAGGATTCGGCAGTAGTGGATAAGGGTGTATTCCAACTAAAAGGAACATTAACCAGCAGCCCTGTTCAGGCGCAACTAATATTGGATCATAAAGGCGCAGGGTTGATGCACCTTGGCAAAGATCCCGATGGGATTATCGTTTTTCTTGAAAAAGGCGTTATTACCCTGTCAGCAAAAGATTCCGTTAAGAACGGGTTGATCACCGGCTCAAAGATAAATGATGATTTCGCTAAATATAAGGCCTCAACAGCTGGTCCTGATAAAGAGATGAAAGAAATCCAAATGGATTATAATGCAGCTTCTGCTGAGCAAAAAGACGAACAGAGTTTTAAGGATCTGTTTCAAGCCAAACTTAGCAAGGTGCAGGATGAAAAAAAAGCACTTACGCTACAATTTATTAAGCAAAATCCGGATTCATACATTAGCTTAATTGCTTTATCAAAAACGGCAGGCCCTGATTTGGATATCGCGGTTATTGAACCATTGTATAAAGGCTTATCCGCAGGGCTGCGTAATTCACCCACCGGACTTGCTTTAGCCAAAAAAATAGATGCTGCCAAGTCTACCTCAATTGGTGCAATTGCACCAGATTTTACCCAAAACGATGTAAATGATAAGCCGGTTAGTTTAAAGCAGTTTAGGGGTAAGTACGTTTTACTTGATTTCTGGGCATCCTGGTGCGGCCCTTGCCGCGGTGAGAACCCCAATGTAGTAAAAGCTTACCAGCAATATAAAAATAAGAATTTTACGATTTTAAGTGTTTCACTGGACCAACCGGGTAAAAAGGACGCTTGGCTTGCTGCCATTAAGGCTGATGGCCTGGAATGGACACAAGTTTCCGACCTGCAATTTTGGGATAACGCAGTTGCTAAACAATATGGGGTAACCTCCATACCACAAAACTTTTTAATTGATCCGACGGGAAAAATCATAGCTAAAAACCTCCGCGGTGATGACCTGAATAAGCAACTGGCCATATTATTTAATAAGTAGCACTCATTAGGCCCTAATACCTGTCATAGAACTCGGCAAACGCGATTTGCTCACCTGTCGTATTTGCAGCAGTAATTCATTATCGGTTTTTTTAATTAGGGCATTCTTTTGGGGTAATAACAAATTTATTATTAATGAACTGTTTATCAAAGCTTCCATAGGCAAATGCGAAACAAAAACGCTCTTTCTAATCTGTCGGCAAGGTTAATAGTAACGAATTTTAAAAAAGATATTCCTGAGGCCCTAATGTTACAACAATTGCTTAATTGTTAGCATCATATTGATGATAGGGTGCGTAAATCTCTCAAAAAAGAGTTCGATATTCTTCCCCTACGGGCTACTAAAAAACGCAGAATCTCTCATAGAAACTGCGTTTTTTTATTTAAAGGGGAAATTATAGGGTAAATTAAGCTTTCCCCTTGGTTGAGTGGATATTCCGGGCGGCTTGACCACATCGTTCCGGAATATGAAAACTATCATTCCGAAACCCTCTGATCGTGCTATACTCTTACGTGCAGGATCAATTTAGTGATACATTTCACACAAATACATGAACTTGAAGCACGGAACTACGTGGTCAAGGCCCGGAATATCCAATAAATCTATCTGATTGTTCCACCAAAAAACGGTTCATCACCTAATAATCAACCTGGCCGATTTCTAATTTGTCTATTTTCCCATCATCGTTGATGTGGAACTTGAAGTAAGTTTTAAAATCGCCCCAGGTATCACTGTGAAAATGTCCAAAGATGCTTGTACCATTGTCTTCTACTTTATCAATGCTTGTGAAATGCTCGTGCCCGATGGCTTCGGTAGAGAATTTTATAAAATCCCTGGGATGCCCGTCGTCAAAAAGTTTGGCTTCTGGTGTAAAATAAGATAACCATAGTTCCGAATTATCTTTTTGCCAGGCCTCCAAAGCCGCGTGAACAACGGCGTTTTTCAATTTATTTGTATTCATTACTGTTAACGATTGATGTTTATGCTCTTTGTAAAATTGCCAGCAATCAGTTAAACTGCAAGCGAGCAATATAGATGTTATAAAGTTTGCAGCTTTCATCTTTTAATTAGTCGCGGCGCCATTTACCAGTAAATGCTGGCCACTCACGAAAGAAGACATGTTGCTTGCAAAGAATTCGGCAGCGTTTGCCACATCTTCCACTTCTGCCAAACGCCCCATCGGGCAGCTGTCCAATAATTGTTTTCTTAATGCAGGATAGCTGCCTTCTTCTGCAAAGATGCCGGAATGATCTACTGCAAAGGGAATAATTGAATTAACCGTTACGCCCTTGTGCCCGATTTCTTTAGCAAGAATATCGACAAGATAGCGGGGCGTAGTTTTACTGCCGCCATATACCGCCATGCCCGCTACAGGGAATGAAGTTGTGGAAGAAGCAATGTAAATAATACGGCCGTTATCTTCTATGTTTTTGGCTGCCTGCTGCATAGTAAAGTAGGCGCCTTTGGTATTGATGGAAAACAGGCGGTCAAATTGCTCTTCGGTAAAGGCGGTTACCGGTGTTTCCACCATTTCGATACCGGCATTGGCAACTACGATGTCGATCTTTCCAAAAGCATTTTTTGCTTCGGTAAATAATCTTTCAATATCTGCCACTTTACTTACATCGGCCTGTACGGAGATTACTTTTACACCCATTGCTTTGATGTTGCTTTCCACTTCTTCGGCAGATGCTTTGTCGCGGGAATAATTGATAACGATGTTTGCGCCCATGGCGGCATAACGTTCGGCTATTGCTTTGCCTAAGCCTCTTGCTGAGCCTGTTATCAAGGCTACTTTGTTTTTTAAACTGTTCATGATTTTTTTATTTTAATGATTAAGCCATTCCACCATTTACACCTATGTTCTGTGCAGAGATCCATTTGGCCTCGTCGCTTGCCAGGAATACTACAACCTTTGCAATATCTTCAGGTTCGCCAATGCGGTTGAAAGCTGATAAGGATTCCAGGCGGTCAATTACTTCTTTTGGCTTGCCGGTGGTAAATAATTCAGTATTTGTAGGGCCCGGGGAAACAGAGTTGACGTTAATGCCCCGGCTGCCTACTTCTTTAGCAAACACACGGGTTAGTTGTTCTACCGCTGCTTTGGTAGCCACATATGTTGCGTAAGTTGGCAACATAATACGGTTAACTGAAGTAGAAAAGTTAATAATGGTTCCATTGTCTGCTAATTTGGTTGCAGCTTCTCTTAAGGTGTTGAACGTACCTTTCACATTCACATCAAATTGGCGGGTAAAATCTTCGTCGGTTGTATCCTTCACCAGTTTGGTGATCATAATACCCGCATTATTGACCAGGACATCAACTTTGCCATAATGTGCAATGGCAGCGTCAAACAAATTTTTTACTTCTTCAGCTTTGCTAACATCAGCCTGAATAGCAAAGGCGTCGCCGCCCAAATTTTTAATTTCACTTACTACCTGCTCTGCGGCGTCTTTCCCACCAGCGAAGTTAACTATTACTTTTGCACCTGCAGCAGCAAGGTGACGGGCGATCGTAGCACCGATGCCTCTTGAGGCCCCGGTTACAAGTACTACTTTTTCTTTTAGATTGTTCATAATGCTTTGTTTTAAATTAACAGTACAAAGTTGGCTTATGAACAGCCCGCAAAACGTACAAGGATTACTGCAATAGTTGCAAATTCCTAAGATTCGTTATTTAAAGTATTGCTTCCGGTATTCAACCGGGCTGAGAGAGGTATGCTTTTTGAAATAATTACTAAAGTGCGGAGCCTCCAGGAAACCGAGTCTGTCAGCAATTTCTTTAATGCTCAGCGCCGTATCCTGCAGTAAAACTTTAGCTTCGGCTGTGGTTTTGTCAGCGATCCAGGTACTGATGGGTTTCCCTGTTTTGCTTGTAATGACATTTGAAAGGTAATTAACGCTGAGGAACTGCATGTCGGCATAATCCTGTACCCGCAGGGGCTTATCTGCTTTACCGCTCGCCAATTCTCTGAAATGATCTTCCAGGCTGCGCTTAAATGTTTTAACGATTTGTGAGCTGCGGTTGCCTTCGTAGATGGGGTTATAGTCCTGAAAGAAGTATTCTTTTATTTTCAGGAGCATGGCGACCATAAGGCTACCGATCAGTTGGTTTTTGTAAGGAGAATCGCCGATGTGCTCCCTGTAAATATGTTGGTAAAGCTGTTCTATAATTTGAAACTGCCCGGCTTGCAGCACCCGTGGCTGAACAGTTTCGGTTAACAGAAATGAGAATTCACGGTAGATATCCGAATGGACATGCTCTTTTAAGTAAGACTCGTTAAAAGTAACCAGGCAGGCATCGGTGATCTTGTGCCATTCAAATATCCTGTAATTCCCGGGGTTCGTAAAATATACCGTTCCCGGTTCTATATTAAAACTAAGATCATCAATTGTATATTTTCCGAACGCATCCCTGACAAACAGAAAACTAAAATAATTGGGGCGAAAAGGAACCGAAGTAAAAGGAAGCGCTTTAAAAGTATCCTGGAGATGATGGATGGTAAAGCCTGATACGCCACCCACCAGTTCAAGTGGGAGCCCCATGACCTCATAAAGGTCATGCAAGTTTTTAACAGCAATATCTTTTGATAACATGTTCCGAATTTAAAAAAAATCATGCTGGTTTTGTGTGGTTTTGCTCCTTTATAAAGGATGCCCAAAAATCATATGCTCCCGAGATGACCATACCCTCTACGGGCTATTGAAGTAAAAACAAACCACTAACAATTTGATTGTTAGTGGTTTGTTTTTTTCGACTATGATGACTAGTCCCGACTGAAAAAGAAAATTACTTTGCCTTAGAAAATATTTGATCAACCGTATATCATTAATTTTTGCTCATATCCCAGATCTTCAAACTTTTCAGCGTTGCCGCTCCATCAGCAAATACCGACATGCCCGTTGCATCTGCATCAGGATATATCATGGTCGAGATAACTTTTTCACCCCCATTACCAATTACTTCAAGCGACGACCTATCAAGCAGCACCTGGATCTTTACCACCCCGTTAACCGGTTTCATTGGTGCTGATAAGACCAGGTTGTCGGCTGGTTTGTGTTCTTTCTCAGCCTGCGAGCAATCGATATACAGCTCTTGTTTTTCGGCATCGTAACCTACTCTCACTTTTTTTATTACATTTCCTTTCGCATCTTTCTTTTCAACTATATCGAAGCCTGCGTTTTTCGATTTGTTTAGCTTGAATTCTGCATCCAACCAATTCGCATTATTTTTAAAGCGGCCATCTTTGGTTAGAGAGATAGCTTTGTTATCAATATTTACATCCTTCTCTGAAAGCATATACTTACCTGCCACTTTTGGCAAACTCTTGCTGATTATGGTTGATGGCGGTTGGAAAAGCCGGATACCACCCGGTGTGGTTTTAAACGAGAGATCCCTTGGGATAGCCATCTGCCCTTTCCATGGGGAAGTTTCGACCCGGCCGTTTTGCATCCACCCTAACCATATTTTCCTATTGCCCGGTGCATTGCGCCAGGCTATTGCCGCATAAAATGCATCCCCATAATCAACGGTCAATATTTTATCACCAGGATTATCATTTTTAAAGCTGGTGCCATCAAAATCTCCAACAAAATATTGAATTAATGGCCCGTGCCCCCCACCCGAAGAAACAAACAATACCCATTTTATCTTAGCAGGATTATTATCAACTACCAATGGTAACATGGAAGGGCATTCCCAACCGTTCTTTGTGAAACCAGCCGGGCCAAAATCGCTCAATTTTGTCCACTCTTTCAAATTCTTTGATCCGTATATCCGCACCATGTGCTCGTTAACCATGGAGACAGTCATTATCCATTGTTTAGTTGGCTCATACCAAAACACATTGGGGTCGCGGAAATCACTTTTATTAAGGTCGATAATGGGATTCTTCGCATACTGCTTAAAAGTTAGCCCGCCATCGTTACTGTAAGCCACAAATTGCGATTCCTTGTGCTGCTTTGGCATATCAGCCGTATAAATAGCAACGAGGGGCGCTTTGCCATTTATACCAAATCCGCTGCTGTTATTTTTATCTAATACCGCGCAACCCGAAAATATGGAGGTAACAGTATCTTTTGTAACCACCTCGGGTATAGCTAAAGGCAGATTATGCCAATGTACCAGGTCCTTGCTTGTTGTATGGCCCCAACTCATGTGCCCCCACTTATTTTCAAAAGGGTTATGCTGATAATACAGTTGAAATTCGCCGTTTAAATATATCAGCCCATTCGGGTCATTCGTCCAGTTAGTTGGCGGCGAAAAATGATATACCGGTCTCCATTGAGGAGTAGGCGTTGGGGCTTGTTGCGCAAATGACCTTGTTATAATTAAAACAACAAGAATGAGGGTTATTCTTACTTTTATCATCTTTTTTAGGTTAAGAGTAAAAAGCGAACTGCCCACATAGGGCAATTCGCTAAACTAATCAAATTATAATTACCAACCCGGGTTTTGTTTATACAGGCCCTTGCTAAAGTTTATCTGGTTCTGCGATATCGGCAAATACTCATCACGGTTTTTTGTAAAGTGGGCCCCTGCCAAATGCGGTGTCCGCGTTGTTTCAACCGCAAAATAGCTATTCAGGTAATCGGCAGCTATCCCCCAGCGTACCAGGTCAAAAAAGCGGTATCCCTCCATGGCAAATTCCAGTCTTCTTTCAAACATCAAAGCTTGCCAGGCATAGTCGTTTGTCCATGTACAATTTACGCCTGGTTTATAAATATCCATGTGATAATTTGATGTTGACGTGCCATCAGCCTGCTTTAATAAAGCGGTACTGTTCATGGCACGTTGGCGTACCATGTTAATCAATGGCAATGCATCGCTTTCCTGTCCCATTTTTATCAAGGCTTCCGCCTTCATTAATAATACATCGGCATAGCGGATGATCTCCCAATCCTTAGAACTTGACATAAACGGCGGGAATCTTGTGAATGAAGGATCGGTATAAGCAACAGTTTCCTTAACGCTCAATAAAGGGCCATAAGTTTGCGGGGCACGCGCCCATGATGCATCATAAACCAGGGCCGTTTGATATTTATAAGGATGGCCCGGAATCGCAGCAGTATGATCAAGGCGCGGGTCAAAGGTTTCAGATTTATAATCGCCTGTTGGTACAACATCGGTATTATTAAAAGTGCTGAACTCAGGCAGGCCATTGATATCTGTTTTAAATGCATTTACCAGGTTATCGCTCGGCACATGGAATCCACAGCACCCATATTGAGAGTTCATGGGGTAATCAAGGCAATGGCCAAAATCAACCCGGCCAAGCGGTGTTCCGTCATTTTTAGAATATTGAATGGAAAAAACAGATTCGGGCGAGTTACCATCCTGTGGCAAAAAGTTATCGGCAAAATCAGCATCAAGACTGTATTTTCCTGAACTGATCACGCTGTCACAATAACTGTTCACCTCGGTAAGCTTTGTTTGATCAATACCAGTTACGTTGTTATTATCATCTTGCGTATAAGCCTGGTATAACAATGTTTTAGCCAGGTAAGCTTGCGCGGCGCCCTTGGTGGCACGGCCAACCTGCGATTGCGTTACCGGTAAATTTGCCGAAGCGAAGCGAAAGTCGTTAGCTATGTTTGTCCATAACTGGTCGCTGGTTAAGGCCACGTTTGAGATGGCGCCATAAGTGGCGGCCGATTTCTGAATAGTTTCATCTATCCAGGGAATATGATTAAACAACACTTTCAACAGGAAATAAAAATGCCCCCTTAAGAATCTAAGCTCCGCTTCCCGTTCGGTTTTTTGCGGATAAGCAGCTACATCCTGCGCTTCAACCAATTGAAGTGCGGTATTTGCCCTCGCAACACCAACATACAACTGGTAAAACACCGCATCCGATGATCCATTAGTTACCACGTTTGTTGAAAACGTTTCGTATTCATTAAATTCAACAACATCACCTGAACCGCCGCCGCCTTTATACGCGTCGCCGCTGCGGATACTGCCAAATGCCCACATACTGCTGAAAGGATAAGTATAATGGTCGTTACCCAAATACGAGTAAGCGGCTGTAACCATTGCATCGGTATTCGCCGGTGATGACAGATCAGCCTGCGAAATTACACCTTGCGGCGTTTCATCCAGGTATTTTTTACAGGACGCAGCCATTATACAAATAATAAATGCTGCTATATATTTTATATTTTTCATGTTATTTTTTTTGATTAGTAAGAAAAATTAACACCAATAGTTGTTATTACCGGTATAGGATATGCGTTTGACGGATCTTCAGGATCGGGCCCTGTGAACGATGAGCTTTTAAACCTGAGTAAGTTACTTGCCTGTACATATATGGTAGCACGCTGGAACTTTACATTTTTAACCAGGTTCCTGAGGTTATAAGCGAACTGGATATTCCTGAGTTTTAAATATGACCCGCTTTCTAAAAAGTAGCTGGAATATCTGCCTTCATTATTAGCATCAACTAATGTTAACGCCGGTATCTTTGACGTAGGATTTTGTGGTGTCCATGCCTGCAATGTCCTGGTGCCCCAATTCGAGCCGGTAGCAAGTGAGGTAAAATCGGTTAAATATTTGTAACTGTTGTAAACCAAACCACCCTGAACACCCTGGAAAAAGAAGGTTAATGAAAAGTCCTTATAATTTATTTCTGTATTTAAACCATAGGTGAAATTAGGGTCGGAAGTGCCCAAAAATTTCTGGTCATTCTGGTCAATAACACCATCATTATTCAGGTCTTCGTACCTGATACGCCCCAGCCCTTTTCCGGGCTGTGCTGCTGAATTTGTTACTTCAGCTTGCGAGGTAAATATCCCCTGTACCACATAGCCATATTCGGAATTTATAGAGCGGCCTAATATAGTTTGGGTAGTCCCATTGCCCGGGTAACCGTTGAGTGCATCAGATGGTATATAAGTAACTTTGTTGCGGTATGAAGTAATGTTACCCGTTACATCAAATGATAAGTCGTTTGATATTTTTCCATTGTATGCGATCAATGCCTCTATACCCCTGTTAACCATCGAAGCCCCGTTTAAAGTTTCATTGCCACCTTCGCCTAATACAGCTAAATATGGCGGTGTTATTAAAATATTGGTGGTGTTTTTATAAAACGCGTCAATGGAACCGGTTAATTTGTTATTAAATAATCCGAAATCAACACCCAGGTTTGATTGCGTTGTAGTTTCCCATTTTAATTTGGGATTTCCGGTTTGTGTAGAGGTAAAACCTGATGGCAATGTACCCGAACCTGTACCATTAATATCATAGGCACTTCCGCTGTCGCCATTAAATGGCGCCGCATTACCGTATATCGATTGATAAAGGGAATAGGTAGGATAATAGCTTGTAGGACCCGAAATGTACTGGTTACCGGTTTGCCCCCAGCCATAGCGAAGTTTCAGGTCGGAAACAGCGGGTACATTATCTTTAATAAAGTCTTCTTCACTAAGCCTCCACCCTACCGATGCTGCCGGGAATACTGCATACCGGTTATCGGCACCAAACCTTGATGATCCGTCGCGCCTTGCTGTTAAGGCCAGCAGGTATTTGTCGTCATAACTGTAATGGGCCTGTGCAAAGTAGGATAATAAAGCGTCGCCCGTACCGGCACCATTAGCCAGTACATTGCTCGTGCCTTCCGTAAGATAGGCATAATTTATATCGGCTAATGCCAGGCCTTGCGCAGATGCATTAAAATTCTGGTTCTTGTTTTTAATGTTCTCCTCACCTAACAAAAAGTCTAACTTGTTTTTCTTACCGAGAAGAAGATTATAAGTTAACTGATTTTGCCAGGTTTCCGATACTTCATAATCTGTAGACTGGCCAACAATGGTTCTTGGGTCGGATAAGAAACCGGCTGTGTAAGGTATTTGCAGCGACCTAAAATAATTCCCCGCAAAATCGGCAGCATACGTGGTTTTAAAGTGGAGGTTGGGCAATATGGCCAGGTCCAAATAAGCGTTGCCAAATACTCTTCCAAAAGCATTAACATTTTGTTTGTTGTCCTCTATTAACCTATATGGGTTATCACGGTCGTCCATACCGGCAACAGGGCCGCCCCAGCCTACACCATCAACTGTGTGAACCGGAATGATCGGATTTTCGACCTGCGAGAGGTTAGTAATTGCCGCAGTTGGCAATATAGGGTCTTTCATATAAGTGGCCGAAAGTGTTTCTCCTATTTTAAGCCTTCCATTAAATAAATTATAATCAGTGTTATACCTGGCCGTATACTTAGTATCGCCGGTTTCTTTTATTATACCCTTATCATCATAATAGCCTACAGAGAACAAGGAATGCCCCTTATCCGACCCATTTGATATGGTTAAAGTGTATTGCTGTAGTACCGATGTTTGCGATATTTGGTTAAACCAGTTGGTATTTGCGGCTTTTTCGGTATGGGCAGCATCAATAAATTCAGGAATGATCACGCTGTTTAAAACCGGGTTGGTATAATCATGGTTCCAGTTATAAGTATAAATACCATTACTTACCGAGGGGTCGATAGGGTTGGCAGCGTTAAGCCCGAATTCATCATCGTTTACTTGTGCTTGCCAGTAAGCCTGGCCATGCTGCTGGGTATTAAGCGTGCTGAGTTTACTGTTGTAATACTGCAATGAGGTAGATGCATCGAGATCAATTCGTGTAGCGCCATTTTTTCCTTTTTTTGTGGTAACAATTATCACACCAGCGGCAGCCCTCGAACCATAAATAGTAGCTGCGGAGGCATCTTTTAAAACCTGGATCGATTCAATATCCTGCTGGTTAATTTCCTGCAAACCCCGCTGCGATGGTATACCGTCAATAACATACAACGGATCATTGTCATTAAGCGTTGTTGTTCCGCGCAACCGTACAGTAACAGCGCCGTTTGGCGATCCATCGGCAAAAATTGTCAACCCCGGTACCCTGCCCTCTAACGCTTTCATGGGGTTACCTTCCGGGATGTTTTTTATATCATTTACATTAACTACTGTAACGGCGCCGGTAAGGTCCTTCTTTCGTTCAGAAGTATAACCGGTTACCACCACCTCGTTTAACGAAGTGCTCTCGGTTTCTAATTGAACTCTTAACTGCGTTGTTGCAGGTTTTACGGCAACAGTATAAGTTTTAGCACCTACAAAACTTATCCGTATGGTTTGCCCGTTTGCCGCTGAAATGCTGAAATGCCCTTTAGCATCCGTAGTTACCGCAAATTGCGTTTCAGCAACCGCTACCGTAGCCCCGGCAACCGGGCTATTTGTATTGTCAGTAACGGTACCCGTAATCACCCGGGATTGTGCATACGCTCCGCTTGCCCACAGTGCAAGCAAGGAACAAATTAGTAGTATTTTTCTCATTTAATAAAGGTTAATTGGTTCATAAACAAATTGTTGGTTAATTTATATCTATTGGTTTTTTAGGTATTGAAAATCTTATCCCTGAAATCACGATAATCTTTTAATTGATAGTCGGGGCAGCCTCCTTTCTTCGTCGCAATAAATCCGCCCATCGCTATCGCGTTCTTTAATATTACTTGTGGCTCCTCCTGCATATAATGGCCCGCTAAAAAAGCAGCTAAAAACGAGTCGCCGCTGCCTATGGTATCAACAACTTTTACTTCGCTGCCCCAGGCATGGTAAGCTTTGTCATTTATATAATATGATGCGCCAAACTCGCCCTTGGTTATAATTACTTCGGGTATGTTGAATCTATCCTGTATAAATTTTACCTGTGCAGCTTCGCTGTACGATGGGCTTCCGAAAAGGAATTGTGTCATTTCCAGTTCGGCCTGGTTAAATTTCACTATGTCGGCCTTGGTTAAAAGATCACCCAACAAGTCTTTCCCTATGTGGGGCGGGCGCATATTTATGTCGAATACTTTTATTACGTCACTCTCCAGTATCTCCGAAAGTGTTTTCCTTGAGGGTTCATTCCTTGATGAAAGGCTGCCATATACAAAATAAGTTGATAGCACAAGTTGCCTCGCTATATTGTCAGAATAACTAATAAAATCCCACGCGACAGGGAAAACGATATCATACGATACTTCATTACCGTTATTCATTTTAGCAATAACCTGGCTTGTAGGATACTCTTTATCTTTTTGTAGCAAATGCCTTCTTATGCCCCACTTGTCCAGCAACTTCTCCAGTTTACGGCCATTATCATCATCCCCAACTTTGCTCACCAGGCTGGTAGCTACACCCATTTTATTCAAATGGTAAGCCACATTAAGTGGTGCGCCGCCCGGCTGCGGGCCATCGGGCAAAACATCCCATAGTATTTCGCCATAGCAAATTGCAGGGGTAGTATTGTTGTCCGTTGTCATCATATCGTTCATGGTTAATGTACCGTTACTACTTTAGCCTCTATTTGTTCAAGCGATGTACCTTTGGTTTCGGGCATAAAAAACCACACGAAGATGAGTTGCAGTACCATCATACAACCAAAGAATGAAAATGTGATTGCCCCCCCGAGCGATTCAGCCAGGTATGGAAAACTAAATGCGATGATAGCCGCCATTATCCAGTGGGTTGAACTGCCGAGCGTTTGCCCTTTAGCGCGTACCTGGTTAGGGAATATTTCGGATATAAACACCCATATAACCGCCCCTTGCGAAAAGGCAAAAAAAGCGATGAACATCATCATATAAATTGGTATGGCAAATCCGCTCAACCGGCCCGAATAGAAGGTAAATGCTACCAAAAAAAGCGAGACGATCAACCCTACAGAACCAATCAGCATCAGCATACGCCTGCCTACTTTGTCAATAATATTTATACCCACTAACGTGAAAATAAAATTGATCATCCCGATGCCTACTGTTGATAATAAGGATGAATGGGCGCCAAGCCCGGCCATTTCAAAAATTCGTGGCGCGTAATATATAATGGCGTTGATGCCCGAAACCTGGTTGAAAAATGCAAACAGCATAACCAGTATTACCTGTGTTTTATATTTGCCCGAGAACAGGCTTTCCTTCAGTTTCTTATTTCCTTCCTTGTCTATATTCGAATTTTGGATAGCAACCAGTTCCGTCTCACAATTTAAAGGATTAATGATCTTTAATATTTGTAAGGCCCGCGTGGTATCGCCTTTTTTAAGGACGAGCCAACGGGGGCTTTCGGGTACAAAATAAATCAGGCATAAAAATATAAATGCAGGTACAGCCTGTACGCCCAACATCCATCGCCACGAACTATCACCGCCCTGGCTAATGAGGTAATTTGACAGGTATGAAATTAATATCCCTAAAACAACGTTAAACTGGAATAAACCAACCAACCGCCCGCGGCGATCAGCAGGCGAAACTTCGGATATGTATATCGGCGCCGTTACCGATGAAGCACCTACGCCCAAACCGCCCAAAAACCTGAATATTAGGAATATCGACCAATTATCGGCTAAAGCAGTGCCGAGCGAAGAAAGCAGGTAGGCAATGGCTACAAAATAAAGTGTGTTTTTTCGGCCAAAACGATCGGAAGGCTTTGACCCTAACAGCGAACCTATTACAGTGCCTATTAACGCTATGGATATGGTTAAACCATGTTCAAAGGCCGAAAGATGCCAGAATTGTTGAATAGATTTTTCAGCTCCTGATATTACTGCTGTATCAAACCCGAATAAAAAGCCACCAAGGGCAACAACCATGGACCATGCCAGGACTGAATGTTTTCTCATAATAAATAAAAAGGTGTAATTGGATTTACGATATCAAAGTTGCCTGATTAACAAGGGCGGCAGATATCAATTTTATATCAAAAT
>Ga0206949_1239_pt1 | contig 16775 bp, 19 predicted proteins | sample Alteio_BWOrgHeat_40_FD_153240 | JGI IMG/M metagenome (GOLD analysis project Ga0206949, IMG submission 153240) | Enriched cells from forest soil in Barre Woods Harvard Forest LTER site, Petersham, Massachusetts, United States -... | ecosystem: Environmental > Terrestrial > Soil > Temperate forest >...
CGTTGAAAAGTTGCCCGGGAAAGCCTGGTGGATCGGCTTTAGTGTCGCCTCAATGGGTGCAACCCTTTGGTTGTTCGCGGTAAGTTATACATTTTGGTATGGTGTGGGTTCGTGGGGTTTAAATAAAACAATAGGCTGGGCCTGGGACATTACCGGTTTCGTGTGGTGGGTAGGTATCGGTCACGCCGGAACGCTTATTTCAGCCATCCTTTTACTGTTCCGCCAAAAATGGCGTAACTCCATCAACCGCTCTGCCGAGGCTATGACCATCTTCGCGGTAATTTGTGCCGCCAGTTATATCGTAGCGCACATGGGCCGCCCATGGATGGCAGTTTACTCATTACCATTGCCAAACCAGTATGGTTCATTATGGGTTAACTTTAACTCACCGCTTATCTGGGACGTATTTGCAATATCAACATACTTCTCAGTATCGTTAGTGTTCTGGTACACAGGTTTATTGCCCGATATTGCTACCATCCGCGACCGCGCCACAGGCATCCGCCGCAAAGTATATTCTGTTTTGTCATTCGGCTGGACGGGCTCGGTTAAAACATGGCAACGTTTCGAAACGGTATCATTGATCCTGGCAGGTATATCAACCCCGCTGGTACTTTCGGTTCACTCAATCGTATCAATGGACTTTGCCACATCACTGGAACCGGGCTGGCACACCACCATATTCCCGCCATATTTCGTTGCGGGTGCTATCTTCTCGGGTTTTGCCATGGTGCAAACGCTGTTACTTGTAGCACGTAAGGTACTGGGCCTTGAGAATTATATCACCATGTTCCATATTGAGGCCATGAATAAGATCATCATCTTAACAGGTTCAATAGTAATGGTGGCCTACACTACCGAGTTTTTCATCGCCTACTATTCACAGGTTGAATATGAACAGTACGCTTTCATTAACCGCTACTTTGGCCCTTATTGGTGGGCAAGCTGGTCAATGTTCTGCTGTAACTGCGTTATCCCGCAGGTATTATGGATAAAAAAGGTGCGCCGCAACATTGCAGCTACCTGGTTCCTGTCAATCATCATCAACATAGGTATGTGGTTCGAGCGTTTCGTAATTATCGTAACCTCGTTGCACCGCGACTTCCTGCCATCAAGCTGGGCTATGTTTTACCCAACCTGGGTCGATGTAAGCATATTTGTTGGGTCGATAGGCGTATTCTTTACCTGCTTCCTGTTGTTTGTCCGGGTGTTCCCTTCAATAGCAATAGCCGAGGTTAAACTAATATTGAAAGGTTCGAGCGAGCAGGATAAAAAGAAAATATTGGCAAGTGGCCATGTTGATAAAGAGCAGGCAGAATTCTATGTGGATGCGTTGAAGAAATTTGATAGCGTTGAAATGGCTGAATACCAAAAAGCATAAAAGTAAATGAGCAGCACTAAATTTATACTGGGATGTTTTGAAGATCCCGATGAGATGATGGACGGCATAACGTTACTGCAACAGAACAGCGTGCCTATTTATGATGTGTACACCCCAATGCCTATCCACGGTATCGAAGCTAAGCTTGGTATTAAGGATTCGCGCCTGGGCTACGCAGCCTTTATGTTCGGCTGTTTAGGTGGTACGGTAATATTCAGTTTGGTTTACTATTTCATGGTGCATGACTGGCCCATGAACATAGGCGGCAAGCCGGCTTTCGCCGTACCTGATTTTATTCCCGCAACATTCGAATGGACGGTTCTATATACAGCATTCGGTACGGTTGCAACGTTCTTTTTCGCCACGCACCTTTTCCCCGGCCGTACGCCAAGGGTTATGGACTACAGGGCTACTAACGACAGGTTTGTAATAGCCATTGATGCCAAAGGAAATACGCCGCATGCGGATATCACTAATTTACTAAAAGAAGCAGGAGCTGTAGAAGTTAAGCATAACGACAGAAAATATGTTAGCTATGAAATTTAAATTATTAGGTGTAACGGTTATCGCTATTGCTGCCACGGTTGTAATTACATCGTGCAGCGATAAAAGGAGCACCGGTTGGGAATACGCTCCTAATATGTACGAGCATTTAGCGTATGACCCCGATCAGCCAAACCCGAATTTTAAGGACGGTAAAACCGCACAGTTGCCACCGGCACATACTATACCTATCGGTTGGGTTACGTTTGATTATCCAAACACCCACGATGGCTACGAAGCTGCAGGTACCGAAGTAACCAGCACTTTGCCGCAAACCCAGGCAAACTTTGCCGATGGAAAAGTATTGTTCCTGCATTTCTGTTCACCTTGCCATGGTGTTGAAGGCCAGGGTGATGGTGAAGTAACTAAACATGGTTTCCCGCCGCCGCCATCCTATTCAAAAGGGCAGTCATCGCGCGGTGGTGCTATGAAAGATTTAACAGACGGTAAAATATATCATACCATAACTTACGGTTTAAACGCCATGGGTTCGTACGCTTCGCAGCTGGCTCCTGAAGAGCGCTGGAAAGTAGTTATGTATATTCACCATTTACAAACTTTATAAGCTATATTTTTAATGGAAACTCATAATAGTTTTAACGATCGATTTGTATTTGAAGGCAGGGCCAAAACCTGGAGCTTGTTTGCTATAGTAGTAGGTATTGTTACTGTTGTAGCCGGCTTATTCTTTAATACAGACCGCGAATTTTCGAACCTGTTGTTAATGGGCTACTACTTTACAAACGTTTGTATAGCGGGTGCTGTTTTTTGTGCGATACAATATGCTGCACAGGCAGGTTGGTCGGCTTCAATGATACGTATACCACAGGCATTTGCTAAAGTGCTGCCGATAGCGGCTTTTACACTTATAGCCATTATTGCAGCAGGTATATTCACTACGCATAATGTGGTTGAAAACGGCCAAACCATAGCTAAATCATATTTATACTCAGCCTGGACAACCCACGGTTTAACCGATCCTAAGGCCCTTAACTATGACCCGGTAATAGCAGGTAAATCAGGTTTCCTAAATTTGCCTTTCTTTTTTATCCGCTTAGTATTGTTTTTAGGCTTATACAGCATCCTGGCACGTATGCTGGTAAAATACTCTGAGAACGAGGACGAGGTAGGCGGGATGATCAACTACAAAAAAAGCTTTAACCTGGCTTGCGTATTCCTGCTGGTGTTTGGCTTAAGCGATCCTATCTACGGTTTCGATGCCATCATGTCGTTAGAGGCCCGCTGGTACTCAACCATGTTTGGTTGGTATAACTTTGCTGCCTTATGGGTTAGCGGCTTATCGGTTATTACACTTACTATAATTTTGCTGCGCGAAAAAGGATATTTCTCATGGCTGAACGAAAACCACCTGCACAATATGGGTTTGTTCATGTTCGCCTTCTCGGTATTCTGGACTTACGTATGGTTCGCACAATTCCTGTTAACCTACTATGCCAATTTGCCCGAAGAAGCAGTATATTTTTATCGCAGGTGGGAACCTGAGTTTAAACCATGGTTCTGGTTAAATATCGTTATCAACTTTGCTGCACCGTTCCTTGCGTTAATGTCGCGCGATGCAAAACGCAAAACACAGGTATTAAAATGGGTGTGTGTCATCCTGATATTGGGCCACTGGCTTGATTATTACATGATGATAATGCCTGATACTGTTGGCACAGCCGGCAGGGGTTTCTGGTACGAAGAAGTAGGAACATTTATAGGATTTGCAGGTTTATTTACTTTCCTTATGCTTACCACGTTAAGCAAAGTTAAATCTCTTGTACCTAAAAATCATCCGTTTTTGGATGAGAGCTTACATCATCACGTATAATAATTGTTAAATTTGCAACAAATACAAAGAATACCAAACGAACAATAAAATGGGATTCAAAACATTTATAAAGTCTAAAAAAATACTTTCGCTTTTAGCAGTGTTCATGCTTTCGGGTACGCACATGTTAATGGCGCAAGATGCCGCTGCACCTGCTACCGCTGCCACCGGCGATGCCGCTGATGCTGCAAAAGCAGCCATGTGGACAGGCGTTGAATACTACGTATTACTTTTTTTACTGGCATGTGTGGTTATAGCCATAGTAGGTAAAATATTAAGGGTATATGATCTTACCCGCCAAATACAGGGCAAATCAGAACTAAACTGGAATGGTTTAATGGCATCTATATGCATCGTGTTCCTGCTAGCCGGTTTATACGGTGCCTATTGGGAATTTACTGTTCAGGGTACTGAATCACTACCCGAAGCCGCATCATTACATGGTGTAAAAATAGACGAAATGTTTAGTGTTACCACATGGATAACTATGGTAGTATTTTTCATCACCCAAATATTACTGTTTACCTTCCTGTTCCGTTACAGGCATTCAAGCAAACGCAGGGCACATTATTTGCCGCATAATAACACCATTGAAAAGGTATGGACAATTGCCCCGGCCATTGTTTTGACTGTATTGGTAGTGTTCGGTTTCTTCACCTGGCAGGAAATTACCAACAGCGCCGATGCGAAAGGCGAGCCTGCTTCAATAAACGTTGGCGTTACCGGTCACCAGTTTAAATGGGAACTACGTTACCCGGGTAAGGACAATCAATTAGGCCCGGTTGATTACCGTTTGGTAAGCGCTGATAATAAACTGGGTATCAATTATAAAGATAAGCATAGCTTTGACGACCTGCAGGCCGATACCATGTACCTGCCGGTAAACAAATCAGTAAGGCTAAACATTATGGCACAGGATGTGATCCACAGCGTTTACATGCCGCACTTCCGCGTACAGTTAAACGCTGTACCGGGCCTGCCTACCTTCTTTAAATTTACGCCTACCATAACTACTGCCGATATGCGCAACAGGCTTAACCAGCCCGATTTTGAATACCTGCTGTATTGCAACAAAATATGCGGTGGTATACATTATAACATGAAATTGATTGTGCGTGTGGTTCCTGTAGAGGAATACCAGCAATGGTTATCACATCAAAAACCTTATTTAACCGACGCGTTAAAGAAAGATCTGAAGATGGCCGATGCGAATCAGCAAAAAAGTATAACACCAAACAGATTAGCGTTAAATAATTAATATAAGATTAGCGATTATGTCAACATTAGCAGTTCACGATCACGGAGTAGTACACCACGAAGAAGGTCACGAACATCACCATAAGGACACTTTCATAACCAAATACGTATTCAGCCAGGATCATAAAATGATCGCCAAGCAATTCCTGATCACAGGTATTACTATGGCCTTCATCGCCATGACCTTGTCAATATTGTTCAGGATACAGTTAGCATACCCTGATAAGTCGTTCCCTTTACTGGAAACCTTATTGGGTCGTTTTGCTCCGGGTGGCCGTTTGGATCCTAACTTCTACCTTTCGCTGGTTACCATACACGGTACCATCATGGTATTCTTTGTGTTAACTGCCGGCTTAAGTGGTACCTTCAGTAACTTGCTTATACCTTTACAGGTAGGTGCGCGTGATATGGCTTCGCCTTTCATGAACATGCTTTCATACTGGTTCTTTTTCCTTGCATGTGTGATCATGCTGAGCTCATTCTTTGTAACTAAAGGCCCTGCAAGCGGTGGCTGGACGGTTTATCCGCCATTATCTGCCCTGCCAAAAGCAATGCCCGGTTCTGAAGCAGGTATGACCTTGTGGCTCGCCAGTATGATATGCTTCGTGGCATCATCATTAATGGGTGGTATAAACTATGTAAGTACGGTATTAAACATGCGTACCAAAGGCATGGATCTTTGGAAAATGCCTTTAACTGTTTGGGCCTTCTTTTTAACTGCCGTATTAGGTGTGTTATCATTCCCGGTATTGGTTGCAGGTGTTGTGCTGTTGATATTCGACCGCAGCATGGGTACAAGCTTCTATTTGTCTGATATTGTATTGAACGGTAAAGTAATGCCTTTCGAAGGTGGTAGCCCTATATTATTCGAACACTTGTTCTGGTTCCTGGGTCACCCCGAAGTATACATCGTAATTATGCCTGCAATGGGTATATCATCCGAAGTAATGTCGGTAAACTCACGCAAACCGATCTTCGGTTACCATGCAATGGTTTATTCACTCATCGGTATCACCGTACTATCATTCATCGTTTGGGGGCACCATATGTTCGTTACGGGTATGAACCCGTTCCTGGGCGGTGTGTTCATGATCACAACGTTGATTATTGCTGTCCCGTCGGCGGTAAAAACATTCAACTGGCTCGCTACGTTGTGGCGGGGTAATATCAGGTTCAAACCTGCCATGCTGTTCGCAATTGGTATGGTTTCGTTCTTCATCTCAGGTGGTTTAACCGGTATCTTCTTAGGTAATGCCGCGTTAGACATCAACCTGCACGATACCTATTTTGTTGTGGCCCACTTCCACCTTGTAATGGGTTCGGCGGCAATATTTGGTATGCTTGCCGGTGTTTACCATTGGTTCCCGAAAATGTTCGGCCGTTTAATGGACGAAAAATTAGGTTACCTGCACTTCTGGTTAACATTCATAGGTGCTTACCTGGTATTCTTCCCGATGCACTTTATGGGCCTTGATGGCGTACCACGCCGTTACTATGCCTTTACCGAGTTTAAATCGATGGAGCGCTGGTTATCAGTAAACGTATTTATTACCTGGGCGGCTATCATGTCGGGCTTAGCACAGGTAGCATTCATATACAATTTTGTTACTTCTATATTCTGGGGTAAGAAGACAACGCAAAACCCATGGCAGGCAAACACCCTGGAATGGACAGCGCCTATCGAACATTTCCACGGCAACTGGTATGGCGAAATACCAACTGTTTACCGTTGGCCATATGATTACAGCAAGCCGGGAGCCGAAGAGGATTTCATTATGCAAACAACTCCTCTGTCTGAAACCATGAGCTCAAATCTTCCAAGCGATTTTGAAGATAATCCTGCTGGCTTAGAACAATATGCCAAATGGGTTACTGCAAACAGGCCGAACGAAGAAGTAAAATAATTTTATTGAGGAATTAGTGAATTAGTGATTGAGTTGATCAGCTTAACCCATTCACTAATTCACTCAATCACTCAATCACTCAATAAATGGGTACATTCTTTTCAAAAGGCAAATTCCGGAAGATAAATCTACTTACCATAATCACGCTTTTTGTATTAATATTGGCAGGTGGTGTTGTACGCAGCTCGGGATCGGGCATGGGTTGCCCCGACTGGCCTAAATGTTTCGGGGGCTATATCCCGCCTACCGACCTTGCCCAATTACCAAAAGATTACCAGCAGCAATATGTAGCCGAACGCGTCGCGAAAAACCAAAAATTCGCCCAAACGCTCGATGTATTTGGATTCTCCGATCTCGCCGACCGCATTCGTAAAGACAAATCAATACTTGTACCCGAAGACTTTAACGTAGCCAAAGCCTGGACGGAATACATTAACCGCCTGATAGGTATGTTTACAGGGTTCTTCCTGTTATTCACTTTTATATTTTCATTTGGCTATGCGCGTTACAACCTTATGATACCTATCCTGAGTTTCGTGAATTTATTACTGGTTTATTTCCAGGCGTGGCTCGGCTCAATAGTAGTGTCAAGCAACCTGGTGGCCTGGATAGTAACTGTGCACATGATGGTGGCGCTGGCCATACTGGCCATATGCATCGGCACCTACTATTTAGCAAAAGTATATGATAAAAACCGCCTGGTAATAAATCCGCTGGTATATATTGTTACCCTGCTGGTATTGGCGCTTAGTGTTATTCAAATAGTTTTTGGTACCGAGGTAAGGGAAAAGATCGATTCTGTATCCACCCACCTGGCGGGCGGCTATCGTGAGGATTGGGTAGCAGGCGCGGGCAACATATTTATCGAGCACCGTAGCATGGCCATATTTGTATTAATAGGCAACGTAGTTTTATACGCTTTGATACGCCGTAATTTTGGCCGTCATTCCATACAGCAGCAATTAATGAGCTTCACGTTCCTCATTATCATGCTGCAAATAGTCACCGGTATATTATTGTCTTATCTTTCATTACCGCCGTACGCGCAAACAGCACACATTGTATTGGCAAGCCTTATGTTTGGCGCGCAGTTTTATTTACTGCTCAACCTACATAAATCGGTTAGTTTACAGGGGGCGGTAAAATGAAGTTAAGCGATTTTTCAAAACTGATAAAAACAAGGCTCACCGTATTGGTGGTGTTCTCGGCATCCATATCATTTTTGATAGGTAGTAAGGCTAATGCCCAAACGCATGGCGTTATCAATTGGGAAAATTGGGGTAAACTAATCATCGGTGGCTTTTTAGTAACTGCCGCTGCCAATTGCTTTAACGAGATCATCGAAAAAGATTACGACAAACTCATGCGCCGCACCATGGATCGCCCCATCCCCGCAGGCCGCATGATGACCGGTCAGGCACTGGTACTCGGTTTATTTATGGCGATATTAGGTACGTACTTATTAGGCAGTCTTAACCTTACAACAGGTTTGCTTTCGGTATTCTCCATCATCTTATATGCATTCGCCTATACGCCGTTAAAACGTGTATCGCCCATAGCGGTATTTGTAGGCGCTATACCCGGTGCGTTGCCGCCGCTTATCGGTTATGTAGCCGGCTATGGAACTATCGACCAGGTAGCCTTAATATTATTCGGGATACAGTTTGTATGGCAGTTCACCCATTTCTGGGCCATTGCCTGGGTTTTGGACGATGATTACAAGCTTGCAGGCTTCAGGCTGCTGCCCACCGGCCAGCGCGACAGGGCCAGCGCCATTATTGTGTTTGTTATCACCATATTTTTGATACCGGTAAGCTGGCTGCCAACATATTACGGTTATGGTGGTTATTATGTTGGCATAGTGTCATTAGTGTGCAGTTTATTATTTTTGTACCAGTCATTCGTATTGATGCGCACCTTAGCAATCAAGGACGCTAAAAAGTTGATGTACGGCTCGTTCATATACCTGCCGGTAGTACAATTAATGTTTTTATTTGATTTTATAGGAAAAGTGAAATGATGGCCCAGATACAGGAAGATAAATTAAACCTCGCGCCCAAAAAATTCAACATGTGGATATTCATATTCACATCGTTTATGTTTTTTGCTGCGCTTACCAGCGGTTTTATAGTGTATACAGGCGGCAAGGCACACGCCATAAACATTATATTGCCGCAGGCATTCTTATACAACACCATAGTTATAGCGCTAAGCAGCATTACGTTCTTTATAGCATCCCGCGCGGCTAAAAGCCTGGAGATTGGCAAACAGCGCCTGTTTTTATGGATAACCCTGTTTTTAGGCACCCTGTTTTTTCTGGGGCAAATATATGCCTGGGGCATCCTGATAAAAATGGGGGTGTATTTTATCAATCCAAATGCATCGCAATCGTTTATATATGTGTTTACGGCGATGCACCTTATACACATTTTAGCCGGCCTGCTGTTACTTTCAAATACGCTTTATAAAAGCTACAGGAGCATACCGCAGGCAAAAAATTTATTCAACATGCAATTTTCCGGTATTTTTTGGCATTTTGTCGATATTATATGGATATATCTGTATGTTTTTTTACTTTTGAACCAATATTAACAACCCTTACAAAGTACAGATGAGTACAACAGCAGTATCACCAATTGATGAAGTAAAATCAACTCCCTGGTCGGGGGGCCGCTCGCCATTTAACGTAGAGTACGGAAAAATGATGATGTGGTTTTTTCTCCTATCAGATGCGTTCACATTTTCATCCTTATTAATTTCTTACGGTGCTTTGCGTTTCAGCGCGGCAGCATGGCCATCAGCGGCATTGGTTTTCCAATCAGTTCCCGGTTTAATTGAGCATGGTGCACCATTGGTATTTGTGGGTTTAATGACGTTTATCCTCATCATGAGTTCGGTTACCATGGTATTAGCTGTTGAGGCTGGCCATCGTAACTCCAAAAAAGAAGTAGTAACCTGGATGATACTCACCGTAATAGGTGGCTTTATGTTCCTGGGTTGCCAGGCGTTGGAATGGAACCATTTGCATAGCGAAGGCTTTTGGTGGAGCAGTATTCCGAACCCTGAAACATTAAAGGAGTTTTTTGGTAGTGGCGTACCTTTAGCTGCACAGCAGAGTTCGGCCCATCAGTTTGCTAACCTGTTTTTTACTATTACGGGCTTCCACGGTTTCCACGTATTTACGGGTGTGATTATCAATATCATTATTACAGTTAACGTTTTATTAGGTACCTATGAAAAACGCGGCAGCTATTTAATGATTGAAAAAGTAGGCCTTTACTGGCACTTTGTAGACCTTGTTTGGGTATTCGTATTTACCTTCTTTTATTTAGTTTGATCTTTTAATAACATTATATATGTCAACAGAAACCACAGAAGTTCATGCTGAGCATGACGATCATGAAGGAATGACCAGGAAGAGAATATGGAACGTATTCTGGGTATTACTGGGAATTACTTGCGTTGAGTTTTTTATTGCACTTTATTTAGTGCCTAATTACCCGGTGTTTCATCCATTTGCAAACCCGATATACATTGTACTAACTTTGTTTAAAGCGTTTTTTATTGTGGCTTATTTCATGCACTTAAAGTTCGAGCGGATATCATTGATCTTCGCCATCATAGTGCCTATTCTTTTTATTATCGGTTTGATCCTGGTACTTACTAATGAGAGCCACCACTGGATCGACCTGAGGATGTAATGAACAAAACAAACGTTCTGAAAAAAATAATGATCCTGGTATTGATATTAGCTTTACCGGGATTTTTATATTATTTACTTACCGCAAAGGGCAAAAACCGCTACGAGCCACTGTCGTATTTCGGCCCGAAACAGCTGGCAAAAACTAGTCACATAGTTAAAGGAAAAAGCATACCCGATACCATTTACCATTCCATACCCGATTTTATTTTGCACGATCAGAATGGCAAACAGGTATCATCATCAACTTTTAAGGACAAGATATTTATAATTAACTTTTTTTATACGCATTGCCCCACTAACTGTAATCAGGTTAGCCAAAACATAAGCACCCTTGCAGGCGGCTATGCCGGTAATAAAATGGTGTATTTTGTAAGCGTCACAGTTGATCCGCAGCGTGATACAACCGGCGCTTTAAAAGCTTATGCCGATAAATACAATAGTGTATACAAAATGGCCGATGCCAAAGGCGATACTACGGCGAATGTACGCAATGTTAAAACCCGCTTCAATATCAGCGATCACTGGTTATTCCTAACCGGCGATACCAGCACCATATACCCGCTTTCCCGCAACGGCTTTTTGGTAAACGCGCTTAAAGAAAGTAACGGTGATTTTATTTACAGCGATAAAATAATGATGGTAGATAGCCACAAACATATCCGCGGCTATTATTCAGGAACATCCCCCGATGATATGACACGGCTGGATAACGAGATAAGGGTACAGATATCAGAAGAATTACGTAACAGCACTAAAGCGCTATATTAGTTTATAGAATCAAGAATAAAGAAGCAAGAATCAAGACAAAAAAATAAAACATTAACGACAATAGGCAGGAAATAAGTAGTAAGCATTCATCTTGAATCTTGACTCTTGATTCTTGCTTCTGTCTTCAAATTATGACCGATAAATTTATATTCCGTTTCGTAGCAGCAATATCAATATTTGTATTTGTTGTGGTACTCATCCTAAACCGCAAAATTATACCTGCACCCGCGGTTATGCCGGCTTTTACGCCATACCTGCCAAAGCTTAATGCCATTTTAAACGGTACCTGCAGTGTGCTGCTTTTAATTTCATTATGGTTTATCAAACAGCGCAACATTACCATGCACAAACGCATTAACATACTGGCGTTTATACTTTCATCGCTTTTCCTGGTATCGTACATCCTGTTCCATTGGTTATTGCCCCGCGAAACCGTATTCGGTGACACTAATGGCGATGGCATACTTTCACCTGCCGAAGCCGCCGCTGCAGGCAGCACACGCACCATCTACCTCACTATTTTAATATCACACATTATACTGGCGGCAGGCGTACTACCTCTCATATTATTAAGTTTTTACCGCGGTCTGCAAATGCAGGTTGAAAAGCACAAAAAACTGGTAAGATGGACATTCCCTATCTGGTTGTATGTAACTGTAACCGGCGTAATAGTTTATTTAATGGTATCGCCTTATTATCATTTCTAACTAAATATTAACTAAATTTGCAGCATGAATAAAGGCCTGAAAATATTACTGTTTGTCGCAGCCTTTGGTTTACTGCTATTAAGCCATCAGCCTGCTAAAGCGCAATGCGCACAATGCGCGGCAAATGTGGCAACTAACAAAGCCAGTGGTAGTAAAACAGCCGACGGATTGAACCATGGCATTATGTATCTATTGGCAGCACCATACCTTGCTGTTGGTGTACTGGGCTACGTTTGGTACAAAAAATACCGTCGCAAAAATGTCGAGCTAAATATGCGTGACGAGCGTTTGCATTTAAATTAATACCCGTTATTAACGGGTCATAATACCTTCGTTATGTCGCAAACACCAAAAGCATGGGCCATGCTGCATGCCAAGTGCCCCCGTTGCCGCCGCGGTGATATGTTCAAAGGTGGGGCCTACAGTTTTGGTAAAATAAATATCAACTGCCCGCACTGCAATATGCATTTTGAAATTGAACCGGGCTATTTTTACGCGGCTATGTATGTAAGCTATGCTTTAAATATTGCCGAGGCTGTTACCCTTGCCGTAGCTACCCGGGTGCTGACACAAAACACTACATCGCCCTGGTTGTATCTTAGTGTAATTTTAGGAGGTTGTTTTATTCTTTCACCATTAAATTTCAGGTATTCACGGGTGATATTATTATATTGGCTATCACCCAAAGTACATTACCATCCAGAGTTAGATACCGATGATAAACCCGCAAACATTTGATTTTTTAAAACAGCTCATCCTCAATAATAACCGCGAATGGTTCCAGGCCAACAAAGCGGCCTATGATACCGCCCGCGAAAATGTAATTGCTTTCACCGCTGAACTGCTGAAACAGCTACACACCATCGACCCAAATATTGATGAAGCGCTCGATCCGAAAAAATCGGTTATGCGCATTTACCGTGATATCCGCTTCAGCCCTAATAAAACACCTTATAAAAACAACTTCGGCATCAGTGTACCTACAATGGGTCTGCGAAATGGCGGCGTTGAATATTACCTGCATTTAACGCCCGGTGCATCGTTTATTGCAGGCGGTTACTGGATGCCCGAAGCCGAGCATTTAAAAGCCATCAGGCAGGAAATAGATTATAACGGGCACGACCTGAAAACCATTATCGACGACCCGGAATTTGTAAAGCTTTTCGGCGGTTTCCGTCAGCAGGAAAAATTGAAGACGGTACCTAAAGGATATGAAGCGGATAATGAAAATATTGAGCTGTTAAAACTAAAAAGTTTCATAGTTTCACACCCATTAAAAGATAAGGATTTATTTAAGGCCGATAGTGTGCAGCACATTGCACAAATTTGTACCAAAATATATCCTTTGACTGTATTTTTAAAGAATGCCCTTGCTTAACTAAAACCCACATGTTATGAAAATAAAATATTACTTATTTGCTGCACTGTTCATGCTCGTACTGCATTCGTGCGTGGTGATGTCGCCCAAAAAATATAAGGCTTTGGTTGCCGACCGCGATTCATTGCAAAACCGTACCACAAGCCTGGAAGCCGAAGTTTCGGCACTGCAGGCTGATACCGCCCGGTTGCACCGCGAAATTGCAGATGCAAGAAGAAAATATGGTGACCTGAACGATAGCTACAATACATTGAACAGTAATTATAATGCCAGCTCGTCGAAAGTTAGCCAGTTGTCGTCCGACCTTGAGAAGCGTGAAGCACGTTTAAAGGAAGTGGAAGATATTCTGCACAAACAGGATGCTGCCTCGCAAGCGTTAAAGGATAAGCTTCAGAAGGCTTTATTGGGTTTCCAGGAAAGCGGCTTAACGGTTGAAGTAAGAAACGGTAAAGTATACGTTTCATTAACCGACAAACTACTGTTCCCATCGGGTAGTATTGTTATTGATGAAAAAGGCAAACAGGCATTGCAGCAATTAGCCGCGGTATTGAACAAGGAACCGGATATTAATATTGCCGTTGAAGGCCATACCGACGATAAAAAGGTAATTAACCTGGGCCAGATAAAAGACAACTGGGACCTGAGCGTAATGCGCGCCACATCGGTAACCCGTTACTTAACCGAAACCGAGAAGGTTGATCCGCAGCGCCTCACCGCTACCGGCAAAAGCCAGTATCAGCCAGTTGACCCAGCGAATTCCGATGAGGCCCGCGCCAAAAATCGCCGCATAGAGATTGTGCTCACGCCTAAGTTGGATGAGCTATATAATTTGATAACGACGAAATAAGCAAAAAGCTAAAGGTATAAAGCATGGCCTAACCGTCTGCTGTTAACTTCCGAAGTTTTTGAAAACTTCGGAAGTTTGTTTTATGTTAGATATATCATGAAGCAATACGCCATCATATCCGATATACACGGTAACGCCGGTGCTTTTGTCGCTGTACTTGCTGATATTAAGTCGCGCGGTATTACCAAAGTGATCAATCTCGGCGATTTTTTCTTTGGGGCGTTGCAGCCTGAAAAGGTTGCGGAGATACTTCGCCAAAATCCAATGACCTGCATAACTGGTAATACAGATAGGGAGATATTAGAAAACACTAACAAGGAAGGCATGCCAAGAGTGCGGGCTGAGCTTTCAACCCAAAGTAAGGATTGGCTAAGAACATTGCCCAAAACAACAACTATTGATAACCTCATCTTCGCCTGCCATGGCACACCCGAAAGCGATAACGAATACCTGCTGGAGAAAGTAACCCCACACGGCGTTTTTGTTTTCAATGATGAGGAGCTAATTGAGAAGACCAAAAACATAAAAAAGCCGGTTATCCTCTGCGGGCACTCGCATGTAAACAGGGTAATATATCTGTCGAACGGGAAAATGATAATCAATCCCGGTAGCGTAGGTTTACCTGCCTACCTCGGCAACGCCGAATACCGCTTCGCCATGGAATCAATGACGCCGCATGCCAAGTACGCCATAATTACTGCGGATGGAAATAATATCAATGTAGAGCAAATTAATTGTACCTATGATTGGAACGAGGCAGCAAAAATAGCCCGCGAAAACGGCAATGAAAACGTAGCGAAATTTCTATTACATGGCCGTATGCCGAAAGACTTACGGGTTGGAGTTAAAGATTAAACTCAAGTTAGGCTAAGAATTATTATTTACTTATGCTCGGCAAAGATCAGCATAAGTGCTATAACGCAAAGCACCCAAACGGAAAAAGACACAATTACAATCAAGAAATATTTGTATACTTTATTCATATTCAAATTTAATATTTTTCATTTCTTGAATTTATATAGAATATATAAATTTTAGTTGCCTAAGTTCCTTCAGCTACCGTCTCCATCAAAGTACTATATAGCACAAACCTGTTCTCATAAAGCGCGTTATGCGAGGCATGGAAACCATGCAGGTGCTGGTTATAAAACTTGGCGAATTTTTCCTCGCTATCGGTATTATATTGTATGCAGGTGGTAACGCCCTCGTTAGGCGAATCAATCACAATAAGTATTTTGTACGAATTGAAGTACCCCGTAGCCATTATGCCGGGGATATGCGTTTCCTTCATATAATTGAGCCATTCATCATAAATAGCCTCTTCAACAATCAATGTTTCGTTGTATACGATCATGATGCAAAAGTACGAAATTTTATAGGCTGTCATCCCGTCCGTTGGCTAACAGATCGGGATCTCATTAGCAAAGTAGCCGGGCGCATGTAAACCTATCCATGGGATGCCGAAACAAGTTCGGCATGACAGGAGTGTATCAACTCGTCGGCAAATCTCCCCTTATCACCCTAAACCTTTTTCTCGCCTCATTTATCCACAGGCTGCCGGGGTAGTCGGTAATTATCTTCTGGTAAAAAAGCTTTGCCTGCGCTTTGTTGTTCAGTTGGTTGTCATAAATATCGCCCAGCATAAAAACCGCGTCATCGGCCCAAAGATTTGTCGGGCTGTCCTCGTATATTTTTTTCAGAAGCACAACCGCATCCTCATATCTTTTTTGCTGGATAAGGATGCGTGCCTTGGCCATTAAAATGTCGTTAGCCAGCGCATTACCGGGATATTTTACATCTATGCTATCCAGCGTTTGCACGGCCTTGTCGGGTTGTTCTGCAAAAATAAGCAGGTCGGCACGGGCATATATCTTCAGGGCCTTCCCGGCGCTGTCTGCGCTAAGGTTATCCGTTATTAATAGGGAAAGGTTAAGCGCGTCATTCGCTATCAGCTGAGATGTCGCGGCTTTCAGCACATCCAACTGCAATTTGGCGAATTCAAAATCGCCTGTATAATAACTCAACTTAGCATTGCGGAATTTGGCGTCCTGCCCCACATCCGTATTCGGGAAATCTTTCTCAACCTGGCTATACAATAAAGTAGCATCCCATTGGCGGCCGGTTATCAAATAAATATCGCCCAGATCAAGCTTACAGGCTGCTAATAATTCAGACTGCAAGCCGGGGATGTTCACCACATCTTCCAGTAGTTTTTGTGCTTCGGCAAATTTATGCAGTTTAAAGGCCTGCAGTCTTGCCAGCCGTTGCATTGCAAAAGCGGTATTACTGCCACGGCCAAACTCGGCCAGCAGGTCGGTATAATCTTTTTCAAGGTCGAGCAGGTCGGCCTGTATATATTTGCCCGATGTTACTTTCAGGCTTTTGGCATTTATCAATTCAATTTTTGCGGGTATATAGAATTCGTTGTCCTTCCCTTTTAGCGCCAAAAATTCATA